>Ga0302181_10000940_pt1 | contig 22570 bp, 26 predicted proteins | sample I_Palsa_E3_3_FD_198786 | JGI IMG/M metagenome (GOLD analysis project Ga0302181, IMG submission 198786) | Peat permafrost microbial communities from Stordalen Mire near Abisko, Sweden - I_Palsa_E3_3 | ecosystem: Environmental > Terrestrial > Soil > Palsa > Peat permafrost | place: Sweden...
CCGCCACGCCGGCCGCTTCGGCCCCGATGTCCTCGGTGACCGGCCGACGGCCGATGGCCACCAGAACCTGATCGACTTCGATCTTCTCGGCGCCCTTCGCGGTCTCGAAGGAGACCAGGAGTCCGCTGTTGGTCCGCTCGAGCGGGCTGACCCGGGCCCCGCCGTAGATCTTGGTGCCCCGGCGGGCGAGCGCCTTGGCCAGCACGTTAGCGACATCACGGTCGGGCCCGATGGGCAGGACGCCATCGGGCAGCGCTTCGAGCAAGGTCGTCTGGGTGCCCAGGTCGGTGAACACGGACGCGAACTCAGAACCGATGACGCCCCCGCCCACGACGGCGATGCGCTCCGGCAGCGACGCATCGGCGCTGTTGGTGGCCTCATCGGAGCTGATGACCCGGTCGCCGTCGAGGTCCAGGCCCGGGATGGAGCGCGGCGCGGAGCCCGTGCACACGATGACCGCCCGCGCGTTCGCGGTCTGGCCGTCAACCTCCACGGCACCGTCCGCCGTCAGCCGGCCGTGCCCTTCGATGACCGTGACCTTGCGCCTGCGCAGGAGCCCGCTCAGGCCCCCGTGCAGCTGGTTGACGATGCCGCTCTTCCTCGCGTTGACGGCGGGCCAGTCGGTCACGGCCGTGGCGCCTTCTGGCAGCCGGAAGCCGAAGCTGTCGGCATGGCCGATCGTCCGGTACACCTCCGCGGCCTGCAACAGGGCCTTCGCGGGGATGCACCCGCGGTGCAGGCAGGTGCCGCCGACCTTCCTCTCCTCAACCAGGGCCATCTTGAGCCCGGCGGAGGCGCCGTACAGAGCGGCCGCGTAGCCGCCCGGGCCGCCGCCGAGCACGATCACGTCATAGTCGGTCATGCCGTTGCCACCTTCCGCACGGTCTCGGCGATCTGAGCGGCCTGAGGCACGACCGCGTCCTCAAGCGGCGGGCTGGTCGGCGTGGGGGTGTTCAAGGCGGCCACCCGCCGGACCGGCTGGTCGAGCCACCAGAAACACTCCTCCTGGATGACCGCGGCGATCTCGGCACCGTAACCGAGCCGTCGGGCCGCCTCGTGCACGACGACGGCGCGCGACGTTTTCCGCACCGACGACACGATGGTCTCCACGTCAAGCGGGACCAGCGTCCGCACGTCGACCACCTCGGCCGAGATGCCTTCGGAATCCAGCTCGGCCGCGACATCCAGGCACTCGGAGACATACGCCCCGTAGGTGATGACGCTGACCTGGCTGCCTTCACGGACCACCTTGGCCTGCCCGAGCGGCACGGGTGCCAGCGACAGCGGGCCTTGAGTCCGCAGCCGGCGATAGAGGTATTTGCTCTCGAGGAACAGGACCGGGTTGTTGTCCCTGATCGAGCTGATCAGCAGGCCGGCGGCGTCCTCCGGGGTGCCCGGTACCACGATCTTCAGGCCGGGCACATGAGCGAAATACGATTCGACACTCTGGGAATGGGTGGGCCCGGCGCGCAGCCGCGCGCCGAACGGCGCCCGCATCGTTACCGGCATCGGGTCACCGGTCCGGTAATGGTGCCGGGCCATCACGTTGATGATCTGGTCGAACGCGGCCGAGATGAAGTCGGCGAACTGATACTCCACCACCGGCCGCAGTCCCACCAGCGCCGCACCCGCCGCCAGGCCCGTGAACCCGGACTCCGCCATGGGCGGGTCCACGACGCGGCGGGGCCCGAACTTGTCCAGGAATCCCTTGGTGACCTTGAAGGCACCACCGAACTGGCCGACGTCCTCACCGATGATGAAAACGTCCGGATCGGCCTCCATCTCGCTCCACAGGGCCTGGGAGATGGCATCGAGGTAGGTCACCTGGCCGTTGTCAGTCTGCATATACACCCTGCTCCACGGTCGCCGGGTCGGGAAGGGGATCCGCGAGCGCCTTCTTGCGCGCCTCGATAGCTTTCTGGCGCGCGGCTTCGCGCGTTTTAGTTGCTACTTCCTCGTCAATAATTCCGTGTTCGAGCAGGACGTTCTCGAACAGCGCGACCGGGTCGCGTTTCTGCCATTCCTCCAGCATCTCCCTCGGCACGTAGTCGGCTGGGTCGTGCTCCGCGTGGCCGTGCATCCGCATGGTCACGCCCTCGATGAGCGAGGGACCATCGCCCGCCCGGGCCCGCGCCACCGCCTCGCTCGTGGCGTCATGAACCGCCAGCACGTCGGTGCCGTCGACGGTGACGCCCGGCATTCCGTAGGCTTGCGCCTTTACGGAGTACTCCTTAACCGCGGACTGCAGGCGCACCGGCGTGGAATAGGCATACTGATTGTTCTCGACGACAAAGATGGCCGGCAGCTTCATGGCGGCGGCGATATTGAGCGACTCGTGGAAGTTGCCCTCCGAGGTCGACCCGTCGCCGCAGTAGGCCAGCGACACACCATCTTGGTCCCGGTACTGGAACGCGAAGGCGAACCCGAGGGCCACCGGGTAGTTGTCCGGAATGTGACTCGGCAGGTTGTAGATGTTCAGGTCGAGCCGGCCGTAGTGCAGCGTGCCGTCGCGCCCGCCGGTGGGCGAGGTGGCCTTGCCCATGAAGCTGGCCATGATCTGGGCCGGGTCCATGCCTCGCCACAGGTGAGCCCCGAGATCACGGTGGATCGGGGCGAGGAAGTCATCGGCGCGAAGCGCGGACGCGGTGCCGACCGAGATGGCTTCATGCCAGTGCCCGGTGTACAGGGATCCCAGCAAGTCACCGGACCGGTACATGCTTACCATCCGGTCCTCGACGGCGCGCGTCATCACCATCGTCTCGAAGATCCGCAGCAGCAGCTGCTTGTCGCGGCTCTCTACCGGCTCGCTTTTGCTATCCGTTTTCCGCCTGGCGCGGGTGGGTGGCATGACCGACTCCTAGGTGTAATAGCGGAAGACGAGATCGGCCACGCAGGGGGGCTTTTCTTTGCCCTCGATCTCATACTCGAGGTGATAGACGACCTGGACCCCGTCGGGGATCTCGACCACTTCGGCCAAAGTCACGTGCATGCGGATGCGAGAGCCCACGGGCAGGGGCGCGGGAAACCGGACCCGGTTAAGCCCGTAATTGAGGATCATGCCGACGTCATCGACGGTGAAAATGTCCCAGAGCAGGCCAGTCGACATGCCCAGGCTAAGGAACCCGTGCGCGACTGTCGCCCCGAACGGTCCCTTGCTGGCCCGCTCCGGGTCGACATGAATCCACTGCCGGTCACCGGTGAGGTCGGCAAACGTGGTCACCATCTCCTGGTCCACGGTGACCCACTTGCTGGTCCCGAGCGATTTGCCCGCGCGCTCCCGAAGCCCGGCCACCCCGTGTACCACGTAGGGGCTTACCGGCTGGTCGGACAGGGTATCCGTATTCATCGTTCCGCCTTTCACGCTGCCGTCGCAGGCGTTCCTGAACCGTCGCGCACGCACCCGGTCCGTGTCTGCGGCGTTCTTGCTCAGTGGGACGGCGCGCACGAGCACCACCGTTCGTTCGGTCCCTAGGTCTTTTATGCCCGGCCGCCGGCTGTGGTCCGCTCGCTCAGCGGAAGGCCGTTTGCCAAAAACCCCTGCCATTGGCGAGGTTCGGCTTCATGACGCCAGTCGAGGTTGCTGAGGGGGTCTTCCTTCTCGCGCTCCCTCTCGGTATTCACCGGATCCCGAGCATCAACGCCTACCTGTTCACCGACCCGGGCGGCGACACGCTCATCGACTGCGGCATCTACGCTGACGGGCCGCTGCGCCCGGGCGAGGTTGACGACGGGACGGGGGCGGTCGGCGACGCCCTGGCCAAATGCGGCCGCACGTTCGACGACCTCGGCCGGCTGATCATCACGCACGCGCACATCGATCACTACGGGATCGCCGGCGAGGTGGTCCGCCGTAGCGGCGCGGACCTGTGGATGCACGCCCAGACCGACCTGGACCGGGCCAAGTACAACCACCCCGACAGCGCGGTTGACCGCCGGAGCCTCATGCTCGCTGATCACGGCCTCCTCGGAGACACGCTGACCGCGGCGGCGACGGGCCTGCGCGACTGGATACCCGTCATGCCGTCCATCGGACAGCCGACGACACGGGTACACGGCGGCGAGAAATTCGATGCGAGCGGCCGATCCTGGGAGATCCTGCACACGCCAGGCCACTCCCCCGGTCACATCTGCATCTGGTCAGCCGAGGACAGCCTGCTGTGCTCGGGCGATCACCTGCTGAAGTCGATCTCACCGCCCGTTACCTTCGAGCGCGGCTTCGAGCGCGATCCCATGGGCTCATATCTGGAGTCACTGCGGCTGGTGGAGCTGCTCGAGCCGGCCCTCGTGCTGCCCGGGCACGGCGAAACCTTCACCGACGGCGCGGCGCGCGCCGCGAGCATCGCCGAGGGCAAGCGCCGCCGCCTGGGCCGGGTGCTGGCCTCGATCCAATCCGCCCCGCGCACGGTGACCGAGCTGGCGGGTGAGCTGTACCCGAAGCCGCTCAAGGGCGCGCAGCTGCACTTCGTCATGGCCGAGATCCTCGCCTACCTCGCCTATCTGGAGGCACGCGGTCAAGCTGAGCGGGTGCGGACGTCAGAAGGGGTCTTCGTCTGGCGCCCAGTCCAGAATTGAGCAGGGTACTCATCGCAGGAGTGGTATGACGACTGACACGCCGCGAGAGCCAGCCGAGCATGCCGCCTCGGTGCTGGCCCGGGAACTCGACCACCTGGCTGACCCGGATGTCGCCGGGCTGGGCCGGTCACTCGCCGCGGTGCTCCGCGGGGCGATGGACAACCCGGCCGCCGTGGTCCAGGCGTGGCTCCGCTACGCGCGGCGGCTCGCGGAAATACCCCAGGTCGCGCTGTCGACCTGGATGGGAACCTCGGCCACGCCGCCCACGCCGCTAAAGGAGAAGGATCGCCCTTCCGCCGACCGCGACTGGTCGGAGAATCCTGCCTTCTACGTGCTGCAGATGTACCACCAGGCGTTCGCCGAGTTCGTAGACGAGCTGGTCACCGCGGCGGGGCTCGAGCGCATCCAGGAGACGAAAGCACGACTGCTGACCGGGCTGATGATGGACGCGCTCGCCCCAGCCAATTTCCTGCCTGCGTAATCAATACGTGGAAACCGCCACCCGGCCGGTTTTGGTTCCGCACGGCGGAATCTTCATTGTGACGCTGGCCCGCGCATGACAGGTATATGGGGTGCAAAGCGAACAAGTTCTCTCCGAACTGGCCGATGACCTGTGGCAGGCAGAGCAGACCCGGGTGCCGGCTGAGCCGCTGACCAAGCGTCATCCCGGCCTCGTCATCGACGACGCGTACGCCATCCAGTCACTGAACATCGACCGGCATATCGCGCAAGGGGCCCGGGTCTGCGGCCGCAAGGTGGGCCTGACCTCGCTCCCCATGCAGGAGCTTCTGGGCGTCAAGGAGCCCGACTACGGAGTTCTGCTCGACCACATGTTCGTGGAGGACGGCGATGAGGTGGCCCTTGACCGCCTGCTGCAGCCGCGGGTAGAAGCGGAACTGGCTTTTGTCATGGAAGAGGACCTGGCCGGTCCCGGTGTCACCGCGGCCCGCGCCCTGACGGCCATCGCCGGCGCGCTTCCCGCGGTGGAGATCGTGGACAGCAGGGTGGCGGACTGGCAAATCAAGCTCGTGGACACCGTCGCCGACAACGCGTCGTCCGGCCTGCTGGTCGTGGGGGGCAACCTGCGCAAGGTGACCGACATCGATCTGCGGCTCGTCGGGGTGATGGTGACCAGGCACGGCGAACTTGTCGATACCGGCGCGGGCGCGGCCGTACTCGGCAATCCGGCCCGGTGCGTCGCCTGGCTGGCGAACAAGCTGGCGACCTTCGTCGCGTCGCTGCGCGCGGGTGACATCGTCCTGCCGGGAGCGGTCCACCGCATGATCGGCGTGCAGCCCGGCGACGTATTCCGCGCTGAGTTCGCCTACCTCGGCACCGTGACGGCTCGGTTCTCCGGCGGAGGGAGTCTGACATGATCGAGGCCAAGGACATGGCGTCCCAGCTCATCGCGGCCGAGGAAGCGCGCACGGCGATCTCGCCGTTCTCCGACCGCCATTCCGACATCGATATCGAGACGGCCTATGCGGCGCAGTGGGAGTTCGTGCAGTCCAAGCTGGACGCGGGCGAGCAGGTGACCGGGGCCAAGCTCGGGCTGACCAGCCGGGCCAAGCAAGAAGCGATGAACGTGGCCGAGCCGCTCTACGGCTGGATCACCAGCGGCATGATCGTCGATTACGGCGGGCCGGTGGACCGGAGCAGCCTGATCCACCCTCGCGCGGAGCCGGAAATCGCGTTCCTGCTGGGCCGCGACGTGACCGCACCCGCCACGGTGACCAGCGTGCTGGCCGCGACCGAAGCCGTCTTCGCCGCGGTGGACATACTCGACTCCAGGTACGACGACTTCCGCTTCACCCTGCCTGATGTCATCGCCGACAACGCCAGCGGCGGCCGGATCGTACTCGGCCCGCAGGCTCGGCGGCCCGATGAGCTGGTTGATCTCCGCTTGCTCGGCTGCGTGCTGAGAGCCGGCGGTGAGGTCGTGGCCACGGCCGCCGGGGCCGCGGTCTCCGGTCATCCCGCGGCCGCGGTGGCCTGGCTGGCCAACCGCCTCGGCTCTCGGGGGACGAGCCTGCGCGCCGGGATGCTCGTCCTGTCCGGAGGCCTGACCGCACCGGTTCCCCTCGAACCGGGCACCGCCATCACCGCCGAGTTCGACGGCCTGGGCTCGGTAGAGGTCTACTGCCGCTAGGGGACGCACGTGACATCTTCCGAGGCCCAGCCGATAACCCTGCCGCCGCATCTTGATCACGAGGCACTTGGCCTGGCCCAGCAGGAGACGCTGAATACCCCGCGACGGCCGTACGGACTGCCCGCCAGGGTGCTGTTCGGGCTGCTCGACGTCCTCTACCGGCGCAAGCGGACGCTGTCCAAGTTCAAGGTCCTCGAGCTGGTCGCGCGGGTGCCCTACCAGAGCTGGGAGCAGGTCGCCTACATCGCCATCACCCACGTCGCGCTGCGCCCCGGGCTGGCCCGCCGCATCCACGACCGGGTGGCGCAGGCCCGGGTCCAGCAGGACAACGAGCAATGGCACCTGCTGATCCTGGAGGAGCTCGTGGCCAGCACGGGCAAAAAAGAATCCCGCTTGCTCTACTACTGGATCCCGCAGGCCATCGCGTTCGTCTACTACCAGGTGTCATGGCTGCTGTACGTGCTACACCCGGCCTGGTCCTATCAGCTCAACGCCGACTTCGAAGATCATGCCGAGCACGAGTACATGACGCTGGTCACCGAGCACCCGGGATGGGAAAAGGAGCCGTTTACCTCCGCCTTCGAGGCCGACTACGGCAGCTTCGATTCGCTGGCCGACCTGTTCAGGCAGATCGGCCACGACGAGCGGGTGCACAAGCAGGAAAGCCTGGAGCAGATGCGCCAGCCCCATTTCCGCTGAGCCCCGTTTCCGGGCGCGCTTGCTTTCTTGCTGGTACGTCAGGACGCGAGTCCGGCGCGGATGGCGGCCGCCTCTCCCACGTGGGCGGCGGCGACGCGTGATCTGTCCGCGGGCAGCTCGAGCCCGGCCAGCTGCAACCTCAACTCGATGCTGCCGGAGTCCCGGGCGGAGGTGGATGGGACGTTCAGGGCCTGGAGCAGGTGGAGCATGGGCATGTTCGAGACCAGTACCACGGCCGTCAGCGATGTCACGCCGCTTACCACCGCGACGTCCACCAGCCGCTGCAACAGCCGGGTGCCTAGCCCTAGGTGGTGCAGCGCGTCGTCGACGATCAAGGCGATCTCCGCGTCGGTGCGCCCGGCCTCGCCCTCGTACCTGGCGACCCCGGCCAGCTCCCCGGAGCTCCGGACACCGACCAGAGCGAACCGCCATTCCTCGGAGATACCGGTGAACCGCAGGATCTCGGCCGGGCTCAGCACGGGCTTGACGCCGAAGTAACGCCGGTAGACGCTGTCCGGCGACAGCCGCGCGTGCAGCCCCGCGAGCTGGTCCCCGTCGGCGAGCCGGATGGGACGGACACCGATCCGCTCGCCGTCACGTAGCTCGAGTTCGTCGATGATCGGGCTGGCCACGTAAACACGATCGGCGTCCGCGCGGCGGGGGTCAATTCCTTTCCCGGCGTGCGGAACACGGCACCGCGATAAGCCACCGGCCTAGCTGGGCTTATCGCTGAACGGAACGAGCTGGGGCCTGGCCAGATCAAGATGCAAGACTGAACCAGAGCGCTACGAGATAGTCGAAACAGCGGAGCACCCTTGAGACCCGTCGATGAGCAGCCGCTGGATGCTGGAGCCTTTCGGCAGGTTATCGGCCGGTTCATGAGCGGCGTGGTGGTGATCACCGCGACTCATCAGGGCGAGCGCCGAGGGATGACGGTGAGCGCCGTCGCGTCCCTGTCGCTTGATCCTCCGATGATCGTGACGTGCCTGAACGCGGCGAGCGCCACGCAGGAGGCGGTCCGTCAGGCCGGCGCGTTCGCGGTCAACATCCTCGCTGAGGACCAGGAACATCTGGCCGGGCTCTTCGCCCGGCCAGGCGCCGATCCGTTCCTTGATCTGCCCTGCGAGCCCGGGATCACCGGCGCGCCCATCCTGGCGGGCGCGCTCGCGGTGCTGGAATGCCAGATTGCGCAGGAGGTCCGGGGCGGATCTCACCGTGTCCTGCTCGCCAACGTCGTGCGGGCCAGCGCCGGCGAGGGCTCGCCGCTGGCCTACTTCCGCGGCCGGTTCGGCCGGATCGAGCTCATCCAGGACGCCGAGGCGTACCGGCGGCTCAGGGACCTTATCTTGACGCGGCAGGTGAGCCCCGATGAGCGGCTGGACGTGGAGCGGCTGGCCGGCCAGCTGAAGAGCTCCCCTTCGGCCGTGCAGTACGCGCTGACCCGGCTGGTGACCGAGAACCTGGTGATCAGGGAGGACCGGGGCCACGTGGTCAAGCCGCTTGACGTCGCCACTTCCAACGCTGCTCATGACGCCAGGATGGCGATCGAACTGGGCGTAGCCGAGATGACGGTGGGGCACCTAAGCGAAGACGAGCTATCCGGACTGCGGCGGCTGGCCCAGGCGACGGTCGACGTCCTGCGCCGGGATGGTCAGGACGGCATAGCCGCCTACGCGCTGGCCAACCAGGAATTCCACCGCTTCCTGGTGGCCACCGCGGGGGTGGACGCGCTGTCCGCCGTCTATGAGCAGCTCGCCATCGCCGACCTGATCTCGCGGGCGCTGCGGACCCAGGACGAGATCGAGGGCATCCTGGCGCGTGAGCACCTAGACCTCGTGCAGGCCTACGAACGAGCCGATCGTGACGCCGTACGGAAGATCATCATCCGGCATACCGCGCACGCCAAGCGGACCCAGCAGCGTGGCATCGAAAGAGCTGGTGGTCAGCTGTAGGGCCTGACCGGGCAGATCCAATCGAGTAAAGGAGCATCGCATGGCCGGTTACCAGTCGTTCTCGCTCGACGCCATGGAGAAAGCACAGAGCTCTTCGGCCGCTGCCTACCGGGAGTTCCTGCGGCGGCCGGGTTTCTCGATGGGCCTGTACCTGCTGCCCGCGGGCAGCCAGGACGCCCAGCACCCGCACAGCGCGGACGAGGTCTACACCATCCAGCACGGCCGGGCCCAGCTCGAAGTCGAAGGTGAGAGGTTCGACGTCGGACCGGGCGACGTCATCTCGGTGGACCGCGGCCGGGACCACCACTTCCTTGACGTCACCGAGGACCTGACCGTCCTGGTCATCTTCGCTCCGCCGGACAACCCAGAAGCGTAAGACAGGTGTCGTGAAGGAAATCGAAACGGCGGACGCGCCTCACCACACGGGGCCGGTGCCGCAGGCGGTGGAATCGGGCGGCTGGATCTTTGTCTCGGCCCTGTTCGGAAACGATCCCCAGACTGGCGCGCGGCCGGCTGAAGCAGGCGAGGAGGCGGACCGGCTCTTCGCGAACCTGACCGCCATCCTCGCCGCGGCCGGCGCGGGCCTGTCCGATGTCGTGCGGGTCGGCATCTTCATGCGGGACCTGCAGCGGGACCGGCCCGCTTTCAACGAGGCATGGACCCGCCATTTCGGCGACCACCGGCCCGCCCGGTCCGCGGTCGAGGTAAACGATTTCGGCCGGGCCGGCGAGGGCGTCCGCTACATGGTGGAGGCCCAAGCGCACCGAGGCTGACCGTAAAGGTGAAGGCCAAGCGCACCGGGGCTGACCGTCCGCCGCAGACGGTCAGCCCCGGTGCGCAGCTGTAAGGTACTCAGACGTACGGGCCGAACTCCCCGAGGTTCTGCAGGAAGTCGGGGGAGGCCTCGACGTGCTTCACCGGGATCTTGTATTTATCCTCGAGCCGGTCCGGGAACTTCTGCGCCAGCCAGCGGGACCTCCGCGGCGCATAAGTGGAGACGAGGACTTGATCGTAAGTCCGCTCCTTGAACTCCTCGTCGACCGCATCGAGCGGATCTGGCGGCCCGATATGGTAATCAAGCGGAATGCCGGCGCCCTGGAACCGCCGTACCGCGGCCTCGGCCATCCGGGTCGCCACTTCTTGGTCTTCCCCTTTGACCTCACCAAGATATTGCCGGACGTGCGTAGCCGGCACGAGCAGGGTGAAAGTTGCGTCCTTATCCCGGGCCAGTATGGTCTCGGCTTCTTGCACGACTTCCGGGTTGGCCGCCGTCTCGCCACCGACGATTAGATACCGAGCCACCTTAACTACTCCTTTGCATGCCGAGTGTTCGCGAAGGATGGGTCATTCTATGACGATGCGTTCGACGCGGTCGACCAGGAAGATGTACGACAACGCCCCGACTCCGGCGAGGATCGCGATGTAGAGCAGGCCGTAGGCGAAGGATCCGGTCGCGCTGAGGATGATGCTGATCACGAACGGCGAGAGCGCCCCGCCCGCGTTGGCGAAGAAGTTGAACAGGCCGCCGGTCAGCGCGATCATGTTGCCCGGAGCGATATCGGACAGCAGGGTCCAGGCGGTAGCCGACGCCATCCCCTGGGCGAAGAAGGCGATCGAGAAGAACAAGATGACGAGCGCCGGCGTGGCCACGTAGTTGTCCAGGATGATGATCATCGAGAGGATCAGCCCGGTGATGATGGGGGCCTTGCGAGCGATGCTCGTCGCCACGCCGCGGCGCAGCATCCAGTCAGAACCGGCCCCGCCGACCATGGTTCCGATCAGCGCGCACAGGTAGGGGATGATGGCCATGATGCCGGCCTTGAGCAGGGTGAAATGCTTCTGCTCGACCAGGTAGTCCGGGAACCAGGTCAGGAAGAAGAACAGCGTCGAGGTGTTTGCGAACTGGCCGATTAGCGCTCCGAGCATGCGCTTCTTGCGGAGGAGCTTGAAGATGTTGGAGAGCTTCGCGTGGCTGCGGGGCTGGCCTTCGACGTGTACCGCCGCTATGGCACCGCCGCCCCTTTCGATGTGCTCGAGCTCGGCCTCCGATACCCGCTTGTCACTCTGGGGGCTGTCCCTGATCCAGCCGAGCCAGACGAACGCGAACGCGAGGCCCAGCCCGCCGGTCAGGTAGAACACCGAATGCCATCCGTACTGCGTCGCCATCCAGGCCAGCAGAGGGGCGGCAATGGCGAGCCCGACGTACTCGCCCGCGGTATACGAGCCCGTGGCCGCGCCGCGCTCCCTGGTCGGGAACCACCTGCTGACCAGGGTGTTGTTGGCGGGAAAGGCAGGTGTCTCGGCCGCGCCCAGAGCGAGCCGGAGCCCGAGCAGGGAGCCGAATCCCCGGGCCAGGCTGATGGACCCGGTGACGATCGACCAGAAGATCAGGGCGACCCCGAAGGTTTTTCTCGGCCCGACCCGTTCGAGGACCCATCCGCCGGGGATCTGCAGGATCGCGTAGGTCCACGAGAACGCGGAGAAGATCAGGCCCATCTCGACGTCGCTGATGTGCAGTTGCTTTTTGACAATCGGCGCGGCGATCGAGAGATTCGCGCGGTCCAGGTAGTTGATTGCGGTAGCGATAACGATGATCGCCAGAATCCAGTAGCGGACACGAGTGTTAGCGGCCCTCGAAGGCCTTTCGATATCTTGAACCTGTGTTCTGGTGGCCATATCGCTCCTAAGTACGGGCATGAGCTGCCAAAGCAGGTGCTAACGGCAAGATAACTCCTGGTAAAAGACGTGCCACCGTTCTTTCCGCTGAGCGGATTCGGGGTTCTCCAGCGCGCAAGGCAGGCGCGTCCTTCTCGATAGAGCGATTCGGTGTTGCCGGAAACAGGACGGGCTGCGCCGCTTCGTGGCGCTAACCGCAGCCCGGCGGTGCCGCCGGTCCGAGGGCGCGAGGACACCGCATTCGGGTCCTTGCCGGAACGGCGATCACGCATGCTAGGTCGCTATTGTGGCGCTATCCGTGGGGGCGGCCACCTGCAGGACGCGGGCCACGGACTGCCGGGCGCGGCGGGCGAACTCGATGGGGCCGAGTGATTCAAGCAGGGCAACGTTAGGTGTTTCCACGCTGAACGCCAGGCCTGCGGGCAGCGCCGCGATGATCTCGGCCAGGGGAAGTTCACCGTCGCCCGGCAGCAGGCGCACCGCGCGGGCTTCCAGGGCCAGGTCCGTAATCCCCTCAACGGATTGCCCGCGGGGAAGTTTCCGCGGCCGCGGCAGGTTATGCGGAGCGGCCAGCGGCGCGTCACAGAGCTGGCAGTAGCCGATCAGCTTGGGATCAAGCGAGCGCACGTCGCCTGGCGTGCCTCCGCTGCGCTGCAGGTGGAGCGGATCGATGATGATTCCGCCGCCGGACTCGCCGACTACCGCGGCCGCATCGGAGAGCGTCCTCACCTGCATATACGGGATGGCTTCTATCGTCGGGCGCAGGCCGTAGGGACGCGTTGCCTCCGCCAGCGCGGCGAAGGTGTCCCGGGCCCTGTGCAGGTCAGGATCGTCGCCCATGACGTTGATGAAACTGGCGTTCAGAGCCGCCGCCGTCTCGAACAAGGGCTCGTATTTCGCGATGACCGTGTGCGGGTCGATACGGATGATTTCCGCATCAAGCACTCGCACGCCGGTGTCAGCCATCCGGCGGAGCGTCTCGGCGAGCATCGGCGAGCCGACCCCCATAGGCCATTCTTCTTCGGTGGGGCCGATGGCCGCCGCCCGGATCCCGACCGCGTCGAAGCCGGCGTCATGGGCCAGCGACACCCAGTCTGGCGGTGCGGTATCAAGTATGGTCAGATGACCAATGCCGATCAGCGGCATATCCGCCTCCTCGGTGTCCTCGTCGATGCTGCGACGGTCCCGACGCTTAGGACGCTGCCTGGCCGGCGTGACGGACGCAACGCACATCCCGTCCAGTGGCAGGAACCGCATCTCCGGCCGGACACCGCCTTGCCCTTCCAGTCAGCGGGATCAAAGGCCGTGTGCGCATGACGAGATGGCACATTGACTACATGCCACAGGATTCCCGCGTCAGGCAGATCGAATGCGACCTGCCGGTCGTCGGCTCGGGGGCGGCCGGGCTGTCGGCCGCGACCACGGCGGCCTGGCACGGGCTAAGTGTCGTGGTGGTGGAAAAGGACCAGGTGTGCGGCGGGGCGACTGCGTGGTCAGGCGGGTGGGCGTGGGTCCCGCTGCTCGATGCCGGGCGGCATATGGTGGCGTTCTTCGAGCAGAACACCGCGCTGCAGTTCGTCAGCGGCACCTGGATCGCGGATATCCAGGGGCATGTGCCCGGGGCCGGGACCGGGGGCCGCTCGGTGGGCCCGAAGCCGATCAACGGCCGCGCGCTCGGCGGCACTTGCTGGATAAGCTGCGATCGCAGCTGTACGAGACCTCGTTCCTGGGCCTGGGCATTATGGCCGGGCCCGACCTGCAGGCGTTCCTGCACGCTACCCGCTCACCGAGGGCGTTCGTCCAGGCCGGCTGGCGGGTCGGGTTCCATGCCTTTGACTTGGCCACCCGCAGGCAGGGCGCGGTGGTCGATACGCCGGACGGCGAGCTGACGATCCGGGCCAGGCGCGGGACCGTACTGGCGGCCGGCGGTTTCCCGGCTGACGTCGACCGCCGCCGCGAGCTGTTTCCGCGCACGCCGACCGGCCGGGAACACTGGACGCTGGCTGACGGCCGCCGCTTCGTGAACGAGGCGGACGGCTACAAGACCGACGCCCACGCCCGAGTGCTAAACGCTGCCGGCGACCCGGTGCCCGGCCTGTACGCGGCCGGCTGCGACCAGGCCAGCGTGATGGGCGGCTACTATCCGTCCGGCGGTATCAACATCGGCCCCGCCCTGACCTTCGGCTACATCGCCGGGCGGCACTGCGCCGGAGTCACCGACTACGAGAACCCCGTGCCCGTTCGGCAGAACGATGGAGTGTGACGATGCCACCCGAAGTCACCCACCCGGATCACCGGCTGCTATCGATCTCCCACCTCACGGTGCTCGACGCGACGCCGCCAGAACTGGTGACCGCCGCGGCCGACGCGGGATTCGACGCGGTCGGGATCCGGGTGTGGCCCGCCGCGGACGAGCCCGCGTACCCCATGCTCGGCGACAGCCACATGATGCGCGAAACCCTCGCCCGGCTCGCGGACACCGGAACACACGTCCTGGACGTCGAGGTGCTCCGGCTCCGGCCGGACAGCCAGATGGACGACGCGCTGCGGATCCTCGACGCGGGCGCGCAGCTGCGGGCCCGGGGCGTGCTGGTCATCTGCAACGACCCCGAGGAGGACCGGCTGGTGGAGCGCTTCGCGGCGGTGTGCGAGGCGGCCGGGGCAAGAGGGCTGCGAGCCTGCCTGGAGTTCATGATCTTCAGCTCGGTCAAGACGCTCGCCGACGCCCAGCGCGTGCTGAACCGGGCGGGCCACCCGGCGGGTGCCATCCTGGTCGATGCGCTGCACATGCAGCGGTCCGGAGGCAAGCCCGCCGATGTCGGCGCCGTGGCCCCGGACCGGTTGCCTTATGTGCAATTGTGTGACGGCCCGTTCCAGCCCATCCTGCCGGACAGCGCGGTGGCTCTTTCCGAGGCACGGACCGGGCGGCTGTTTCCCGGCGATGGTGAACTGCCGTTGGCTGAGCTTGTCGGCGTGCTGCCGGCCGGGGCGTCGCTGGCCGTGGAGGCGCCGGTCGCCGACCTGGCCGGAACGACGGTCGGCGAGCGGACCCGCCTGGCCTATGCGGCCCTGACCGGGTTGCTGGCCAAGGCGAACTAGGCCCGGGCGTATTCTCGCCCTGGGCAGACCTCGAGATAGGTAAATGAACGTGGAAGTTACCACGACCGCCGTAGACCAGACAGTGCGGCGGGCGGCCGTGCTTGGGTCCCCGATCATGCATTCGCTCTCCCCCGTACTGCACGAAGCGGCCTACCAGGCGCTTGACCTGCATGGCTGGCACTACGACAAGATCGAGTGCGACGAGACCGGCCTGCCACGCCTGGTCGACAGCATGGGACCCGAGTGGGCGGGCCTGTCGCTGACGATGCCGCTCAAGCGGGTGGCCCTGACCGTCGCCGACGAGGTATCGCCGCTGGCCGAGGCGGTCGGGGCCGCGAACACACTGGTGTTCCCTGCGGCCGGGGGCAGGCGGGCGGACAACACCGACGTGGGCGGAATGGTCTCCGCGCTGCGGGAGGCCGGACTGACCCGGGTCGATAGGGCGGTCATCCTCGGCGCAGGCGGCACGGCGCAGAGTGCCCTCGCCGCGGTGCGCGAGCTGGGCCACCGGTCGCCGATCGTCCTGGTGCGTAATCTGGCCCATACCGGCGAGCTGCGGGAGATCGCCGAGCGACTCGGAATGCGGCCGACGATCTCCGACGGCCTGTTCACCGAGCCGCTGCCCGCCGCCGACCTGGTCATCTCCACGCTGCCTGGTGGCGCAGCCGATCCGCTGAGTGCTACCCGGTGGAAGCCAGACACCATGGTGCTTGACGTGGTGTACACGCCGTGGCCGACCTCCTTCGCCGAGTCAGCCCTGGCCGCCGGCTGCCCGGTGGTCAGCGGCCTGGCCGTGCTGCTGTACCAGGCGGTCGCGCAGGTCAAGCTGATGACCGGTTGTCCCGGCCCGGTGGAGGCGATGCGGACCGCCCTATTCGCCGCGGTCGCGGCCCGGCAGGGCTGAGCTGAGCTGGCCGGCTCTGCGGGCGGCCGGCGGTGATTGACGCGAGGCAGCGCCGGACCGGATTCCTGGTCGCCGGCTGCATGTTCACGGGCTCCGCCGCTGACGTAGCCCGCCGGTCAGCCGGACTGTGACAGGTGGTGCAGGCCGTGGATGGCCAGGACGTAGCCGTGGACGCCGAAGCCGACGACGATGCCCGAGGCGACCGGGGAGATGAAGGAGTGGTGACGGAACTCCTCGCGCTTGTGCACGTTGGAGATGTGACACTCGATCAGCGGCAGGCTGGCGCCCTCGATGGCGTCGTGCAGGGCGGCCGACGTGTGGGTGAACGCCCCGGGATTGAACACCGCGCCGATCGACTCCCCGGCTTTGACCGCCGCTCCCGTTTCATGGATCCAGTCGATCAGCTGGCCCTCGTGGTTCGACTGCTTGAAGTCGACGTCGAGGCCCAGCGTGGCCGCCGCGTCAGTGCACAGCTTCTCGACATCAGCCAGCGTGGTGGTCCCGTACACTTCCGGCTTCCGGGTTCCCAGGAGATTCAGGTTAGGCCCATTAAGAATGAGTACCGACGCCATGACGCGCTCCCTCCATCGACACTAGCCACGCCAGCCCGCGGACTAGTAGGGGTCCGGCCTGCCGGAGACTACCAGGCCACTCTCGCGAGATGCGCAAGCCGGCTCCAGCACGTTTCCAGCTAGCGGGATGCCGGTGAATCGGAAGCGGGCTTAGGCGACGGCTGCGAGGCGAGCCTTGGCGTACTCCTCCTGGGACACCGGCTGCGCCCATTCCTCACCGCAGTCGTTCAGGTGGATCATAAACGTCTCCTTGGCCGTGAAGGCCGCGATCGCGGACAGGATGGCCAACCCGAAGGTGATACTGCCGACCACCCAGAGCACATGGGTGTGGAGCCCCAGGGCCAGATGGCTGCAGGTGGTCCCAAAAAATCGTCAGAGGGACGTTGTCGTGGCCGATGAAGTACAGGTACGGATACGCCAGGATTCCGGCGCCGAGCGAACCGACGATGATGCACGGACGCCGGCCGATGCGATCAGAGAGGCTCCCGATGTACGGGATGAGGACCATGGCGATGGCATTGCCGATGACCGGGATGAACAGGTACAGCTTGGTGTTCATGCCGACTCCGTACGCCGCGTTGGTCGCGAAGGTGCCGCCAAAGGTGGTCGCCAGTGTCGCCACGCCGTTCATCAGCGAGATGCAGATGACGCGTACCATGTTCGGCCAGCTCAGCCGGATGGCCTCATAGACGGGGTTCTTCGGGATCTCGCCGCCAGTAGCCGCTTCCTTGAACGCCGGTGTCTCGTCGACGTTCCTCCGGATGACGTACCCGGCGATCACCACGATCGAACTCAGGAGGAACGGAATCCGCCACCCCCAGCTGTCCATCGCGCTGGTGCTCAGGGTGAAGTACAGCGGCAGGAATACTCCCGCGGCAATGAGCTGGCCGCCCTGGGTGCCCTGCAACGTGTAGCTGGCGTAATAACCGCGCCTGCCGAACGGCGAGTTCTCGACGATCATCGCGCTCGCTCCGGACAGCTCGGCTCCCACCGCGAAGCCCTGGATGAGCCGCAGCACCACGAGCAGGATCGGCGCGAAATAGCCGATCGCGGCGTAGGTCGGCAGGAGGCCGACGCCGAACGTCGCGCAGCCCATCGTCAGCATGCACGCGACCAGGACATTCTTTCGGCCATGTTGGTCTCCCCATCGGCCTAGGAAGAGTGCGCCTAGCGGGCGCGCCGCGTAGCCGACGCCGTAGGTGGCGAGCGATTCGATGATGGCGAGCCTGGGGTTCCCCTTCGGGAAGAAGACATCGGGGAAGACCAGCGATGCCGCAGTGGCGTAGACGAAGAAGTCGTAGTACTCCAGCGCGCTGCCGGCCCAGCCGCTGGCTACCGCTCTCCTCGGTGCCTTCTTGAACTCCGTGGGTTCGTGTGAGCCCCCGGCTTCAGGCGGGGCCATGGCTTCTCATCAGGTACCGGCTCGGAACTTGACCGCGAAGCCGGAGGCGAATCCGAGCGGCAGGACCCGCCGTAGCTTGTCTCCCTCCTGGAGCTCGATCACGACATTGGTGATCGGGACGGCCCGGCAGCTGAGGCAGATGCCTTCGACGCGTTCTTCGTCGCTCAGCACGCTCTCCGCCACCGTCCGCTCGTAGCGGACCTCGCCGAGCAGGAGATGGAGCTTGCAGACTCCGCAGCCGCCGCGCCGGCAGCCGATCCGGTAGCCCAGGCCAGCCCGGCTCAGGGCGGCGAGCAGGGTTTCCTCCGGCCTCGCGGACACCCGTTCGGAGTCGGGGAGGATAGTGATCTCGGTGGCCTGGTCTTCTTTCTGGGGCCCGAAATCGTGGGGCCCGGATCCGGTCTGGCTCATTGGCAGCGGATCCCCACCGAGCCCAGCCCGTCGAACTCGGCCGTCGCGATGCTGCCGGCTTTCAGCGGCACGGAGGCGGTCAAGGCACCGGAAAGCACGATGCTCCCGGCGTCCAAGTGCTCTCCTCGGGCCGTCAGGGTGTTCGCCAGCCAGGCCAGGGCGGCGGCCGGATGCCCCATGACCGCGCCGCCGGCCGCCGTGTACGAGCCACCCTTCCAGCGGAACAGGCAGCCGAGGACATGGAGGTCCACGAGTTCGCGCGGGCTGCGCCCTTGCGCGCCGAGGATCACCCTGGCCGCTCCCGCGTTGTCGGCGATCGAGTCAGGCTGCCGGAAACGCTCGCGGTACCGCGAATCGACCACCTCCAGAGCGGGGAATACCAGCTCGGTGGCGGCCATGACCCCGGCCAGGGTGGTAAAGGCGTCGAGGCGGCGGCCGAGAAGAAAGGCGATTTCCGGTTCGGCGCTGGGGTGAATCAGCTCGTCAAGTCGTAGTGGCTCGCCGAACGGATGGATCATGCCCGAGGTCAGGCGGCCGTAGACCGGCTCACCGATGCCGAGGGCGTCCCGTTTTACCTTGCTGGTCATCCCCAGCTTGGCGCCGATGAGGCGCTCGCCGTCGGCCAGCCGGTGCCCGACGAACAGGGACTGCGCCTCGTAGGCGGTCCCGGTGCCGAGGAATGGCTGCGCGCGGGTGAAGGGAACGATGGGCTTGCGCTCGTGTTCGGCGCTGACCAGGGCGTCCGCGATGGCCTGGGCGGCGCTCATGCGGCATCTGGTTCGCTGAAGTGGGCCGATACCGAACCCAGGTGGGCGAACTCGGCCCGGAAGACGTCACCTGGCCGCACCGGCACCATCCGGTGCAAGCCGCCGGTCAGCACGATGCCACCTCGGCGCAGGCCCGATCCCTCCGTACCCAGCTTGTTGGCCAGCCAGGCCACGCAGCGCGCAGGATGACCGAGTGCCGCTGCCCCGGCGCCGCTGTCGATCGGCACGCCGTTGCGGTAGAAGAGCATCCCGACCAGGCGCAGGTCAAGTCCGCTGACGGGGGTAACCCGGCCGCCTAGGACGAGCCGGGCCGAGGAAGCGTTGTCCGCGACCGAGTCGACAAGCTTGCCCCGCCAGTCCGCGATACGGCTGTCCCCGATCTCGATGGCCGCCAGCACGCCGTCGATGGCCGCGAGAGCCTGCGCGGTGCTGACGCCGGGCCCGGACAGGTCACTCCCCAGCCGGAGCGCGATCTCGGCTTCGGCCCTGGGCTGGATGAACGGGTCATAGCGGATCTGGTCGCTTTCCTCAACGATCATGTCGTCGAGCAGGACGCCAGAGATGGGTTCGGTGATCCCGAGCAGATCCTGCATGGCCAGCGAGGTGAGGCCGAGCTTGTGACCTCGGATGACCCGGCCGGCCGCCACCCGGCGGTCGACATTGCAGGCCTGAACGGCGTAGGCCTCCTCCGGTAGCAGGCCGGGCCGATCGGCGGACAGCGGGCTGACCGGGATGCGGTCGACTTCGGCGCTCCAGAGCCGCTCGGCTATTTCGGAGATCGGGCCTTGCGCAACGCTCATTTGCCAGTCACGACCGTGGTGAACCGTTTCTCAGGTCAGGACCGTGGTGAACCGCTCGTTGAGCTCGCGCTGGATGTAGAAGATAGCCTTGCCCAATTGGTCGACCGTCCAGGTGAGTGGCGGAGAGTCGGGGAAGACCAGGTAGCCGCCGCTGAAGACCTCGTTGCGGTTGCCTGACGGGTCGAAGAAGTAGATCGTCTCGCCCCGGGTGATGCCGTGCTGGGTCGGGCCCACGTCGACGGACACATCGTCCATGGCGAACAGGCCACCGGCATGCTTGATCGCGTACCAGTCGGTGAGGTTGTAGGCGAAGTGGTGCAGCTTCCCCTGGGGCCCGGCCATGAACGCGATGTCGTGCGCCGTATTGCCGCACGTCAGCCACGAGGCGATCAGGTGATTATCGTCGAGGTTGTCAACGACTCGCTCGGCCGGATGGAACCCCATGACGTCGGTGTAGAACCGCTCCAGTGTGGCGGGGTCTTCGGTCGTGATCATGGCGTGGTCGACCCTCGGGACTCCGACCCCGACCAGGTGACGCGGGAAGGCCTCGGGATTGATCAGTCCCACGTCGGTGCCGACGTATTCGGCCTCGGAGTACAGCTCGATGACATGATCCGAGGGCAGTACGAGCCGCACGCCGTCGCCGATCGCGACGTTTTCGCCCTTGCTCATCCGCTCGGTCAGGCAGCCGAACTGACGGGCCCGCTGCTCTAGTTCTTCCAGGTCAGTATCGCGTTCGACCTTGTAGCCGAACTTCACCACGCCGACGCCGCCCTCCTCCAGGACGACGGAGTGGTGATCGAACTCATCCCACCCCTTGTAGTACAGCTTGCCCGGTTCCTCGTGTACTAGCTTCATGCCGAGCGTCTCGCCGTAGTGTGAGCGGGATTCCTCGAGGTCCGTGACCCTGACGTGGACGTACCCCATTCGCATGACACCCATCTGGGCCGCTTCCCTTCGCTCGAAATTTTGTTCGTACAGGGGCGCTCTCTAGTCAATGGGACAACTTCAGTGGAGGAACGGCGAACCTGTCTTCTGCTCAGTGGGACAGGACCGGCCACCGGCCGGCCGCCTCGGCGAGGATGCGGCGAGGATGGGGCGGGGCCAGCCATACCGTACCGTCAGCTCGAAACGCGAAAGAGGTGCATGACGCGATGACCCAGCCAACGGGTGCTGCCGATTCCGGTGGCCTGCTGCCCGCTCTTTCCGTTTCGGCCGCGCTGGCCCAGCGGGCGCTCGGCGCCGCGCGCGACGCCGCCAGCGGGCTGGCCGTCCCGGTCTGCATCGCGGTGTGCGATCAGGCCGGCCACCTGGTCGCCTTCGAGCGCATGGACGGCGCACCCTTGATGTCGGCTCAGCTGGCCCAGGACAAGGCGTACTCGGTCTGCGCATTCAATGGCCTGCCGACCGATCAGTGGTGGTCGATGCTGCAGACGGAGGCCGCCTTGCTGCACGGGATCGTCAAGACCGACCGCCTGGTCATCTTCGGCGGCGGCGCACCGATCTGGTCCGGGCGCCAGCTCGTGGGTGCCGTCGGTGTCTCCGGCGGGAGCGAGGAACAGGACGGTCAGATCGCGAAGGCCGCGGCGTCCAGCCTGTTCCCGTCCGGATCAGGTTAGCCGAGGTCGCCGCCTCCTACGGGCAGGGTCGAGCCGACAACGTAGGAGGCCTCGTCGGAGGCGAGGAACAAGATGGGCGCGGCTTGCTCGTCCAAGGTGGCGTACCGCTTGAGATGGGTAGACTCGACCGTCTGGTCCACAATCTGCTGGTACCAGCCCTTTTCTCGATCGGTCTGGGCGGTGGGCCCTCGGGCGGTGCGCCGCTCCGGCGCTTCGGTGCCGCCCGGGGCCGCGGCGACGACGCGGATGCCCTTGCCCGCGTATTCGAAGGCAAGGGAAGCCGTGAGCGCGTTGACGCCGCCCTTGGCGGCCGCGTAGGGCACGCGGTTGACGCTGCGGGTCGCGATGGAGGAGACGTTGACGATCGTCCCGGAGCCCTGTTTGAGCATGTAGGGCAGCACGGCGCGGCAACACCACAGGGTCGGGAACAGCGAACGGCGGATCTCCGCCTCGATCTGCTGCTCCTCGTAATGTTCGTACGGCCGCGCCCAGATCGTCCCGCCGACATTGTTGATGAGGATGTCGATGCGGCCGAAGTGAGCCTCGGCGCGGGCCATGACCGTGCGGCAGTCGGCATATTGCTCGAGGTCGGCCACCACGGCCAGGATCTCGGCGCCCCCGCCCGGGAGCTTGTAGGCCAATTTCTCGCGGACCTCGTGGATGAGCTCGGACCGGTCGACCATGGCCACCTTCCCGCCCTCGCGGGCCAGGTTGGTGGCGACCAGGTGCCCGATGCCCTGCGCGGCCCCGGTGACGACGGCCACCTTGGCGTCGAAACGGCCGCGGTGGATCATGTCCCGCCCGCCTGCGCTATGCCGCCGCGCATCGTTTCCTTGCTGCGCTGGGCGTGCTCGGTCAGGATCTGCTGGGCGGCGGCCAGGTCGGTCCGCTCGAACGCGGCCACCAGGTCCAGGTGGTCCTGGGTGATCTGCTGGCTGGCGGCCAGCT
>Ga0302181_10000944_pt1 | contig 22508 bp, 16 predicted proteins | sample I_Palsa_E3_3_FD_198786 | JGI IMG/M metagenome (GOLD analysis project Ga0302181, IMG submission 198786) | Peat permafrost microbial communities from Stordalen Mire near Abisko, Sweden - I_Palsa_E3_3 | ecosystem: Environmental > Terrestrial > Soil > Palsa > Peat permafrost | place: Sweden...
GCTTCGCCTCGGCCAGATGGCGCCCGGCCGAGGACCTGATGCAGCTGAACGAGTGGGGTCTGGCCGGGCGCGGGTTCGGGACATTCGTCAGCTGGTTCCTGCTCGGCGGCGACATCTACACCGCCTATACCTTCATCGCCGTGCCCGCGCTGGTCTATGCCACCGGCGCTGCGGGGTTCTATGCGCTGGCGTACACGATCATGGTCTTCCCGATTGTGTTCATCTTCGCGCCGCGGCTCTGGTCGGTCGCCCGCGCGCGCGGCTACGTCACGCCGGGTGAGTTCGTCCGGGGCAGGCACGGCTCGCAGGGCCTCGGGCTGGCCGTGGCGGCGACCGGGATCCTGGCCACCATGCCCTACATCGCGCTGCAGCTCGTCGGCATCGAGTCGGTGCTGACTGTGATGGGGATCGGCAGCACCTCGGGCAACGCCTTTGTCAAGGACCTGCCGCTGATCATCGCGTTCGGCATCGTGGCCGCTTACACCTACCTGGCCGGCCTGCGCGCGCCGGCCCTGATCGCATTCGTCAAAGACATCCTCATCTACCTGACGGTCATCGTCGCGATCCTCTACATCCCGGGCCGGCTCGGCGGCTGGGGGCACATCTTCGGCGCCGCCTCGACGCACCTGAAAACAGCCAACCCGGCCACCGGCAAGCCGTACGGCAGCATCGTCGTGCTGCCGGCCGGAGAATGGGCCTACGCCACCCTGGCACTCGGCTCCGCCCTGGCCCTGTTCGTGTACCCGCACGCGACCACCGGGGTATTCGCGGCCAAACGGCGCGACGTGATCAGGCGCAACGCGGCCATGCTGCCTGCCTACACGCTCGTGCTTGGACTGATCGCGCTGTTCGGCTACATGGCGCGGGCGGTCCCGGCGGTGAACGCCGGCGTCAAGGCGAGCGGCGGCAACGACCAGCTGTCCGTGCCGCTGCTGTTCGCGCACGTCTTGCCCAGCTGGTTCGCGGGCATCGCCGACTCCGCGATCGTCATCGGCGCGCTCGTCCCCGCGGCCATCATGTCGATCGCCGGGGCGAACCTGTTCACCCGCACCATCTACAAGGAGCTCTTCCGGCCCTATGCCAGCCCCGCCGAGGAAACCCGGGTGGCGCGACTGGCCTCGCTGCTGATGAAGGTCGGCGCGCTGGGCTTCGCGGTCGAGCTGAACAAGACGTTCTCGATCAACTTGCAGCTGCTCGGCGGGATCTGGATCCTGCAGACCTTCCCGGCCATCGTGATCGGCCTGTACACGCGGTGGTTCCACCGCGGCGCGCTGATCCTCGGCTGGGCCGCGGGCATGGCCTACGGCACCGTCGAGGCGTACCGGGCGCACGGTGGCGGCCAGGCGCACTTCGGCGCCTCCACCGCCCCGGTGTTCGGGCACACCACCTACATCGCCATGACGGCCCTCATCCTCAACCTGGCCATCTCGGCCGTGCTCACCGTCGTCTTCCGCCGGATCGGGCTGCAGGACGGGTACGACGAGACCCGGCCCGAAGACTACATCGCCGACCCCGCGCCCGGCCCGGTGACCGCGCCCCGGCCGGCCGCGCCCCGGCCTACCGCGCCCCGGCCTACCGCGCCCCGGCCTACCGCGCCCCGGCCTACCGCGCCCCGGCCGGTTGCCACTCCGTCGGCCCCGTCGCGGAGCTCGCCGCCTTCACCTGGCTGGGCGGCTGCCAACGGTGCCGGTCAGCAGCCTCTGTCATCACGGGGCGTCGTGGAAGAGGATCCCGAGGGTGTAGCGCGCACCTGACCGGACCACGGAGACGCCGTGTCGCACCGGTGCCGCCGTGAAACCTCGCTGGGAACGGATCGGGCGGTCTCGGGTCGTGAACACCAGTCCGCTCCCCTGGGGAAGCGCGATAGCCGTACCCCGCGACTGAGCGCGGGGACGCTGCTCGACGAGCAGGAACTCACCTCCCGTGTGGTCGGTGCCGGGTTCGGTCAGGTTGATGACCACCTGGAGGGGGAAGACGAGGTCACCGTAGAGGTCCCGGTGCAGCGCGTTCCAGTCGCCAGGGCCGTACTTCAGGATCAGCGGGGTCGGCTGGGTCTGGCCCGCCTCGTGGCACAGCTGAAGCCACTCGTCGAGATCATCGGGCCACGGCGAGGGCCGCCCGAGCTTCGCGTGCCAGTCGCGGGCGATCGGCAGCAGGTGCGGATAAAGGGCGTGGCGGAGCTCATCGACGACCGAGGGGAGCGGGCTGGCCAGGTAGCGGTACTCGCCCTCGCCGAAGCGGTGCCGGCCCATCGTGACGGTGGAGCGGAACGCGTCATCGCGGTCGTAGAGCCGGACCAGCGCAGTCGCGTCGGCCGCGGTGAGAAGCCGGGGCGTGAGGGCGCAGCCGAGCTCGTCGAGTTCGGCGGTGATCGCCGGCCAGTCGGCGCCGTCCACTCGCCGCTGGTAGGCCGCGGGAGCTTCGGTGCGGGCGGCGGGAGCTTCGGTGCGGGCCGGGGTGGTCATGCGGAGGCCTCCAGGTCCAGCAGCAGATGCTTGATCTCGGGTCCGCCGAGGTAGGCGCCGAGCTGTCCGTCGGTTCGGATGACCCGGTGGCAGGGGATGACGAGCGGGAGCGGGTTGGTGGCGCACGCCGTGCCGACGGCCCGGACCGCCCTGGGATTGTTCATCGCGGTCGCGATCGACTGGTAGCTGGCGGTGTGGCCGTAGCCGATGGCCGGCAGGTAGGACAGCACGGAGCGGCGGAACCCCGAGGCGAGGGCCAGGTCGAGGGGCAGGTCGAAGCGCTGACGACGCCCGGCAAAGTACTCCTCGAGCTGGCGGGCGGCGCCGTCGAGGCGCCGCGGGGCGTTGAGGATCCGGGGGCTGACCTTGCTGGCCAGGCGTTCGAGCGCGGTGTCGATGCCTTCGCGTTCGTAGGCCACGCGGACCAGCCCGGCTTGTGTCGCGGCCAGCAGCAGCGTTCCGACCGGGGTGTCGAGGGTGCGGTAGGCGATGTCGAGCAGGCCGGCTGCCTCCGCCTTGGCGGTCAGCCTGGCGTGCAGGGCGGCCATGACGTCATCGGCCGGTGGCGGGCTGAGCAGGTCGGTGAGGTGCTGATCTGGGTCTTGGGTGGTCATGGTCATCGAACCGTTCCCTGGGCTTTGCGGAGGTTGGCGATACCGTCGGCCGCGGCTCGGCGCGCGGCGTCGGCGGTGCCGCCGATGATGGTGGCCACCTCGGCGTAGGGCAGCCCGGCGAGATAGTGATAGCTGACGGCGAACCGCTGTCGTTCCGGCAGCCGGGCCAGCGACCTGGGCAGGTCCAGGTCCCGGCCGTCGGGGCTGTCGGGGGTTTCCGGGGTGGCTCCGGCGGACGCGACGGCGGCTGCGGCGGCGGCCGCGGCGGGTACGTCGGCGACCGGCACGGCGGCCCGCCTGGTCCGGCGGATAATGTCGATCGCCTTACGGTGCGCGATCGTCACCAGCCACGCCTCGACGTTGGCGTCGGCCGGCAGCTGCGGGTAGGCCTGCAGGGCGGACAGGAACGTCTCGGACCAGGCGTCGTCGGCGTCGACGGGTCCGAGCACGGCCCGGCAGACCCGAAGGACAGCCGGGCCGTGCTGGGATACCAGCTGCTCGAATGGCTGCTTGCCTGTCACGTCGGGCAGACGCTGGAGCAGCGCGAAACGTGAGATCCCATCTCAGAAAAGCCGGCTCGAGCGTCGAGCCACGTCCCGTTCCAGATCGAGAAGAAGCCGCTTGCGCTTCAGGCCGCCCGCGAAGCCGGTGAGCTTGCCGCCGGCGCCGACCACCCGGTGGCAGGGGATAAGGATGCACACCGGGTTGCGGCCCACGGCCGCGCCGACCTGCTGGGCGGTGGTGCCATCGCCCAGCTGCCTGGCCAGTTCGCCGTAGCTGACGGTTTCGCCGTAGGGGATCTGCCTGACCAGATCCCATACCCGCTCCTGGAACTCGTCGCCGCGGGCGCGGACCGGCACGTCGAAGCGGCGGCGATGGCCGGCCAGGTAGTCGCCGAGCTGTTCCCGGACATCGCCGAACCCGGCGTCGTTCCGCGCCCCGAAAGCGGCCCGGTCCGGCAGGTACCAATGATGCGGGAAGTACAGCCCGGTAACGGCTCCATCCCGGGCTACGACCGTCAGATCACCCAGCCGGGACGCGATCGTCGTGTGCGCCGGGGTCGCGGTGGATACCGGCGCCTGCTTCATCGTCACCATGGTCATCTCCTCACCATCTGCTTGTACCAGGTAGACGCTCCGGCCGGCCAGATCGTGAGATCGGCGGCCGGGTTCTTTTCCGCCCGGAGTCAGGACGGGGGGATCAGGGGGCCCAGCGACGGCTGACCCTGGTGGTCAGCTCCGATGGCGCAGCTGGATTCCGGCTTGCTCCTCGAGCATCGCCACGGGCAGGAGCTCGCCGTCGGCCGGGCCGTAGCGGGCCAGGGCACGCTGGTAGATCCGTTCCACCTGCTCGGACAGCTCGAACGGCACGCCGTCGCGCCGGGCCAGGGCGGTGATGGCACTGAGTTCCTCGCAGCACCGATCGAGCCCGAACGACGTGAGGTAGTCACCGTCGAAGAGGGCACCGAGGTCGTCGCGGATGAAGCTGCTGCTCGCGGCGCTTTCGGCTAGGGCCCGCTGCATGAGCCCCAGGTCGATGGCCTCACGGCGGGCCAGGAGAAGCGCTTCAGCCGTGGCGATGGCCTGCCCGAACCACAGCAGGTTGACCAGGTGCTTGGTGGTGTACCCGGCACCGAGGCTGCCCATCCGGATGATCCGGCCCGGGGTCGGCGAGCGCTTCAAGCACAGGACGATGACGCTCGAGCAGTTCGGCGTCTCCGCCGACGAAAAGGCGAAGGCGGCCGGCGGCGGCGGCCTGGACCCCGCCGCCGGCCGGCGCCTCCAGCATCGCGATTCCCCGGGCCCGGGCGGCGCTGGCCAGCACCCGTCCGATGGCGGGGGAGGTGCTGGTCATATCGATCCAGGTGGCTGTGCCCGGCAAGGCCGAAAGCACGCCAGCTGGCGCCAGCATCAGATGGCGCAGTTCCGGGCCGCCGGGCAGCATGGTGATCAGGACATCCGCCGCGGCCGCGACCGCGGGTCCCGGGCCGCCCCAGCGGGCACCACAAGCGATGACGGCGGCCTGGAGTTCTTCGCGCACGTCTCCGGCCATGACGTCGTAACCGGCCCGGACCAAGTTCGCGCACATCGGCAACCCCATCCGGCCCACGCCGATAAAACCAACTCGCACGGTCTTGCTCCTTCCCGCTGCCGGATCCCGGCCGGACGATACGCCTTCCGGTCTCCTGACCGGCGCGACCACGGCCAGACCGTCAACTTATAGTGCCGTCCCGCGGCACGCGCCGCTGGCCGTCAGCCAGCCGCGGGGGCGGGCTGCGCGTAAGCCTGAGCGACCGTGGCCCGGTCGAAGACGCGCCAGGTGGCCGCCGAGACGAGGACCGCGACCACGAAGCCGATCCAGTACGGCGCGGTCAGGCCGAAGTTCGACGCGATCACGCCGCCGAGCACGGCACCCACGCAGTTCCCGCCGGCGGCGATGAACAGGCCCGTGCTGCCGACCCGGCCGAGCATCTCCGGCGGTGTCAGCCGCTGGCGCAGCGAACTCCCGACGATGGTCCACAGCGAGCTGTGCACGCCGAAGGCGAACAAGATGAACCCGACCAGGTACGGGTCGCGCGAGGTCGCCAGGGCCAGATGTGTCCCGGCCTCGATCAGCAGGCCGATCCGGATCGTCCAGGTCGCGGTGACCCACCCGATGAGCCGGTCGCCGATGACCGCCCCACCGATGCCGCCGCCCGCGATGCAGGTAAACAGCAGGCCGTAGCCGACCGAGCCGAGCCCGAGCCGCTCCCTGGCCAGCAGCACCAGCACCGCGGTGGCCGCGGTGAGCGTCACGTTCAGCAGCCCGATCAAGATCGACATCGTGCGGAGCAGGCGCTGGCCCATCAGCCAGCGGAACCCCTCGGCGATGTCCGCCCGGACCGACCGCAACCCGCGGACCGCGGCCGCGTCGCGCGCCTCGCGCGCCTCGCTTCGGCTGGGGGTGGCCGCCGCTGGGCGCGGCGACGACCGGTAGGTCCCCGCGACCAAGCCGATCAGGATGGCGCTGGCCAGATACGTGCCCGCGTTCACGAAGAACGGGATCCACGCCGCCACCGCGAACAGGAAGCCTGCCAGCGGCCCGGCCAGCATGCCCTGGGTGAGCGTGGTGCCGCCGGTCAGCCAGCCGTTCGCGCGCTCGAGCCGGCCCCGCGGTACGACCGCGGGGATCATCGCCTGGCTCGCCGAGCGGAACACGATCTCGCCCGTGTTGATGACGAACAACACCGCGTACAGCAGGGCGATGCCGCCGTGCCCGGTGGCGATCGCGGCGGCCAGGACGGCCATCGCGGCGACCCGGGTCCAGTCGATAACGACCATCAGGCGCCGCCGGTCCACCCGGTCGACCAGGACGCCGCCGGGCAGAGCGAACAGCAGCCACGGCAGCCAGGCCACGCCGGTGGCCCCGGATACGATCAGCGGGCTGGATGTCCGCGAGGCGACGTACAGCGGCGCCGCGATGAGGGCCAGCCCGCTGCCGAGGGCCGACGTCGTGCTCGCGGCCCAGAGCTTGACGAACCGCGCGCCGAGACGGTCCGCCGCGACCCCGACCCCGACCCTGACCCCGTCCCCGTTCTCGGCCATGTTGACCGAAGCTAGCAAAGGCGACGGGCCGGGGCCAGGCGATTCTGTCGCGACGGCTTCGGCTGAGGAGCCGCGCACTGCATACCATCGGTGACGGAGACGACGCGTTCGGTGAGGTCCGGCAGGTAGAGAAGGTACCCTGGGGACCTGAATGTCAGGCTCCTGCTCACGTCGGGGTCGGGAGCACATCGGGGGGTGTCGGTGGACTCGAGCGGTGGCTCCTTTTTGCGGGCAAATGTTGCCGCCTGCGGAACCGATCGGCGGCGGGAAGCGTCCCATCAGATGGCCGGGCCGCCGTACCCGCCAGGGTGGCCCGGCTCCATCGAAAGTGCGATATCTACAGAACGGAACCGGCCTCCCGGGCATGCATAACTGAACCGGCAACCGGATATGAGTATTCAGTACCAATCCGCCGCCTAGTTGACTCCGAACACATGAAGAACGCACCGTAACCGTGACGAGCAGTCCAGACAGGGCAATCTAATATGCGTTTGGCGCACGTACGAGCAACGACGCTCAGCTTGCTGGCTGGCGGCTTCCTGATTGTGAGCATGCTGGCGGCTTGGTCAGGCATCGCCGAGGCGGGCTCGGTCAGGCTCGCCACCACGACGGCTTCGGCCAGCCCGGCGGCCTCCGCCAGCACAGGCACCACGACGGCTTCCGCCAACACGGACACCACGTGCCAGCTACTGCCGTCTTCGAGCACGCCGTCACCCTCACCCTCGCCGACCCCCTCTCCATCGCCGTCCCCGTCCCCTTCCCCGTCCCCGTCGCCTTCCCCGTCGGCGTCGATCTCAGGCTCGTCGGCCGATCCGAGCGGCGATCCGAGTGCCTCATCCACCGTCGATCCGAGCGCGACCGGCACGGCCGACCCGTCGCCGTCGGGGTCGTCCTCGGTCTCGGGATCACCTTCGCCATCGGGGTCCGCCGCTCCGTCGTCGGCCGCTCCGTCGTCGGCCGCTCCGTCGTCCGCCGCTCCGTCGTCGTCCGTGACTTCATCGTCGGCCCAGGCCACGGCGTCCGCGTCACTCGACGCGGACCTCGCGACGAGCCCGAGTGCGAGCGCGAGCACCAGCGCGAGCGCGGCGGCATCCGCGCCAGAACTGTGCGTGAGCGTCCAGCGCGGGCCAGCCAGCATCAAGCGCGGGCAGGACGCCGCGTTCGTGGTGGAGGTCTCCACCAAGAACGGGCCGGCTTCTGCTGTGTCCGTGACCCTCTCGGCCAAGCCGGCCAGCCAGAAGCCGACGTTTGCCAGCGGCTGCGCCAAGGGAGACAAGACCGCGAGCTGCGCGGTCAGTTCGGTGTCCGATAAGCAGCCCGTCAGCCTGCAGGCCCAGATCCCGGTCGCGTCCGGCGCCAGCTCGGTCAGTTCGGTGACGCTGACCGCCACGGCCAGCGTCGTCACCTCGGCGACGTGGACGCCGCCCGCGGCCGACGAGACCGTCGCGGTCACCGCCGCGGCACCCGCCGCGGCTAAGCCGTCGGCCAGCGCTTCACCCCAGGCCCCGCTGCCGCTCGGCCCCATCCCGGCGCTCAACGGCGTGTCGAGTTCGCTCATCGGCGCCGGCAACGCGGTCGGCCTGTTCCCGGCCATCGTCCCTTCTTCCGGCACGGCCGCGACGAGCTCTACCCGGGCTCAGGCTCACGGAACCCGGCGCAGCGCCGCGACGGCCGCTGATTCCTCCGCGCTCGCCCCGGTGCTCACCGCCCAGGTGGCCGGGCTCATCGCGCTCGCGCTCGCGATCATGCTCACGGTGACCCGGCTGTCCTTGACCAAGCGGTTCGGGTTCAAGAAGCGAGGCAGCTAGAGCGGCTACTCCTACTTCTTGTCCACGGTCTCGACCGCCGGCCTGACGGTAAGCATTTCCTTCGCCAGGGCCGTGGAATTCATCGTGGGCGAGACGATCTCACCGAAGCTGTCGTTATCGAACCACGCGCACATGGACACGCTGTCCGAGCTGCTGCCCTCTTCGACGCACGCGGCCTTACCGCCCAGTGAACCCGCGGTGACCACCTCGGCGCCAGGGAACTTCTGCGTGAAGCTGGCGACCGATGTGGCCGGGGCGGCGTTCGCCAGATGACCGCCGATGAACATGATGATCTGCTCGTCGTTCCCCGCGGCCGAATTTCCTGACTCGTACACGGCCGACACCACGCGGCTGGCGTGGCCCGCGCTCATCTTGATGACCTCGTCGCGCAGCTGGGCCACGTTCGTCTGACGTTCCAGGTCCACCGTGCGGGCGTAGGTCCCGATCGCGGCCGGGGTCCCCATGATGTGGGCGGGACCGCCGTGCGAGGGAAACTCGAACTTGATGATCCCGGTGATCGCGGCCGCGGCTACGACCACCACCCCGCCCAGAGCCAGCCAGAGCCGGTGGTCATTACTGCCACTGCGACGGCGGCCGATGCGGCGCTTGGCGGCCGACTTGGCCCCATCCGGATCGACCACCCGGTCCCCGAACAGGCCCGCGTAATCGTCGTCCTGATCGTCCCGCCAGAACTCGGCAAACGACTCAATCTCGTCAACTTGCGGCGCGGCAGGCCAGGAAGACGTGATCGCCGGGCCGTCGAGACCATGCCCGGGGCGTACCGGAGCGCCCGGCCGGCCGGGCGCGCCCGCACGACCCTCGCTCGGCGGGGCCAGGAACGGGCTGGCCAGCTGCGGACCGCTTTCCGGCCGGGCGACTACCCGGCTGCCAGCGGGCGGGGTCAGCACGCCCACCTGCGAGGTCGGCGCGCCCAGGAAGCCGTTTTCCTGGCCGGTCAGAGCCTGCGGGAAGGCGGAGCCTGGCTGGCGCGCGGCGCCTGCCCGGGCCTGGGTGCCCATCGGGAATCCGCTCCCGGACTCCGGCTGCCCGCCGGGTCGCGGGCTCGCGCTGGTCGCGCGACCGGCGCTTACCTGGGGGGCCGGGCCGCCACGGTCGCCCCGGTCGCCGCGACCAGGCCCGTGGCCGGTAAACCAGTCAGCCGCGGGTGCCTGCGGGTTGCCGGGCCGCGGACCGGGCCCGGGAGCCCCGGCCTCGGCCCGGGCCGCGGGACCAGCCGGGAAGGGCTGGTCACCGGGCGTCTGGGGATAGGCGGGAGCGCTGCGACGCAGATCCTCCAACCATGACTCATCGTCGAAAGACTCGCCGAAGCCGCGCCGGTCAGCGGACGGCTCGTCCTCGGACGGCTCGTCGTAGCGCAACTCGTCGTAACGCATGCCCGCAAGGCGCGGGTCGCCGGAACGCCGGTCAGACGGACGCGGGTCGGCCGGACGTGATCCGTCCAGGACCCGGTCGCCCCGGACATCGTCACCGAGAACGCGGTCGTCCAGGCGCGGATGGCCGTACCACTGCTCCGGGTAGGCCGGGCCGCCGGTTGCGGCCGGGCCGCCGGTTGCGGCCGGGCCGCCGGTTGCGGCCGGGGCGCCGGAATCCTCAGCCGCCCAGCCGCGGGCGAGCGGCTGCGGGCCGGTGTCGGGCAGGGCCTCCTGGGCGCCGGTCACCGGGTAGCTGTCCTGCGGCCGGGCTGACGCCGCGGTGAAGTCCTGCGGCTGCGAACGGAAGCCGGGAACCTGGTAGCCGGGCACCGCGGTCTCGGGCGGACGGTATCCGGACCATCCGGAAGCCGCCGGGCCGGCGGGCGTCCTGGATCCGGTTCCGGCCCGGAACGCGGGATCTGGGTCCCGGGTCTTGGGGCCCTCATAGGAGGGATCCGCATAGCCGGGATCGCCGTAGCCGTAGTCGTCGATGGCCGGCTGCTGATAGACGGATCCGGTGCTGTACGCGGACTCGAGCACGTCCCGGGACGCGGGGTCAAGCTGACGGAAACCTTGAGGCCAGGAAATCTCGGGACCGAACGGCAATTCGCGCCGTCCGCCGGGGCCTTCGCGCGGGTCGCTTCGCGGCCCAGGTCCATGCTGGACTGGACCGCTCGTGGCCTCGTCCGGGTACGGACGCTGCGCAGATGGCCATCCGCGGCCATCTGGAGCCGGCGAACCACTCCTCATATACCGGGTCACTCCCCTGTCTGTCGTACAGCAGGTCAATGATCACTAGCATCATTGCGACAAACGAGACACTCTGCTACCTACTCAGACGATTTGCGGCGCAGAAGGTCACGATTGAAGACACACGCTACTGCCCGGCCGCGCTCCACATCATGCATTCCGCGCTTTACGGCAAGTCGCGTCGCCATACATTTGCCGAGGGTGAGCGGATTATTGCACTAAGTGACCGAACGCTGGGCGGCCCGACCGGGGAACGGAAATGACCCCGGCCCGCGTCCGGCCGGCGTCAGGCTTCCCGAGGCCGGTGATAAGCGGCCCGGGTCCGCTCGGTGTGCTTGCGGGCGAGCGACTCGGCGCGGTCGGCGTCGTGCCCCTCGATCGCGTCGATCACCTCGTCGTGCTCGGTCCACGAGTCGGGCACGCGCTCCGGGGCCACCAGCCGGTAGTACCACTGCACCCGGCGGCCGACGATATCGGCCAGTTCGGCCAGGACCGCGTTACCCCCGATGGCCGCGACCTCGGCGTGAAAGAGTCTGTCCACCGCCACGGCCTCGCCGAAGTCGTCCGCGCCCACCGCGACCTGCCCCTCGCGGTTGATCTCCCTCAGCCTGGCCACCTGGGCCGGGCTCGGCGCACGGGCGGCCAGCCTGGCCGTCTCGGCCTCGAGCAGCGCGCGCACGTCGAGCAGATCGTCCACCTCGGCATCGGTCGGCACATGGACGAAGGCACCCTGGCTAGGCCGCAGGTCCACCCATCCCTCGGCCTCCATCCGGTGCAGCGCCTCGCGGATCGGCTGCCTGCTGACCCCGAGCTGACGGGCCAGATCGGTCTCCACCATGTGCTGGCCGGGCGGCAGGTCGCCGCCGACGATCAGGTCGATGAGCGCATCGTAGACCGACTGGCGCAACGGCACCGGCCGCGGCAGCGGACGCATCATCACCGTCATCGTCACCCCCTGTGTGGTCTCGCCGTGCCTGCGCTACAACTGCGCAGTTAAGAGGTTATCGGCGACTGTATGCAAAGTGCGATCCCCGGATTCGGGGACACGGGAGGCGCACGGCCGGGGAGAAACCCGGATAGCCTCAGCGCTATGCGCTATCTCGTGCGGGAGCGGATCTTCTCCATCACCGACGACTTCTGGGTCACCGACGAGCAGGGCCACAAGGTCTTCCTGGTGGACGGCAAGGCGCTCAGGCTCCGCGAGACCTTCGAGCTCAAGGACGCCTCGGGGGACAAGCTCGCGACCATCCACAAGAGGTTCCTCACGTTCACCGACGCGATGGAGATCGAGCACGACGGGGCGGTAGTGGCCACCGTGCACAAGGCGGTGATCTCACCGCTGCACCACCGCTCGTTCATCGACATTCCGGGCGGCGGCCGGCTCGAGGCGGTCGGGAACATCATCGACAAGGACTTCGAGATCCGCGACGGCGGGCGGGTTGTCGCTCAGATCTCCCGGTCGTGGTTCCGGGTCCGCGACACCTACGGCGTCGACGTCGCCCCGGGCGAGAACGACGCTCTCATCATCTGCGTCGCGATCTGCCTGGACCGCATTCACCACGACGAAGAACGCCAGCACTGAGCCCGGCGCCGCATGATCGGACCGGACCGGACCGGCTAAGGCCGGGCCCCAGGCTGTGCCCGGGGCAGGCTACGCCTGGGGCACTTGCGCGTCGGGGAGGGCGAACTCGCCGCCCAGGTAGCGCAGCACCGGGTCGGTGTCCGGGTCCGGCCGGGCCGCCTCGCCGTGCTCGGCGAGGATCTGGGCGGCGTAGGCCTCCGCGTCGTCCCTGGGCTGGTAGCCGAGGGCCCTGGCCTCGGCCAGCGAGACCCAGCCGCCCCGGGTGTTGGCGGACACCCCGAAGATGACGCGGAACCCGGGCCTGTCCGCGGTCAGGCACGCCTCGAAGAGCCGGCCCGCGTCGTCGGGCGACAGCCAGGTGGACAGCATGCGCACGTTCCGCGGCTCAGGAAAGCACGACAGGATCCGCACGCAGATCGCGTCCAGGCCGTACCGGTAGTGGTACATCGCGGCCAGCGCCTCGGTGCTGGCCTTGGAGACGCCGTAGTAGCTGTCGGGCGCGGGAAACGCGTAGTCGGGCACGGGGAACGCCGACCGCGGTGTGAAGCCCACCGCGTGATTGGAGGAGGCGAAGATCACCCGCGGCGTCCCGGCCCGGCGGGCCGCCTCGAACACCACGTAGCTGCCGTTGATGTTCACCTCGAGGATGCGCGGCCAGGGCGCCTCGCCCGGGATCCCGGCCAGGTGGATGACGGCGTCCGCTCCCTGGCAGGCGGCGGTCATCACGTCAATATCGGCCACCGACGCCTGGATTGCCTCCTCGCCGGGCCCGGCCAGCAGCGGGGCGATGTCGAGGACGCGCAGCGTCCGGCCCGGCCGGGCCAGCCTGGTCCGCAGCATGGACCCGACGAGGCCGGCGGCCCCGGTGATGACGATGACCGACACCGTCAGCCCCCTTGATCTTCGAACATCCGGTAGGTCGCCGTATCCCGGCCTGGTCACAGACCGGTTCCAGCTCGTATACGCACTCTTTTTATCAGCCTGTCCGGATCGTAGGCTCCTGAGCTGATGGGTGTGACACGGGGTGCGCTGGCGAGGGGCTCACTGACCCTGCCCCGGATGAACGCCCACCGCCTCGTCATCATCGCGGCGGCGCTCACCATCGTCGTGGCGGCGGCCCTGGCCTCGGCGCTGGCGACCTTCAGCGGCCAGGCCCTGCCGCGCGCCGTGCGCCACGACCTGAGCGGCGCGACCGGGACGGCGCTGGTGATCAACGGCAACGTCAGCGCCGGCCAGGCCGCCCAGTACACCGCCGCGCTGCCGGGCCGGATCGCCTCGGCGCTCGACGGCACGCCGTTCACGTTCTACCAGGCCGACTGGTCCGATCCGCTGGGGTTCGTGGCCGGCTCGCTGCCCGCCCGGCCGGCCAGCGCGGGCAACCAGCCCATCGCCGAAGCGGCCGAACTCGGCGACACCACCGCGCACGCGACCCTGGTCTCCGGCCGGTGGCCGGGGCCGCTGGCCAGCGGGCAGCCCATCCCGGCGGCGTTGCCCGCCACCGCCGCGGCGCTGCTGCACGTGACCGTCGGCGACGTGCTGCGCCTGCAGGACCGGGTCTCCTCCGGATACGTCCGGTTCATCGTGACCGGCCTGTACCGTCCCCGCGAGCTGTCGTCGTCGTACTGGGGCCTGGACGATATCGCCCTGGCCGGCTCGAGCACGGCCAGCGGTTTCACCACCTACGGCCCGCTGACCGTCCCGGCCGCGGCCTTCGCCGGACCGCTGGCCGTCTTCTCTGGCTCCTGGCTGGCCCAGCCAAGCACGGCCAGCATCCCCGTCGGCCAGCTGACCACCGTGGCCGCCAGCGTGGGCGTGCTCAAGCAGACACTGCAGGACGCTCAGCTGCTTCCGGCGCTGACGGTGAGCACGAGCCTGCCCGCGGTCCTCACCGGGACCGCGAGCGAGGAGGACGTCGCCCGCTCGCTGCTGGCCATCTGTGCCGTGCTGCTGTTCCTGCTCGCCGCCGCGGCGTTGCTCGCCGTGGCGCGGCTGCTGGCGGGCCAGCGCGAGGGCGAGGCCGCCATGCTGACCGCGCGCGGCGCCACCCGCCGGCAGCTGGTCGGGCTGGCCGCGGCCGAGGCGATACCGCTGTGCGTGCTGGCCTCGGCGGCAGGCGGCGTGGCCGGCGTCCTGCTGGCCGGGCTGTTCGCCGGGTCGGGCGCGGGCGGGGGCGGAGCCGGGATCGGGACTGCGGCCGGTGACGTATGGCCTGCTTTGCGGGCCGCCGCCGTGGTCGCCGTCGCGGCGGTGCTGGTCATGGTGGTGCCCGCGCTGACCACGGTGACGCCGGCTACCGCCCGGGCCCGGCGGGGCAGGCAGGCCGCGGTCTCCGGCATCACCCGGGCGGGCGCCGACCTCGCCCTGGTGGTGCTGGCCGTGGTCGCGGGCTGGCAGCTGCGCCACTACTCGGCGGTGTCAGCCGGCACCAACGGCAACTTCGGCGTTGACCCCGTGGTCGTGATCGCGCCGGCGCTCGCGCTGGCCGGCGGTACCGTCCTCGCGCTGCGCCTGCTGCCGGCCGGCGGCAAGGCCGGCGACCGGCTGGCCGCCCGCGGCAGGCGGCTGACCGCGGCCCTGGCCAGCTGGCAGATCAGCCGTCAGCCGATCAGGCAGGGCGGCGCGGCGTTGCTGATCGTGCTGGCCGTGGCGATGGGCACGCTCGCGCTGGCGCAGCGGCAGAGCTGGACGCGCTCGGACCACGATCAGGCTGCGTTCGGCGCGGGCGCCGACGTGCGGGTGCAGACCAGCCAACCGCTGTCGGTGGCCCAGGCCAACGCCCTGCTGCAGGTGCCCGGGGTACGGCAGGCGATGCCGGTCGCGACCTTCGCCAATCCGGCCGGCACGGCGGAAACCCTCGCGATCGATTCGGCCCAGGCGGCCAAGGTGACGCTGCTCCGCGCGGACCAGTCGCCGCTGCCCGAGGGCAGGCTGTTCGGCACGATCACGCCCGCCGGACCGGAAAGCGGGATCGCGCTGCCCGGCCGCCCGGACGAACTCGCGCTCACCGCGCGGCTGGGCCCCGCCTCGCTCGGCCTGTCGCCGGCCACGGTGACCGCCTCCCTCGAAGACGCCGACGGCGACGTCTACGCGGTCAACCTGGGCACCCTGCCCGCGGACGGCCGGGACCACACCCTGACCGCCGGCCTCACCGGCGGGGGCCCGAGATCCGGCCCGGCCAGGTCGACCGGGTCCGGGTCCGTCTACCCGCTGCGGCTGACCGGGTTCAGCGTGGTCTACACGCTGCCGGCCACCCGGGCTCGCGGGCCGGCCGTGCTCACCGTGGCCAGCGTGTCGGGCGGCCCAGGAACCGCCACGGTGGCCGGGACGGCGCTGCGTGGCTGGCCGGCCGCCGCCTCGTCCCCCGAGCTGGCCGGCGTCCGTCAGACCTTCGGGACCCAGGGCCCCGCGGGCGTGCCCGCGGTGTCCTCGGCGGCCGCGGCCGGCGGCGGCGCGCTGAGCGTGACGTTCAATCCCGGCTACGGGCTGGCCGCGAGCGGGTTGGAAGGCGTACCGCCCACTGCGGTCGCCGCCCAGCTCGAACTGACCGCAGCCGCACCGGTGGCGGCCATCCCCGGCCTGGCCACGCAGGGCTATCTGGCCGCGAGCAACGTCAGCGTCGGATCCACGGTGCAGACCGATGTTAACGGCACCATCGTCAGCGTGAAGATCGTCGCGGCGGTGGCGACGTTCCCGACCGTGTCGGCCAGAGGTGGCGCCCTCATCATCGACCTGGGCAGTGTGCAGAACATCCTGGCCAGCGGCGGGCTGGCCCCCGCCCTGGCGACGCAGTGGTGGCTGGCCACCTCATCCGGGAGCACCGGGAGCTCCGGCGCACCGCCGGGCCTGGCCGCGGTCCTGCCGCCCGGCTCGGACATCACCAGCTCCGCCGGGGTGGCGTCCGGACTGCTCGGCAACCCGCTGTCGACCGTTCCGCAGCAGGCGCTGCTGGCCGTCGCCCTCGCGGCGGCGGTGCTGGCCATCACCGGCTTCTGCGTGAGCATCGCGGCCGGCGTCCGGCAGCGCCGGGCGGAAAGCGCGCTGCTGGCCGCCCTGGGCGTACCGCCGCGCGCGGCGGCGGGCCAGCTCTGCCTGGAAAAGCTCATGCTGAGCCTGCCGTCGGCGCTGGCCGGCCTGATACTGGGCGCCGTGCTCACCGAGCTGCTCGTGCCCGCCATTACCTTGACCCCGTCCGCGACCACGCCGGTGCCGCCGGTGCTGATCCAGTTCAGCTGGTCCCAGACGCTCCCTTTGGCCCTGGCCATCGCCGTCCTCCCGGTGCTGGCCGCCGCCCTGACCATCGCCCGCCGCCCGGACGCCGCCGCCGAGCTCCGCGCCGCGGAGACCGCATGACCGAGCCAAAGCCACCCGACCCCGAGCCAAAGGCGCCCGACCCCGAGCCAAAGGCGCCCGACGCCGCCTGGACTGAGGAGCGAGGAACGAGCGACGAGGGAAGGCGACGTCTTAAAGGGCGCCGGAGGCGAGCAGGCCAGCAGAGCACGATCGCGCTGGCCCTGCTGGTCTGCGGCTGCGTGTTCGCCGCCATGGCCGGGCCTGCCCTCAGCCTGCACACCCGGTCCCAGGCGCTGCACCAGACCCTGGCCAAGCTCAACCCTGTCACCGAATCGGTCCAGGTGAGCGGGAACTGGAGCGACTTCACCGGTCCGTTGGTCGACAACGGCGCGGGGGCCCGGCCGAACCTGACCGTCGGCCAGCTCACCGAAAGCACCCGCCAGATGGCGCACGGCTTCGCGGCGCTCCCGCTGCCGCTGGGGGCGGGCCAGTGGGCCGGCCTGACCACGAACCTGTTCGACGTCGTCGGGGCAGGACCCCGCGCGCAGGCCGGCGGGAAGCCGGAAATCGAGTTGGCCTACCGCGACCTGCTGACCAGCAACGCCCGGGTCGTGGCGGGCAGCTACGCGAGCACCGCCGGGCCGGCCGGGATGCTGGCGGTGGCGGCCACCACGCAGACCGCCGCGCGGTTCGGGCTGCACCCGGGGAGCCGGCTGTCGATGACGACCGCGTTCGGCCCGGTCCGCCTGTTCGTCACCGCGATCCTGGCCGAACGCGCCGCCGGCTCGACCTTCTGGGCGCAGGATCTTATCGCGGGCACACCCGAGCTCAACGTTCCGGCTAGGGCCTTGCCGTACTGGGTCGGCGGGGTATTCGCCGACCCCGATCAGCTCGGCCCGATGCAGAACACGTTCAGCGGACCCGGCATGGAGCTGAACTGGGAATTCCCGCTCAGCGTCGGCGGCGTGAACGCGGACCAGGCGCAGGGTCTGGAAAATGCCCTGAACCGCGCGGTCACGGTGACGCCCGCGCTCACCGGCGCGCTGACGCCCGGCGCGACCTCGCTGACCGTCACCTCGCCGCTGATCTCGAACCTGTCGACGTTCCTGGCCACCCAGGCGGCCACGGAAACGGTGCTGCTGCTGCTGTTCGTCAGCCTCGTCGTGGTCGGCGCGGCGGTGATACTGCTCGCGGCCCGGATGATCGTCGCGCGACGCGACGGCGAGCTGCGGATGCTGCGGGCCCGAGGCGGGTCGGTGCGGCAGGTCGCCGCGCTGATGGCCCGCGCCGCGGTGATCGCGGCCGTCCCGGCCGCGGTGATCGGCGCGGGCCTGGCCATCGCCATCGTCCCCGGCGGCACCGCGTTCTCGCTGACCGGCTGGTTGCTGGCCGGGACCACGGTCCTGGTCGCGCTGGCCGGACCGCCGCTGATCGCGGCGTGGCAGCATCGCCGGCCCGTCCCGGCCAGCAACCCGGCCCGGAACACCAGTGCCGAGACCGGCCGCCAGAAGCGGTCGTGGCGCCGCCCGGTGGCCGAGGTCACGGCGTGCGCCGCCGCGGTGGCCGGCCTGGTCGTGCTGCGCGACCAGGGCCTGCCGGCTTCTGGGGGCGTCGACCTGTACCTGACGATCACGCCGGTGCTCGTGGCCGTCCCGGTGGTCCTGGTCATGCTGCGGCTCTACCCGCTGGCGGTCCGCGGCCTGCTCGCCGCCTCGGCCCGCGGCTCGGGCGCGACCGGCTTCGTCGCCCTGTCTCAGGCGGCCCGGTCCTCACTTACCGGCGTGCTGCCCGCGTTCGGGCTGGTGCTCGCGCTCAGCCTGGCCACCTTCGCCGGGATGGTCAACGACGGCATCACCCGCGGCGAGGTCGCGGCGTCCTGGCAGACCACCGGGGCCGATGTGCTGATCGACACCGGCCCGTCGTCACCCCCGGCCAGCCCGGCCGCGGTGCGGGCGATCGCGGCGGTCCGCGGCGTCGAGCACGCGACCGCGGTCTGGACCACCAGCTGGGTCACGCCGGGCGGCCAGCCCGTCACGGTGCTCGCAGTGGATCCGGCCAGCTACGCGGCGGTGGTGGCGGGCACCCCGTTCCCGGCCTTCCCGGCCGCCAAGATCGGCGCCGCGGGCGGGACGGTGGCCTTCGGCGGCGCCGCGGTGCCGGTGCTCGCTTCGCCGGCCGCCGCCGCCATGCTCGGCTCGGCGCCGACCCAGCTGAACTCGCTGTACCCGATGGGACCGTTCAAGGTGCGGGTCGCGGGCACCCTGAGCGGAACCCCGGGCCAGCCCGGCGGCGGCGCGTTCGTGGTCATGCCGCTGGCCACCCTGCCGGGTCCGGCCGGGGCGCCCGTGCCCAACATGGTCCTGGTCACCGGCTCCTCGATCGACGACCGCCAGCTGACCGCCGTGGCCAGCGATGTGATCCCCGACAACTTCACCACCTTCCGTTCCGCGGTATTCGCGTCCCTGGCCAGCTCGCCGCTGCAGCACGGCGCCGTGCTCATCGTCGCGCTTACCATCGGCACCGCCGCCGCGTTCGGCTTGTTCATCGTGATCCTCGGCCTGGCGCTCGGATCGGCCGAACGCGAGCTGACCCTGGCCCGGCTGACCGTGATGGGCCACGACCGGCCGGTCGAGCTCGCCCTGGCCGAAACCATGCCGGCCGTGCTCGCCGCGGTCATCGCGGGCGCGGTCTGCGCCGTCGCCCTGCCGCACCTGGTCGGCTCGTCCGTCGACCTGTCCGCCTTTACCGGCACCGGCGCCCCGGTCGAACTCTCACCGGACGCGCTCGCGCTCGGCCTGCCGGCCGCCGCGATCTTCGTCCTCGCCCTGGCCACGCTGCTCGCGCAGACCAGGACGCTGCGCGACCGCGGCATCACCGGCCTGTTCCGGGCACACTAAGAGGTAAGGAAGTGACGCACATGGCCACCACGCCCCTACAGCAGGGCTCATCTCCCCAGGAGAGCCTCGCCGACCTGGGCGCCGAGGCGGGGCGGCAGCACCGCGACTTCGGCGCGGGCTCGCTGATCGTCTGCGACCGGCTGGTGCGGATCTACATCGCCGCGGGGATCGAGGTCCAGGCGCTGCAGGGGCTTGACCTGCTGGTGGCCGAGGGCGAGATCGTGGCGCTGGTCGGGGCGTCGGGCAGCGGCAAGTCCACCCTGATGAACATCCTGGCCGGCCTGGACACGCCTACCGCGGGTTCGGTGCGGGTGGCGGGCCACGATCTGGCCGCGATGGCCTCGCGCCAGCGGCTGGCCTACCGGCGGCGGACCGTCGGCTTCATCTGGCAGCAGACCTCCCGCAACCTGCTGCCTTACCTGACCGCGCAGCAGAACGTGGAGCTGCCGATGCGGCTGGCGGGGAGCCGGGCCCCCAGCCGCCGCTCGCGCGCGGCCGAACTGCTTGACCTGCTGGGCCTGGGCGACGGCGCGGGCCGCAGGCCGGACCAGATGTCCGGCGGCGAACAGCAGCGGGCCGCCATCGCGGTGGCCCTGGTCAACGAGCCCAAGGTGCTGCTCGCGGACGAGCCCACCGGCGAACTCGACACGGCCACCGCGGCCGAGGTGTTCGGCGCGCTGCAGACGGCGAACCGGGAGCTCGGCGTGACCGTGCTGATCGTCACGCACGACCCTGCGGTGTCCTCGGTGGTGCGCCGGGTGGTCGCGATCAGGGACGGCCGGACCAGCACCGAGATCCACCGGCTGGCCAGCACGGACGACGACGGCGAGGTGGCCCAGCACGCGGTGGAGTACGCGGTGCTCGACCGGGCCGGCCGGCTGCAGCTGCCCAGGGAGATGACCGAACCGCTGGGCATGCGGGACCTGGTCCGCCTCGAAGGCGAACCCGACCACATCGGCGTCTGGCCCGACCGGCGGGACAAGTCATGACCGCGCCGAACCCGGTGCTCGCGACGGACATGCTGGCTGCCGAGGAGGTCACGCGGACCTTCGGCACCGGGCGCACGGCCACCCATGCGCTGCGGGGCGTGTCGTTCACGGTCGGGTCCGGCCAGCTGGTGGCCTTGCGCGGCCGGTCGGGATCGGGGAAGACCACGCTGCTCAACGTGATCGGCGGCCTGGACCGGCCGGACGGCGGCCGGGTGCGGGTGGCCGGCCAGGACGTGACCGCCATGTCCGCCCACGAGCGGATGGCGATGCGGCGCACCTCGGTGGCGTTCGTGTTCCAGTCGTTCGGCCTCATCCCGATCTTGTCGGCGGCGGAGAACGTCGGCGTGCCGCTGCGGATCGCCGGGGTGGCCGCGAAGGAACGGGAGCAGCGGGTCCGGCTCATGCTGGACATCGTCGGTCTCAGCGATCACGCGAAGCAGCGGCCGGGCGAGCTGTCCGGCGGCCAGCAGCAGCGGGTCGCGATCGCCCGGGCGCTGGCCGGCCGCCCGCAGGTGCTGCTGGCGGACGAGCCCACCGGCCAGCTTGACTCCGAGACCGGCAAGCAGATCATGCGGCTGCTGCGCACCGTGGTGCAGTCCGAGGGCGTGACCGCCCTGGTCGCCACCCACGACCCGGACCTCATCGGCATCGCCGATTCCGTCCTGGAGCTCGAAGACGGAAAAATCAAGACCAATTAACGGAACGATCCTTCGTGTCTGCACCCGCCCACCCGCACCGCTTCGCGGCCGATCCCATCGGCCGGGGCCGGCCCTGGCCCTGGCGCCGGATCGTGGGGACCGCTGCGGGCAGCACGCTGGCGCTGGCCCTGCTGGTCTGCGGCTGCGTGTTCGCCGCGATGGCCGGGCCCGCTCTCAGCCTGCACACCCGGACCCAGGCGCTGCACCAGACCCTGGCCGGGCTCACCGGTACGACCAAGACGGTTCAGGTGAGCACGTCGTGGACCGCCTTCACCAACCCGCAGTACTACTCAGAAGGGCCTCAGCAGAACCTGACCCCGAGCCTGCTCACCCGGTCGATGCGCGAGATCCGGCACGGCCTCGCCGCGACACCTCTGCCGCTCGCGGGCGGCGACTGGGCCAGCCTGAGCACCAACCTGCTCGCCATCTCCTCGGGCGCCCCAGCCCGCGCGCAAGCCGGAGCGCCGCCCAGGCTTGAGGTGATCTACCGCGACCCGCTCATCAGCAACGTACAGCTCACGGCGGGCAGCTACGCGACCGGACGGCTTCCCGCCGGGACGCTGGCGGTGGCGGCGACCGCGCCGACCGCGGCACGGTTCGGGCTGCATCCGGGGAGCCGCCTGTCGCTGGCGACCGTGGCCGGCCCGGTCCGCCTGGTCGTCACCGCGATCGTGCGGGAGCGCGCCGCCGGCTCGACCTTCTGGGCCCAGGACCCCAACGCGGCCGCGCCGTCGCTCGTCATTCCGCCGCCATTTAAAGGCTTTCCGTACTGGGTGGGCGGGGTTCTCGCGGATCCTGGCCAGCTCGCCGCGATGCAGGACACGTTCAGCGGTCCGGGTATGGAGCTGAACTGGGAGTTCCCCCTTGAGGTGGGCGGCGTGACCGCGGACCAGGCGCAGGGTCTTGCGAACGCCCTTAACCGCGCGACCGCGACGCCGCTCCCGCTGACCGGATCGCTGGCCGCCGGCGTGGACTCCCTCACGGTCACCTCGCCGCTGAGCCCGGACCTGTCGCAGTTCCTCGGCACCCAGGCGGGCATCGAGACGGTGCTGCTGCTGCTGTTCGTCAGCCTGATCATGGTCGGCGCGGCGGTGATCCTGCTCGCGGCGAGGATGATCGTCGCGCGGCGGGACGGCGAGCTGGCCGTCCTGCGGGCCAGGGGTGGCTCACTGCGGCAGGTGGCGGCGCTGCTGGCGCGCGCCGCGGTGATCGCGGCCGGGCCCGCCGCGCTGATCGGCGCGGGCCTGGCCATCGCCTTGGTTCCCGGCGGCGCGGCGACCTCACGGCTGGGCTGGACCCTGGCCGGGATCGCGGTCCTGGCCGCGCTGACCGGACCCCCGCTGATCGCGGCGTGGCAGCACCGCAGGCCCGCCCCGGCCGCCAACCCGGCCCGGATCA
>Ga0302181_10000945_pt1 | contig 22499 bp, 21 predicted proteins | sample I_Palsa_E3_3_FD_198786 | JGI IMG/M metagenome (GOLD analysis project Ga0302181, IMG submission 198786) | Peat permafrost microbial communities from Stordalen Mire near Abisko, Sweden - I_Palsa_E3_3 | ecosystem: Environmental > Terrestrial > Soil > Palsa > Peat permafrost | place: Sweden...
CGGTCGGCAGGCCTATTGGGTCTGCCCACTGATCGAGGAATCCGAAGAGCTCGCCGCCAGCGCCGCCGAGGAGACCGCGGCCGCGCTGGCCGAAGCGCTGCCGGCACATCGCGTGGAGCTGCTGCATGGACGCATGCCGTCGAAGCAGAAGGACCGCATCATGCAGCAATTCGCCGCCGGTACGGTGCAGCTGCTGGTGGCAACCACCGTGATCGAGGTCGGCGTCGATGTCGCCAATGCCAGCCTGATGGTGATCGAGAATGCCGAACGCATGGGCCTGGCGCAGCTGCATCAGCTGCGCGGTCGCGTCGGCCGCGGGCAGCAGGAGAGCAGCTGCGTGCTGCTGTACCGCTCGCCGCTGTCGCAGATGGCGCGCGCACGGCTGGCGGCGATCCGCGATACCAACGACGGCTTTCGCATCGCCCGGCGCGACCTGGAACTGCGCGGACCGGGTGAGTTGCTCGGACGCCGGCAGACCGGTCTGGCACAACTGCGCGTTGCCGATCTGGCGCGCGACGCCGATCTGCTCGATGAAGTGCGCGCGACGGCGAACCAGATGCTGGCAGCCATGCCGGAACGAGTCGCCGCCTTGAGAACGCGTTGGATCGGCGAACGGGAGCAGTATGGCCGTGTCGGGTGATCCGCAGATCGAGCTGGCGCTGGTGCCCGAGCCGGCCGCGCCGCCGCCGCCGAAGGCCGAGCTTGAGTCAGCGGCAATGCCAGCGCCACCACCCGTGCCCGCGCCTGCGCCTGCGCCTGCGCCTGCGGTCGCCGACAAGCTATCCGCGGAAGCGGCCGCAGTACCGGCAGTGACAATGCCGGTTGTGGTGCCGACGCCGGCTGCGTCGCCGCCACCCAAGGCCGTGCCTGAGTCACCGGCTGCACCTGCGCCCGCGCCTGCCCCTGCAGCGCCCGCCGCTGCAGCTCCGGTCCGAAGTGCCATGCCGCGCTCAGGAGCCGCAGCGCCGCAGGCCTGGGCCGCTGCAGGTGCCGCGCGAGCCGAAGTTGCCGCTCAGCGCACCGCATTCACACCGCCGCGAGCCCCGCCGCCGACGCCGTCTGCGCCTGCCGCGACGCCCGCACCTGCCGCGGCTCCAGCGGCTCCAGCGCCGACAGAGGCAGCGCCGACAGAGGCAGCGGCGACAGAAGCAGCGGCGACAGCGGTTGGCGAATCGACTGCGCAGCCGGCAATCGAAGTGCTGAAATCACCGCCACTGTTCACTCCTGTGATCGAGCCCGTGCGCATGACGCGCCGGATGCGGCGGCTGCGCGACTTTGCGCAGCTGCTGCGCCTGGATCGGCCGATCGGCACCTGGCTGCTGCTGTGGCCGATGCTGTGGGCGCTCTGGATCGCGGCCGACGGCCATCCGCAACGCCGACTGCTCGCGATTTTCATCGCTGGCGCGGTGCTGATGCGCAGCGCGGGCTGCATCGTCAATGATCTGGCGGACCGAAATATCGATCCGCACGTCAAGCGCACGCGTTCGCGGCCGCTGGCGGCGCGCGCCATCTCCCCGTATGAGGCGCTGGCAGTGTTCGGCGTGCTGGTGGCCGCCGCGCTGCTGCTGGTGCTGCAGCTCAACCGGCTCACGCTGTGGTTCGCGTTGGGCGGCGCCGCGCTGACGATCACCTACCCGCTGCTCAAGCGTTTCTTCCCGCTACCGCAGTTGTACCTGGGCCTGTGCTTCGGCTGGGCGGTACCGATGGCGTTCGCCGCAACGCAGGGTGCGGTGCCGCGCGTCGGCTGGCTGATGCTGGTGGCCGCGATCCTGTGGGCCGGCGTCTACGACACCATGTATGCGATGGTCGATCGCGACGATGACCTGCGCATCGGCGTGCGCTCGAGCGCGATCCTGTTCGCCGACCTGGATCGATTCATGATCGCCGCGATGCAGCTCATGATGCTGTTCTCGCTGCTGCTGATCGGCCGCACGCTGAAGTTCGGCGACGGCTACCGCGCCGGCCTGATCGCCGGCGCCTGCTGTTTTCTGTGGCAGCAATGGCTGATCCGCGGGCGCGACCCGCAAGGCTGCTTCCAGGCGTTCCAGAACAACAATTATTTCGGCTTCGCGGTGTTCGCCGGCGTGCTGCTGGAATACACCTCGCACTGAAGACTTCGGGTCAGGGGATAAAGGCCAGAAAGCGAGCAATCGTCAACCAAGGAGGTATTCCCAGGTTGACACGGTGATTGGCGCCAACGAAGATCGGCTCGCGGTTTTCAGCGCGAGCACACGACATGGCAGACGGCAGCAACGGTAACGCCATCGACATCGGCATCCAGCCGCGTCATGACTGGACCTTGGGCCAGGCTGAGGCGCTGTTCGCGCTGCCGTTTGCCGACCTCATTCATGGCGCACAGTGCGTGCACCGCGCCTGGCATCAGCCCAACACGGTGCAGATGAGCACCTTGCTGTCGATCAAGACCGGCGGCTGCCCCGAGGACTGCGCCTACTGCCCGCAGAGCGTGCGTTATCAGACCGGAGTCGACACCGAGGCACTGATGCCGCTGCCGCAGGTGCTGGAGCGGGCGCGCGCGGCGCGCGCCGCCGGCGCCACGCGCTTTTGCATGGGTGCCGCCTACCGCTCACCCAAGCGCAAGGATCTGGAGCAGATCGCGCTCATGGTGAGCGCGGTACGCGAACTGGGACTTGAGACCTGCGCCACGCTCGGGATGCTGAGCCGCGATCAGGCGCAGCAGCTCAAGCGCGCCGGACTCGACTACTACAATCACAACCTCGACAGCTCCGAGGAATTCTACGGCCAGGTAATCTCGACCCGCAGCTACCAGGAACGGCTCGATACGCTGGCGGCGGTGCGCGAAGCGGGCATGAACGTCTGCTGCGGCGGCATCGTCGGCATGGGCGAGACGACGCGCGATCGCGCGCAGATGCTGGTGACGCTGGCGAACCTGCCGCAGCATCCGGAGAGCGTGCCGATCAACCAGTTGGTGCGGGTGCCGGGCACACCGCTGGCCGGGGCCGGGGACGTCGATCCGCTGGATTTTGTACGCACCATCGCCGCCGCACGCGTGATGATCCCCAGGGCGCATGTACGGCTCTCGGCCGGGCGCAGCACCATGAGCGACGAGCTGCAGGCGCTGGCGTTTCTGGCCGGCGCCAATTCCATTTTCTACGGCGAGAAACTGCTGACCACCGGCAACCCTGACGTCGAGCAGGATCGAGCGCTGCTGGCGCGGCTCGGGATGCGCGCCGAGGGCGCCACGGCTGTGCCCGGTGCGGCTTGATCCAAAACTGCTCGCACGCGAGCTGGCGGCATTCGAGGCGCATAATACGGGCCGGCGCCGGCGGCTGGCGGAAGCATTTCCCGAACCCGGTGACCCGACCGCGGTGCGGGTCGGCGGGCGTCTGCTGCGCAATTTCTGCAGCAACGACTACCTGGGCTTAAGCCATCATCCGGAACTGATCCGCGCCGCGACGGATTGCATGAGCCGCTTCGGTTTCGGCGCCGGGGCGGCGCACCTGGTCAGCGGCCACTCGCTCGAGCACCACGCGCTGGAGCAGGAACTGGCCGAGTTCGTGGGACGCGAACGCGCGTTGCTGTTCTCCAGCGGCTACATGGCGAACCTCGGCGTCATCGGCGCTCTTACCGACCGCCATGACACCGTGCTCGCCGACCGCCTGAATCATGCCTCGCTGCTCGATGCGGCACGCCTGTCGGGCGCGCGGCTGCGCCGCTATGCACATGGCGACATGGCGCACGCCGGACAGGTGCTGCGGGCCCCGCGTGCGCATCCCGATGGCAGCGGGCCGCATAAGTCCAATGGTGGGGGCGGCGCGAGTACGCTCATCGCGACCGACGGCGTGTTCAGCATGGATGGCGACCAGGCGCGGCTGCCCGAACTGGTCGCGCTCGCCCGGCGGCATGACTGCGCGCTGATGGTCGATGATGCGCATGGCCTGGGCGTGCTTGGAAAAACCGGCCGCGGGACGCTCGAGCAAAGCGGCGTCGCCGCGAGCGCGGTGTCGATCCTGGTCGGCACCCTCGGCAAGGCGTTTGGAACCTTCGGCGCCTTTGTCGCCGCCGATGCCAACCTGATCGAGTACCTGATACAGCGCGCGCGTACCTACATCTATACCACTGCGTTGCCGCCGGTCGTGGCCGCGGCCAGCCGCGCCGGATTGCGGCTGTCACAGCAGGAAGGCTGGCGACGCGAACGGCTGCATAGCCTGACGCTGCGATTTCGCGCCGCGGCTGCAGCAGCGGGTGTGCCCCTCACGGCATCGACCACGCCGATTCAGCCGGTCATCGTGGGCGAGGCGGCGTGGGCGCTGGCGCTGTCCGAGGCACTGATGAATGCCGGTTTCTGGGTCGCAGCGATCCGTCCGCCGACCGTGCCGCCCGGCACCGCGCGGCTGCGTATCACGCTGTCGGCCATGCACCGCGATGAGGACGTGGATGCGCTCGCCGAAACCTTGGGCGCACTGTGGCGTGAACGGAGTGCTGCATGAGCTCGGCGCTCGCGCCCGGTGAGCTCCATAAAGAGAGCAGCGGCGTCAGCGATGCGGCCGCGCCGCTGGTGCTGCTGCACGGCTGGGGCATGAACCTGCGCGTGTTCGACGGCCTGCGCGCGGCACTCGCCGCGCACCATCGGGTGACGGCTATCGATCTTGCCGGACATGGCGAGAGCCCGTGGACTGCCGACAGCTCGCCGCAACAGCAGCTGGCGAGTCTCGCGGCCATGCTGCCGCGCGACGCGGTGCTGGTGGGTTGGTCGCTCGGCGGACAGCTGGCGCTGCAGCTGGCCGCCGAACCGGCGCTGGCGGTGCGACGGCTGGTACTGATCGCCAGCAGCCCGCGCTTCGTGCGCACCGATGACTGGCCGCATGGCCTGCCGGCCGGGACGCTGCGGCAGTTTGCCGCACAACTCGAGCACGATACCGGGCAGACCGTCGCCGATTTCATCGAGCTGCAGCTGCGCGGCAGCGCGCAGGCCGCCGCGGTGCGTGCCACATTGCAGGACTCGCTGCGGTCACATGGCACCGCTGTGCCCGCCGCGCTGGCGGCCGGACTGGCGCAACTCGAGCACAACGATCTGCGCTCGCTGGCACAACGCATCGAGGTCCCGTCACTGGTGATCGCGGGACAATATGATCGGGTGACCCCACCGCAGGCCGGGCAGGCGCTGGCAAAGCTGCTGCCGCAGGGAGAGCTGCTCACCATCAGGCGCGCCGGCCATGCGCCGTTCCTGTCGCATCCCGGGCCGGTCAGCGCGGCGCTGCTGGCATTCACGCGCGAACACGCGCCGCGATGGCACAGTGCCGGCTCGCGTGCGGCGCCATGAGCGCGCCGCCCGGCATGGACGCGGCACCGGACAGCTTCGCGCTCGATCGGCGGGCGCTGGCCCGATCCTTCGATCGCGCAGCCGGCGGCTACGACGCCGCCGCGCAGCTGCAGCAGCGGGTGCGCGCCGAGCTGCTGGAACGACTGCGGTTTTTCGCACTCGCCCCGCAAGTGATCCTCGATCTGGGGGCCGGCACCTGCCAGGCCGCGCTCGCGCTGCACCGCAGTTATCCGCGCGCGCGCGTGATCGCGCTCGATATCGCGCCGGGCATGCTCAAAGCATCGCCGCGTCCGGGCTGGCCGCGACGCCGCTTCGAGCGCCTGTGCGCCGACGCCTACGCGCTGCCGCTGGCCGCTGGCAGCGTCGATCTGGTCTACAGCAATTTGATGCTGCAGTGGTGCGACCGGCCGGATATGGTGTTTCGCGAGCTTGCGCGCATACTAAAACCGGGTGGAGTATTCGTGTTCGCAAGCTTCGGTCCCGATACGCTGCACGAGTTGCGACTGGCCTGGGAGAGCGTCGACCACGGTGTCCATGTCAGCCAGTTCCCCGACATGCCGCAACTCGGCGCGGCGCTGATGCACGCGGGTCTGCTCGAGCCGGTGATGGACGTTGAGCGCCATCGGCTGCAGTACCCGGACGTCCACGCGCTGATGCGCGAGTTGCAGCGCATCGGCGCGCATAACGCCGCCAGCGATCGATCGCGCGGCCTGACCGGCCGCGCGCGGCTGCAGCGCATGATTGCGGCTTATGAAACACGGCGCACGGTAGCCGGAGTGCCAGCCACGTTCGAGGTGATCTTCGGCGCGGCGTTCGGCGCCGCGGCACAAACCAGCGGCGCGGCGGATTCATCGTTGCCCGGCGAGTATGTGGTGCCGCTGACGGCGCTGGGGCGCTCGCGCCCATGAGCGAGGGGATTTTCGTTGCCGGCACCGATACCGATGTCGGCAAGACGCGGGTAACGCTGGCGCTGCTGCGGGCACTGCAGACGCGCGGTGTCAGGGCCACCGGAATGAAGCCGGTGGCCACGGGCACCCGTCCGGTCACCGCCTCAGAGCTGCCGATATTCGCTGGGTTCTGCGCTGTTGGCGACCTGATCAATGACGATGTCGTCGCGATCGCGGCGCTATCGCCACCGGATTGCGAGCACCTGGACGTCAATCCGTACTGTTTTGATTGGGGCGTTTCGCCGCATATCGCCGCCGGGCGGGCCGGCGTTCGGATCGAGCCTGAGCGCGTAGCCGCGGCCTATGAACGGCTTGCGCAACGTTGCGATGTGGTGGTGGTGGAAGGCACCGGCGGCTGGTTTGCCCCGATCGGCGAGTGCGGCACGATGGCCGATATCGCGCAGCGGCTGGCGCTGCCGGTGGTGCTGATCGTCGGATTGCGCCTCGGTTGCCTGAACCACGCGCTGTTGTCAGCGCAGGCGATCGGGGTGTCGAACCTGCAGCTGGCCGGCTGGATCGGCAGCGTGCTGGCTCCGGACATGCCGGCGCTGGAGGAGAATCTCGCCGCGCTCGACGCGCTGCTCGGTGTGCCAAGACTGGCGCTGCTGCCGTACTCGGTGAGCACCGATGACGACGCCAGTCACATGAGAGCGGCGGTCGCGGCGCTGTTCGACCGGTCGTTGGCGCAGGCGGCTTCGAAGCGCTTAAGTGCCTGACCTTGCGATGGAAAACACCGCATCGTACGATGCCGGCCTCACCGCTGACACCTCGACGATGGGTCTTAAAATTGGACCGTGTTCTGACTATCCAGTTATCGCCGAACTGTTCACTCACGCCACGCGGCGCGACAGTGTTCTTCGCCAGCATCTGCCTGGTGTCGTTTTCGATCTCGCTGGTGATGGCCCTCAAAGGCCTGTGGCCGATCTTCCCGTTCGCCGGTGCGGAAATGCTGCTGCTGGGCTGGGCGTTGCGGGCCAGCTTGCGCCGCCGGCACTACTGCCAGACCATCACCGTAACCGACGAGCGGGTCGCGGTTGACACACGCTGGCGGGAGCAGCGCGAGCAAGTCGTGTTCCCGCGGCATTGGGCGCAGGTTAAACTGCGGCGCGCTGATACGCACTTGCATCCCAGCCGCCTGACGATTGAGTCGCATGGCCGCTCGTACGAGGTCGGCAGTTTTCTGACAGAAGAGGAACGGCGGGCATTGGCCGCAAGGCTGATGCGTTCGGTAGGTCGTATCAATGAATCACCGCCCCTGGAAAATTCGCGCCAAGGTCTAACACCAGAATGATGAAAAAATTCCCGACAGTTCTGTCTGCGATGCCGGCTGCCGCAGCCATGTTGCTGGCCGCGCCAGCCGCCCAGGCGGCCTGGACGCTGAACATGACACCGGGCATCAGCGAGATGTCGCGCGAGATCTATTCGCTGCACATGCTCATGTTCTGGTGGTGCGTCGGCATTGCGATCGTCGTGTTCGGTTTCATGATCTACTCGATGGTGCACTTCCGTAAATCCAAGGGTGCAGTCGCCGACCAGCATTTCCTGCACAGCAACCGCATCGAGATCATCTGGACGCTGGTGCCGGTGCTGATCCTGATCAGCATGGCGGTGCCGGCGGCGCGCGTGCTGGTGCAGACCGAGGACCCGGTGGCCACCGACCTGACCATCCGTGTCACCGGCTATCAGTGGAAATGGGCCTACGAATACGCCGATACCGGCGTCACCATCGTGTCCACGCTGGCGCGCGACAGCAATCGCGCCCGCCAGCTCGGCTCCGGCGTCGATCCGTTCTCGGTGCCGAACTATCTGCTCGAGGTGGATCATCCGCTGGTGGTGCCGGCCGGCGTCAAGGTGCGGGTGCTGATCACGGCCAACGACGTCATTCATTCCTGGTGGGTGCCGGCGCTGGCAATCAAGAAAGACGCGATTCCGGGCTTCATCAACGAGGCCTGGTTCGATATCGATGCCGACAAGACCGGCACCTACCGTGGCCAGTGCGCCGAATTGTGCGGTCGCGACCACGGCTTCATGCCGATCGTGCTCGAGGTCAAGAGCAAGCAGGATTTCGACCGCTGGCTCAAGGACCAGGAGGCCGCGCTCAAGCCGGCCGCGAGCCCGCCGTCCGCGGCCGCGCCCGCGCCCGCGCCGACTGCCAGCAGCCAGGCGGCCGCGCAGCCCAGCATCGGTTGAACCGCACTGCCGACCGTTACCAGCAAATATCCTGAGCCGGAGAGATTATTTTAATGGCCTACACTGAACACAGCACCGCCGCGCACGACCACCACGATCACAAGCCGCACGGCTTCTGGAATCGCTGGCTGACGACCACCAATCACAAGGACATCGGCACCCTGTACCTGGTGTTCAGCGGCATCATGTTCTTCATCGGCGGCTCGTTCGCGATGCTGATCCGGCTGGAGCTGTTCAAGCCCGGCCTGCAGTTCCTGGATCCGGCGCTGTTCAACACCATGACCACCATGCATGCGCTGGTGATGATCTTCGGCGCGGTGATGCCAGGATTCGTGGGGCTGGCGAACTGGATGATCCCGATGCAGATCGGCGCACCCGACATGGCGCTGCCGCGCATGAACAATTTCAGCTTCTGGATCCTGCCGTTCGCCTTCACGCTGCTGCTGTCCACGCTGCTGGTGCCCGGCGGTGGCCCGGCCGGGGGCTGGACCATGTATCCGCCGCTGGTGCTGCAGACCGGCAGTGCGCTGCCGCTGATGATCTTCGCGATCCATCTGATGGGCGCCTCGTCGATCCTGGGCGCGATCAACGTCATCGTCACCATCATGAACATGCGCGCGCCCGGCATGACGCTGCTGCGCATGCCGCTGTTCGTCTGGACCTGGCTGATCACGGCCTACCTGCTGATCGCCGCGATGCCGGTGCTGGCCGGCGCCGTGACCATGCTGCTGACCGATCACTTCTTCGGCACCAGCTTCTTCAATGCCGCCGGTGGCGGCGACCCGGTGATGTTCCAGCACATCTTCTGGTTCTTCGGGCATCCCGAGGTCTACATCATGATCCTGCCGGCCTTCGGCATCATCTCGGAGATCATTCCGACCTTCTCGGGCAAGCCGCTGTTCGGCTACGACGCGATGGTGTATGCCACCGCCTCGATCGCGTTCCTGTCGTTCATCGTCTGGGCGCACCATATGTTCACGGTCGGCATGCCGCTGTCGAGCGAACTGTTCTTCATGCTGTCGACCATGCTGATCTCGATCCCGACCGGGGTGAAGGTATTCAACTGGTCGACCACCATGTGGCGCGGCTCGGTGAGTTTCGAACCGCCGATGCTGTGGGCGCTGGCGTTCCTGTTCCTGTTCTCGATCGGCGGGTTTTCCGGCCTGATGCTGGCGATCGCGCCGGCCGATTTCCAGTACCAGGACACTTATTTCGTGGTGGCGCATTTCCATTACGTGCTGGTGACCGGCGCGATCTTCGCCATCATGGGCGCGGTGTACTACTGGCTGCCGAAATGGACTGGCCACATGTACAACATGACGCTCGCCAAGTGGCATTTCTGGCTGTCGGCCATCTTCGTCAACGTGCTGTTCTTCCCGCAGCACTTTCTGGGTCTGGCGGGCATGCCGCGCCGCGTTCCGGACTACGCCACGCAGTTCACCGACTGGAACATGGTGTCCTCGATCGGCGGCTTCGGCTTCGGCCTGTCGCAGTTCCTGTTTCCCTACCTGATCTGGAAGTGCGCCCACGGCGGGGTGAAAGCCACCAGCAAGGTGTGGGACACGCCCATCGGCCTGGAGTGGGAGTTGCCCTCGCCGGCGCCCTACCACAGCTGGGTCGAGGCACCGAGCATGGCGACGCTCGACCACGGTGTGCCGCCGCACGGCGCCGGCCTCGATCACTAGAGCGCCGGTTCGACAGGCCGCATGAGTGCACAGGCGAAACTCGACATGGATCCCTCGCAACGACGGCGGGTGCGGCGCAACGCGCTGCTGCTGGGCCTGCTGGCACTGGCGGTGTACGGCACATTCATCGTCCATGCGGTGCTGCGCGGCCTCAAATGACGAGCCCCGACAACACGCCTGGCAGGCACCGCGGGCTGGTGTTCAAGCTGTCAGTGTTCGTCGCCGGCAGCTTCGCCTTTGGTTTCGCGCTGGTGCCGCTGTACGACGTGCTGTGCTCGATCACCGGGCTGGGAAACCAGAAGAGCCTGACGCGCGCCTACGCCCAGGGCAGCGACGCAATCGACCAGCATCGGGTCGTGACCATCGATTTCATTGCCAATCTGCCCAGCGTTGGCAACTGGGAATTCCGTCCCATCACAAAATCCCTCGAAGTGCATCCAGGCCAGCTGTATGAGGCGGATTTCTTTGCCCATAACCTGACCGGGCACGACACCACCGCGCAGGCGGTGCCGGATATCGTGCCCTCGAAGATCGCCGCCTGGTTTCACAAGACCGAATGCTTCTGCTTCACGCCGCAGTCCTTCAAACGCGACGAGCAGCGGGTGATGCCGGTGCGCTTCTTCGTCGACCCGCAGCTGCCAGGCTATATCGAGCACCTGACCCTGGCCTATACGTTTTATGATGTCCCCGATCGCAGCGGCAACACAGGATAAAGACTGATGTCAGACACGCACGCGCACGCGCACGCGCACGCCAGTTCCCCCAAGTACTACCTGCCGCATAACAGTCCGTGGCCGATCCTCGGCTCGGTAGCATTGTTCTGCCTGATGATCGGCGGAGCGTTCTATCTCAATGAATGGGCCGGCGGCTGGGCCATGATCCCGGGGGCGGTGCTGCTCGCGACCATGTTCTTCTGCTGGTTCGGTACTGTGATCGGCGAGAACCAGCACGGCCTGCTCAACAACGCGCAGGTCGACCGCTCGTTTCGCATGGGAATGATCTGGTTCATCTTCTCGGAGGTGATGTTCTTCGCGGCGTTCTTCGGTGCCTTGTTTTACGCGCGCGAGTTGTCCGTGCCCTGGATAGGCGGGGAAGGCGTCAAACTGGTGAACAAGCTGGTGCTGTGGAAGAACTTCAATCCGACCTGGCCGACCAACGGCCCGGCGCACATCGGCGGCCGCGCCGACGGCACCTTCGATGTGATTCCGGCTTTCAGTCTGCCTGCGGTCAATACCCTGATCCTGTTGACGAGCGGCGTGACCGTCACGCTGGCGCACCACGCGCTCAGGGCCAGTCACCGCACGTCGCTGAAGTTCTGGCTGGCACTGACCTTCCTGCTGGGATTCACCTTCGTCGGCCTGCAGGCGCATGAGTACGGCGAGGCCTATCGGGAACTGGGATTACGCCTGTCGACCGGCATTTACGGCTCGACGTTCTTCATGCTGACCGGGTTCCATGGCCTGCACGTGACCATCGGCGCGATCATGCTGATGGTGATCTGGTTCCGGGTATGGCGCGGGCACTTCACACCGAACCATCACTTCGCGTTCGAAGCCGTGGCCTGGTACTGGCATTTTGTGGACGTGGTGTGGTTGGGGTTGTTCATATTCGTGTACTGGCTCTAAGCGCTCCCACGCCGCTGGTGGGGGCTGTGGTGAAACCGACTCCGAGCAACTGGCCGCGCTTTTCGAGCGCCGTCTTCTACCAGAACGCCGTCGCTGCGATCGACTGGCTGTGCGACGCATTCGGTTTTGAAGTCAGGCTCAAGGTCGTAGGCAAGGACGGCCGGATCGAGCATAGCGAGCTCGTCTATGGCGAGGGTGTCGTCATGGTGGCGCAGGAAAATCCGGATTCCGAGCGCTCCTGGATGGCTGCGATGCGCAGTCCGCGCTCGCTCAGCGGCGCCGGAACGCAGTCGATCATGTTCTACGTCGATGACGCCGACGCGCATTGCAGGCATGCGCGCAGCCGCGGTGCGCGCATCGTCTCGGAACCGGCGACCCACGACTACGGCGAGCAATACTGGGCCGATCGCAGCTATGGGGCGCTCGATGCGGAAGGACACATGTGGTGGATCACGCAGCGGGTGCGCAATCCCCCGCCACGCTGAATGTCGGTGCGCAATCGCGCCAATATGGCGGTGCCAGCGCACGTGACCGCGTCTGCTGCTTCAGAGTAAAGTCAGAACCCGGGTCTGCATGCAGCAAGTCCCTGGGCGGATCGGCCTCCCAAAGGAATCGGCAATGACCAGTCTCCATCATGCCGCGTCTGTCCAGGAACATCGGATCGCTGCGCTGGCGGCTCTGGCTTTGCTGTGCGCCGCCTGCTCCAAGGCCCCCGCACCCGCGCCGCACCCGGTAGAGGTCGCGACCGTCATCGTGCACCCGCAACCGACCAGCTTTCCCGAGGACTTCGTGGCCGAGACCGAGGCGATCAACGCGGTCGAGATCCGGCCGCGCGTGGGTGGCGAGCTGGTGCGGCGGGTGCCGAACGAAGGCGAGCGGGTCAAGGCCGGCGAGCTGCTGTTCGTGATCGATCGCGAGCCCTATATCGCGGCTCTTGCCCAGGCGAAAGCTGGACTGGCGCAGAGCGAGGCCGCGCTGGTGCAGTCGCAGCGCGACCTGGAGCGCGCCGAATCGTTGCAGAAACTCGACGCCGTCAGCCAGCAGGAGCTGGATGCTGCGGTGGCCAAGAACAAGGCCAACCTGGCCTCGATCGAAGCCGGCAAGGGCGCGGTCAGGGCGGCGGAGCTGAACCTCGGCTTCACCACCATCGCCAGTCCTATCGATGGTGTCGTGGGCCGCGCCCAACTGCGCCAGGGCGGCATGGTCACGGCCAACAGCACGCTGCTGACCACGGTCTACGAGACCGATCGTATGTACGTGAATTTCAGCATCAGCGAACGGCGCATGCTCACGTTACAGCGCGACCTCGGGCGCGCGCCCAACCAGGATGCGACCACGCCGCCGCCGTTCCGACTGTACCTGGCCGACGGATCGCTCTATCCGCTGATTCCCAAGCTCAACTTCATCGACCCGGCGGTCGACACGCGCACCGGCACGCTGGCGATACGGCTCGAGGTGGACAATCCGCAGCAGCTGCTACACGCCGGCCAGTTCGCACGCGTGCAGGTGTCGCAGCAGCAGGATCCCAATGCGATCGTGCTGCCACAGCGCGCGATCCTGGATCAGCAGGGCCAGAATTACGTGTGGATCATCGATGCCGAAGGCAAGGCGCAGCAGCGCGAGGTGCATATGGGCCTGCGCATCGGCGGCGACTGGCAGGTGCAGCAGGGGCTCAAGACAGGCGAAGTCGTGATCGTCGATGGGGTGCAGCGCCTCAAACCCGGAACTCCCGTAAAGGCCACGCCGCTGGTGATTCCGGCGCCGCTGGCGGCGCCGACCACACCGGCAGGGCCGGCCGTCCCCCAGGCTTCCAGCGGCGACCGGCGAGCTGCAGCAGGTGATGAGGCCCGGAGCGGGGCATGATCGATTTCTTTATCGACCGGCCGATCTTCTCGACCGTGCTGGCGATCATCATCACCATCGCCGGCGCGGTGTCGCTGGCAGCCCTGCCGATTGCGCGCTACCCGCAGATCACGCCACCCACGATCATCGTCTCCACCTTATTCCCGGGCGCCGACGCCGCCACCATCGAACAGTCGGTTGCCGCTCCGATCGAGGAGCAGGTCAACGGCGTGCCGCACATGATCTACATGGATTCCAAGAGCGCCAACGACGGCAGCTATTCTTTGACCGTCACCTTCGCCGTCGGCACCGATCAGGATATCGCCGCGGTCGACGTGCAGAACCAGGTGGCGATCGCCGAGCGCCAGCTGCCGCAACAGGTACTGCAGCAGGGTGTGGTGGTGGCCAAGCGCCAGCCGCAGATCCTGCTGGCGGTGGCGATCGGCTCGGATGACCCGCGCTACGACTACCTGTACCTGTCGAATTTCGCCACGCTGCACGTGTTCGACGCGCTGGCGCGCGTGCGCGGGGTGGGCCAGGTGGTGGTGTTCGGCGCGCGCGACTACGGCATGCGCATCTGGCTCGATCCCGGAAAGATGGCGCGCCTGGGCGTCACCACGGATGACGTCAGCACCATCCTGAACGAACAGAACGTGGTCGCACCTGCCGGCACGCTGGGCGCAGAACCCGCGCCGCCGGGGCAACAGATGCAGTATGTCGCCTCGGTCAAGGGCCGGCTCACGACGCCGGACGAATACGGCGCGATCGTGGTGCGCACCGGCGCCGACGGCGCCATCGTGCAGCTGAAGGACATTGCGCGCATCGAGCTCGCCGCCACCGACTATTCGCGCTCCTCCAGGCTCGATGGCGTGCCGACCGCGATCATCGGTGTCTATCAGTTGCCCGACGCCAATGCGCTTGAGGTGGCGCACGGAGTGCGTCAGGTGATGGACGGGCTGGCCCCGACCTTCCCGCAGGGGATTCATTATTCGATCCCGTTCGACACCACACTGTTCGTCGCCGAGTCGGTGCACGAGGTGGTCAAGACACTGCTGGAAGCGGGCCTGCTGGTGCTGCTGGTGGTGTTCATCTTCCTGGAGAGCTGGCGCGCGACCCTGATCCCGATGCTGGCGGTGCCGGTATCGCTGGTCGGCGCATTCAGCGCATTCGCCGCGCTCGGCTTCTCGCTCAACACGCTGACGTTGTTTGCGCTGGTGCTGGCGATCGGCCTGGTGGTGGATGACGCCATCGTCGTAGTCGAGGCGGTCACCGAGATCATGGACAGTCGCAAGCTGTCACCGCCCGAGGCTACCAAGGCGGCGATGCGCGAGGTCACCGCACCGGTGCTGGCGATCGCACTGGTGCTGATCTCGGTGTTCGTGCCGGTATCGTTCCTCGGCGGGCTCACCGGGCAGTTCTATCGCCAGTTCGCCCTTACCCTGGCGGTGTCGGTCGGCATCTCGTGCATCGTCGCGCTGACGCTGACGCCGGCGTTGTGCGCGCTGCTGCTCAAGCCCACCGCCGAGTCGCATTTCCCGGGCCTGCTCGGCCGCGCCTTTGGTGCCTTCAACCGCGGCTTTCGCAGCGCCACCACGCGCTACACCACCACAGTCCGCAGCGCCATCAGCCGCACCGCAGTGTCGATGCTGGTGTTCGTGATCCTGACGGTGGCCGCGTTGTGGCTGGTATGGAGCCGTCCCACGGGCTTCATGCCGGATGAGGATCAGGGTTACCTCATCGGCCTGGTGTCGCTGCCGCTCGGGGCTTCGATGCAGCGTACCGAGACGGTCACAACCGCGTTCGCCAAGCAGATGCTGGCGCAGCCGGAAGTTGAAAACGTGTTTGCCATCACCGGCCTGAACCTGCTGACCGGTACCAACTCCTCGTACGCGGCCACCGTGTTCATGATCCTGAAGCCCTGGGCGCAGCGCGCGGGAGCGGCCCACGGCGCCGCGGCGGTAGCCGCGCGCGCCAACCGAATCGGCGCCGGCATCAAGGAGGCGACCGTGCTGGCGCTGAATCCGCCGCCGATTCCCGGTATCGGCACTGCCGGAGGTTTCGAATTCATCCTGGAGGACCGCAGCGGCGGCGAGATCGGCAAGTTTGCCGGGGTGATCGGCGATTTCCTCGGGCAGGCGAATCATCAGCCTGCGCTGACGCGCGTGTTCACGCAGTTCAGCACCCAGACTCCGCAGATCGAGTACGTGCTGGACCGTGAACGGGCCAAGACACTGGGCGTGACGATCTCCAGCATCTTCTCCGCGCTGCAGACTTTCCTCGGCGGCAGCTACATCAACGACTTCAACATGTTCGGCCGCACCTACAAGGTCACCGCCCAGGCCGACGCTGGCGCGCGCAATCTGCCCGATTCGGTCGATGGCCTGTATGTGCGCACTGCGCAGAACGACATGGTGCCGCTGTCGACGCTGGTGACGATCAAACCCAAGACCGGACCGGAATACATCGAGCGCTATAACGTGTTTCGCGCCGTGACCATCAACGGCTCGCCGGCCGGCGGCTACAGCTCCGGCCAGGCGACACAGGCGATGGAACAGCTGGGCCAGAACCTGCCCGACGGCTATGGCTACGATTGGACCGGCACCACCTACCAGGAGAAGCTCTCGGGCGGACAGAGCGGCGCCATCTTCGGCATGGCGATCGTGTTTGTGTTCCTGGTGCTGGCGGCGCTGTATGAAAGCTGGGCCGTGCCGTTTGCGGTGCTGCTCGGTATCCCATTTGCGATGCTCGGCGCCTATGGGGGTCTGACGCTGCGCGGCATGGCGAACGACATCTACGCGCAGATCGGCCTGGTGATGCTGATCGGGCTGGCAGCCAAGAATGCGATTCTGATCGTCGAGTTCGCCAAACTCGAATACGAGCGCGGCAAGCCGCTGGTGGAATCGGCCATCGAGGGCGCGCGACTGCGGCTACGGCCAATCCTGATGACCTCGTTCGCCTTCATCCTGGGTTCCATGCCGCTGGCGATCGCCACCGGCGCCGGTGCCTCCGCACGCCGGGTGCTGGGAACGGCGGTGGTATTCGGCATGAGCGCTGCGACGCTGGTCGGGATCTTTCTCATTCCGGTGTTCTACGTGCTGATGCAGAGCCTGTCCGAACGGCTGCGCGGCACGCCTTCGCGCGCCACGCCGTCGCCGCCCACCCCGCCATGACAGCGCCGCCGCATGGCCGCAGGCGCGCGATCGCAGTCACGATCGCATGCACTTCAGGGTTGCTGCTCGCCGGCTGCAAGATGGGTCCGGACTATCGGCGGCCGGACACCAAGGCTCCGCCGAATTACCGCTTTGCCAGCGGCGCGGAAGCCGCCTCGCTGGCCGACGAGGGCTGGTGGCAGGTCTATGAGGATCCGCGCCTGCAGCAGCTGATCCGCGAGGCACTGGCCAACAATCTCGATGTTCGCATTGCCGCCGCGCGCGTCGACCAGGCGCGCGCCGCTCTGGGGGCGACGCGCCTGCAGCAGCTGCCACAGATCTCGGTTTCGGCGGCTGCCGAACGGGCGCGGACCTCGCAATTCGAATTGCTGCCCGGCATACCGCCGATCAGCAACGTGTTCGAGCTGCAAGGCAGCCTGTCGTATGAAGTCGACTTCTGGGGCAAATACCGCCGTGCCACCGAAGCGGCGCGCGCCCAGCTGCTGCAATCGGATTTTGCCAGGCAGGACGTGATCGCAGGGCTGGTGGCGGGAGTGGCTACCGCCTACTTCACGCTGCAGTCACTCGACGAGCAGCTCGATATCACCAACCACACCATCGCCACGCGCCAGAAATTCGTCGATCTCACCAGCGCGCAGCACGATCGCGGCACCGTGTCGGAACTGGATGTAGCCACAGCCGTGGGGCAACTGGCGATAGCAAAGGCCAATCTGCCTGAGCTGCGACGCCAGATCGGGCTGGCAGAGGACCAGCTCAGTGTGCTGCTCGGACACAACCCGGATGAGGTTCTGCGTACGGCGTTGCCGACGCCGGACCCGGCTGCGGGCGGCGGCGCAGCGCCGGTACCTGCGGCCGGCCTGCCTTCCAGCCTGCTGGAGCGGCGCCCCGATCTGCGCGAAGCTGAGCAGAATCTGGTGGCCGCGAACGCGCAGGTGGGCGTCGCCAAGGCGAATCTGTTTCCCAGCATCGCACTCACCGGCACCGGTGGTGTCGCCAGCACGGCACTGTCCAGCCTGTTCACCGGCCCGGCGCGGTTGTGGTCGTTTGGCGGCAGCGCGCTGCAGCCGCTGCTCGATTCGCAGCGCAATCTGTACCAAGTTGATCTGGCCGATGCGCAGAAGCGCCAGGCGCTGTTGCAATATCAGCAGAGCGTGCAGAGCGCCTTCCAGGAGGTCTCGGACGCGCTGATCGCCCGCCAGCAGTATGCCGAAGTGCAGATCCAGGAACAGACCTGGGTCACGGCGCAGCGCACCGCCGACGACATCGCGCTGGCGAGTTACCGGGTCGGGTACGCGTCGTACTTCAACGTCATCGACAGCGACCGCGACCTGTTCAGCGCCGAGTTGTCGCTCTCGGCCGCGCGCCTGAACACGCAGCTGTCGGTGGTGCAGCTGTACCGCGCGCTGGGCGGCGGCTGGCAGACCGAGCAGGCGACGACTGCAAATTCGCCGGTGCGCTAGCGGACTTACCGGATCGACCGCACCATGCAGGTTCATCCGACTGCCCTGATCGACGATGGTGCCCGGCTTGGTGCCGGCTGCGTCATCCATGCACACGCTGTGATCACGCGGCACTGCGAACTGGGTGAGGGGGTCGTGGTGCATCCGTTCGCCGTGATCGGCGGCGACCCGCAGGACCTGAGCTTCGATGCCGCCACGCAGTCCGGTGTACGCATCGGGGCGCGCACCATCATTCGGGAACACGTCACAATCAGCCGCGCCACCAGGGCCGGCGCGTCGACCGAAGTCGGTTCGGATTGCTTCCTGATGGCCGCATGCCATGTCGCGCATGATTGCCGCATCGGCAGCCGCGTCGTCATCGCCAACGCGGTGCTGCTGGCCGGCCACGTGCAGATCGGCGATCGCGCTTTTCTCGGCGGCGGCGCGGTGATCCATCAATTCTGCCGCATCGGCGAGGGCGTCATGATCGGCGGCGGCGCGCGCATCTCGCTCGACATCGCGCCTTTTTGCCTGGCGACGGAACGTAACGCCGTGATCGGCCTGAACGTCGTGGGCTTGCGGCGACGGGGTCTTACACCGACGGTCATGGATGAGATCAAGCGCGCCTTTCGCGCGCTTAGCACCCCGGTAGGCAACCTGCGCGAGATTGCGGCATCGACCCTGCAGCAGGGCACGTTCATCAGTGCCGAGGCTCGCAGCCTGCTGGAATTCTTCCAGGGCGGAAAGCGCGGCTTTGCACGCCCGCGCCAGGGCAACGCGCACGACGCTGCCGATGGCGACGACTAGCTGGACCCACGCAGGAATGGTTTTGCGAACCATCGGTTTGATCGGCGGCATGAGCTGGGAATCCACGCTGCCGTACTACCGGCGGATCAACCAGAGCATCAGGCAGCGCCTGGGCGGACTTCATTCCGCCAGGCTGCTGCTCTATAGCGTTGATTTTCACGACGTTGAACGACTGCAGCAGTGCGGAGACTGGCAGGCGGCTGGCGCGTTGCTGGCGCACTGTGCAAGCACGCTGGAATCTGCCGGAGCGGATTTCCTGGTCCTGTGCACCAACACCATGCATAAAGTCGCACCCGCGATCGAGGCAGCGGTGCGAATTCCACTGCTTCACATCGCCGACGCCACGGCCGCGGAAATCAAACAGGCGGGTTTCTCGACCGTGGGGTTGCTCGGCACGAGATTCACGATGGAAGAGGATTTCTACCGCGACCGGCTACGCCAGCGCCACGGACTGCAGGTGCTGATACCAAAGCTGCACGATCGCGAAATCATTCATCGCATCATCTACGACGAACTTTGCCTGGGCCGGATCGTTGATGAATCGCGATCCGAGTACTTAAGGATCATGGCCGACCTGGTCGTTCAGGGCGCACAGGCCATCGTTCTGGGCTGCACGGAGATTTCGCTACTGGTGGGACCGCAGGATTCAGCGGTGCCGTTGTTTGACACCACCGACATTCACGCCCGCCAGGCCGCGGACTGGGCACTGGCGGCAAGTTAATGCGCGCTCGCCAGCGATTGCAGCAATCCGCGAGCCGCCTGCTCCGATAGATCGAAAACACGCTCGAATTCAGCCAGCTCGCCATAGTACGGATCGGGAACTTCCCGCAATGCCTGCTGCGGGGCATAGTCGAGCAGCAGCCGCACGCGATCGCGCCGCCCGGGTGGGGCGAGCGCCAGGGTGGCTTTCTGATTCTGCCGGTCCATCACCAGGATCTGGTCGAAGCGCTCGAAATCCTGCGCCTGCAACACTCGCGCGCGCCGCGCCGACATGTCGATGCCGTGCGCGCGTGCCACACGCTGCGCGCGTTCGTCGGGCGGGTGGCCCACGTGATAGCTGTGAGTGCCGGCGGAATCGGATTCCACCGCCAGATCGGGCCGGGTACGTTGCGCCAGTGACCGGAACACCGCCTCGGCCGTCGGCGAGCGACAGATATTCCCCATGCAGACAAACAGTATGCGTACCGGTGCGCGCTCGATCTGCTGTCCGTTGGATAGGTTTTCGTCGCGGGTTGACAAGTGCGTTTTTTTGCTTCCGGGGAGGAATCATGTCGGTCATCGCGGGCGGATACGCCGACGATTCCCTATTAGAATACGGCATTGCGGGATGGGAAATTACTAACGTGACTGCGTTTTTGCGCCGCTTTGCGCTTGCTCCGACCGATCTGCTGCGCGACGCAATCTATCGGCGCCTGTGGACCTCCATTTTCATCTCCTCGTTCGGCGGACAGGTTACGCTGCTGGCGTTGCCGCTGACGGCGGCGGTGCTGCTGCGCGCGTCGCCAACGCAGATGGGTTTCCTGACGGCGATGGAGACCGCGCCGTTCGTTATTTTCTCACTGCCGACCGGGGTGTGGCTCGATCGGGTACGCAAGCTACCGGTGTACGTGGTAGGGGAAATTAGCGTCGCCGCTGCAGTGGCGTCGGTGCCGATCGCATGGTGGCTCGGGGCATTGTCGATAACCTGGCTGTACGTAGTCGGTTTCGTGATCGGCGCGGTGAATACCAGCGCCGGCAGCGCCGCGCAGGTGGTGCTGACCCAGATCGTGCCACGCGCGCGGCTGGTCGAGGCGCACGCCAAGAACGCGCTGGCACAGTCGACCGCCGAAGTCTCGGGACCGGGGGCCGCCGGCGCACTGATCAAGCTCACCGGGGCGCCGATGGCGCTGCTGGCCGATGCCCTGCTGCTGCTGGTGTCGGCGTCGATACTGCGCGGCGTGTCGGTGAAGGAGACCCCGAGCTCGGCCAACTCGCCGTTCTGGCCGGCGATGCGCGAAGGCCTGGACTTCGTGCGCGGACACAAACTGCTGATTACGATGGCAAGCTGCGTCGGCAGCTGGCAGCTGTGCAGCCAGGCGGCCACGGTGGTACAGATTCTTTTCGCCACGCGCCTGCTGGGCCTGTCCGAGCGTGAAGTGGGCCTGAGCTACGTGGCGCTTGGCGTCGGTACCATTGCCGCCAGTGCCGTCGGGCATCGCCTGGCGCGTCGCTTCGGGCCCGGTCCGATTCTGGTGTCCGGATTTGGAATCTGCGGCGCCGGTTGGCTGCTGCTCGCGCTCGCCCCGCTGAATACCTATGGTGTCGCCGCGTTTCCCATGATGCTGCTGATGTACGGCGTCGGAGCGGTGTTCATATTCATCAACTTCCTGGCGTTACGGCAATCGATCACGCCTGCCCGTATGCTTGGCCGCATGACCAGCACCATGCGCTGGCTTATCCTGCTGCCTGCCGGGCCGGGCGCATTGTGGGGCGGGTGGCTGGGCGAGCACTATGGCCTGCGTGCGACCCTCGGGTTCTCCGGCAGCGCGGCCCTGTTGCTTGCGCTCATCGCCTGGCAGCTGCCGGTGATTCGCAGCGTCAAGACGCTGCCCACGTTCAAGGCGGAAGCGGTCGCGCCTTTTTCTTCGGATCGCGAGCGCTGACCCGGCAAACCCCGGCGCTGCGCAAGGTTGGGGTACGATAATGAACTCTAGCAACGGGAGACCGATCAGTGCTTTCGGATATTGAAATTGCCCAGCGAGCCAGCATGGAGCCGATCACGGCAATCGCCGAGAAGCTCGGAATTCCACTGGCGAGCCTGGAAAACTTCGGCCGCTTCAAGGCAAAGATCGCCTTGGACTATCTCGACAGCCTGAAATCGCGGCCGGATGGCAAATTGATTCTGGTCACCGCGATCAGCCCGACGCCGGCCGGCGAGGGCAAGACCACCACCACCATCGGCCTCGGCGACGCCCTGAACCGCATCGGCAGGAAGACCGTGATCTGCCTGCGCGAGCCGAGTCTCGGGCCGGTGTTCGGCATGAAGGGTGGCGCTACCGGTGGCGGTCGCTCCCAGGTGGTGCCGATGGAAGACATCAACCTGCACTTCACCGGCGACTTCAGCGCCATCGCGCTCGCCAACAACCTGCTCGCGGCGCTGATCGACAATCACATCCATCATGGCAACGAGCTCGAATTCGACGTGCGCCGGATCACTTGGCAGCGGGTCGTGGATATGAACGACCGCGCGCTGCGCGACATCACGGTCGCTCTGGGCGGGCCGGCCAACGGCTATCCACGCCAGGACAGTTTCACCATCGTCGTGGCGTCGGAGGTGATGGCGATTTTGTGCCTGGCCACCAGCATCGCGGACCTCAAGAACCGGCTGGGAAACATCGTCGTCGGTTACACCCGCCACTTCAAACCGATTCACGCGCGCGATCTTGCGGCCCACGGGGCGATGACGGTGCTGCTGAAGGAGGCGTTGAAGCCGAACCTGGTACAGACGCTGGA
>Ga0302181_10000949_pt1 | contig 22470 bp, 23 predicted proteins | sample I_Palsa_E3_3_FD_198786 | JGI IMG/M metagenome (GOLD analysis project Ga0302181, IMG submission 198786) | Peat permafrost microbial communities from Stordalen Mire near Abisko, Sweden - I_Palsa_E3_3 | ecosystem: Environmental > Terrestrial > Soil > Palsa > Peat permafrost | place: Sweden...
AGGGTTCCTCATCGCCGAGCAGTAGAACGGGGCGGCGCTCGTCGAAATCAACCCACCAGACTTCACCGCGATGCATTGGGCCTCCTGGCCTGGGGCTGTTGGCTTTGGCGAGGATTTGGTCGGTGGTTTGGTCCGGACGAAGGGTGGGTGTGGAACCATTGCCTCGCACCACCAGCCAGCTACGCACTAACGACGCGCATCGCTAGCTGTGACCACCAGCCAAGTTGCCGACGCGGTACTTGACTGGTGCCGACGCGCGCTCGCCGGGGATGCGCCCGCGCGCGAGTTGCAGGAGTAAAGCAGAGCCATCGACCCGCTTTGATGCAGCGACGCGCTAGCGAGGCACAATCGCCGGACGCGCTTTGCGCGGAGAGCGAGCCTGCGTCGCAGATGCCGATCGACAACCGCACGCCCCGAACGCCCCCGGGCGGGCCTTCGGATCGGCGGTGCCAGCGTCTCACAGCCCAACCCTTTGCGCACACGATCAACAGACGCGCAAATGGCGAGGAGCAAGACGCGGTGAGCGGGATGGCGCGAGTCCTGCTCTTGGGTCGGCGCGGGTACCGCCCGTTGCGCTCTGTCGCAGCGGGAATGGGACGAAGCGGCAGGAATTTGTTGCATAGTGCAATAGTAGTAGCATGCAATGTCTGTCTGTTCCCGCCACATCCGAGCGTGATCCTGCGGAGCGTGGTGCGGATGAGCTGGTCGATGCGGTGCTCGGGGCGAGTCGCGCGCTGGTGGCGGTGGCCGCTCGGTCGCTCGCGACGGTGGCGGAGGATGTGACGCTGGCGCAATATCGGGTGCTGATCGAGCTGGCATCGCGCGGTCCGCAGCGGCTGGCTGACCTGGCGACGGCGTTGGGGGTGGACCGGTCGACGGCGACGCGGATGTGCGACCGGCTGGTGCGTAAGCGGCTGGTGCATCGTCGGCGGATGAATGACGACCGCCGCGGCGTGCGCGTCTGGCTCGCGACGGCGGGTGCTGAGCTGGTCGCGGAGGTCAGCCGCCGTCGCCGCGCGGAGATCGCGATGATCGTGCAGCGGATACCGAAGGCTCACCGCCGACCGGTGCTGGATGCTCTGCGGGCGTTCGCTGATGCGGCCGGTGAGGTCCCCGAGCAGGACTGGTCGCTGGGATGGGATCTTGATCGGTGACCGCGAAGCGGTCGCTCGGCGGATCCAGCGACGCGGCTGCTGAGTCTGTGGCTGCCGTGGCGCGGGTTCAGTCCCGTCGTTCGCTGAGCCGGTCGGTGTCGGCGTGGTTGGGTGGTGCCCGGCTTGGGCTGGCGGTGATGGCGCTGCTCGTTGGCGCCGGCGCGGGCTTGGGCGCTGCTGTGTTCAGGGAGATGGTCTTTGCGTTCACATGGCTCGCGACCGGGTATACGCAGTTCGGCCAGCAGGGCCACGCGCCGAGCCTGCACCTGCCCGCGCTGGGGATCTTCTTTGTGCTCGTGATCCCGGTCGTGGGCGGACTGCTCTACGGGCCTTTGATTCAACGGTTCGCGCGGGAGGCTCGTGGCCACGGGGTGCCTGAGGTGATGCTCGCGGTCGCGGAGAACGGCGGACGGATTCGTCCGCAGGTGACGGTCGTCAAGGCGCTCGCGTCGGCGATCACGATCGGGACTGGTGGATCGGTGGGGCGGGAAGGCCCGATCGTCCAGATCGGTTCGGCGCTCGCCTCGTCGCTCGGGCAGCTGGTGCGGATGTCCGAGGGCCGGTTGCGGATTATCGTCGCGTGCGGGGCCGCGGGCGGGATCGCCGCGACGTTCAACGCGCCGATCACTGGGCTGTTCTTCGGGTTTGAGATCGTGCTGCGGGAGTTCTCGTTCGATGCTCTGTTCGCGACCAGCCTGGCGGCGGTCACCGGCGATGTCATCAGCCGCGCGTTCTTTGGCTCCGCTCCGTTCTTCACCCAGCTGCCGCATGACCTCGTGGTCCCAACCGACAGCACGTATCTGCTGGTGATTGTGCTCGCGCTCGCAGCGGGGCTGATCGGGGTCGGTTTCAAGACGTTCCTGTATTGGCTTGAGGACTTCGTCGATGAGCTGTGGAAGGGCCGCCCGGAGTGGGCACGGCCGGCCGTCGGCGGCGTCGCGCTCGGGTTGGTACTGCTCGCGCTCCCTCAGATGTATGGGGTGGGCTATCCGGTGATCGGCAAGGCGTTCGCCGGCCAGTACGCGCTGTGGTTCATCGTGATCCTGATGTTGGGCAAGGTCCTGGCGTGCAGCCTGACCCTCTCGATCGGCGGCTCGGGCGGGGTGTTCGCCCCCTCGCTGTTTATCGGCGCGATGCTCGGGATGGCGTTCGGGACGGTCGCGCACAACCTGTTCGGGCCTTCGGTGGGCCCGCCGGCGATGTACGCGGTGGTGGCGATGGGGGGAGTGTTCGCGGCCGCTGCGCAGGCGCCGCTGACCGCGATCGCGAGTGTCGCTGAGATGACCGCCAACTTCGGTCTCACGCTCCCGATCATGCTCGCGTGCGGGATCGCGGCAGCGGTCTCAAAGCAGCTGAGCTACGGCAGCATCTACACCACGAAGCTGCTGCGCCGCGGGATCGACATTGAGCGGCCAAACCCGACCACTCTGCTGCAGCGGCTCACCGTCGCAGACGTCATGCACCCCATTCCACAACCCCAAGGCGACGCACGGCTCCTTCGATCACCGGCGCCCGACGATGAACGCGACGCGATCCCGCAGGAGCTATGGGAACGCGTGGCAGGCCCGGTGACCGATACCCGCGTACCCCAGGAGCTGTTCGGCGAGGAGACACTCGAACAGGCGCTACGGCAGCTCACTCTGTACGACCACGACGGGCTGCCGGTGGTCTCCCACGACCGCCAGCACCTCCGCGGCTGGATCACCCGCCAGGATGTGCTGCAAACGCTCGCGACCAGTGTGAGCGCCTCCGCAGCCGGAATCGAGCAAGGCGCCGTCGCAGCTGACTTCGCCGCCCAGGACCCCGACGCGCTCGCGCATACGCCCAGCACACCGCTCAGCGGCTACGAGATCGTCGAGATCACCATCACCCCCGACTCGCCTGCGCTCGGCCGCTGCGCTGGCAACATCGCCTGGCCAACCGGAAGCATCATCGTCGCCGTCAGCGAAGGACACGCGATCGTTCCCGTTCACAACGACACCGAACTCCACGCCGGCGAACGAATCATCCTCCTCGCACCAGTCCGCTCCCACTCCCATCGAAGCTGAGCGGCTACCCGCCGGTCGCGTTCGGTCGGGGTCAGCGGCTTCATCGGCGGGTGAACCTCGCGGTCGACGAATGGGCGATGGCTGGCCGTGGCGGTCGCCGGTCAGCGGTAGTCGGGGTTGGCGAAGTCAAACCGGCAGCCGGCGTCCCACAGGCTCTTCTGGTTCCCGTGCGCGGGGATCCCGCCAGCGTCCTTGAGTATCCGCGCGAGGCGCGGCAAGTTCCACGCCAGGAACGTCGGGTTGCGGTTGGTGAAGTCGTTCTCCGGTCCACCGGAGCCGGGATCGAGATAGCTCGGACCGGGGCCGGCCTCTCCCAGCCAGGCTGAGTCGGCCTGCGGGGGGATCACGTATCCGAGGTGCTGCAGCGAGTAGAGGATGTTCATCGCGCAGTGCTTGGCGCCGTCCTCGTTGCCGGTGATCATGCAGCCGCCGACGCGACCGTAGTACGCCCATTGGACGACGGTCGTTGAGGAGATGGCTGTTGCCGTAGAGGCGTTCGACCGCCTGCGTGCAGACCGATCACTTCTCGCCCAGCCAGATCGGCGAGAGCCGCACGAGGATGTCGGAGGCCATCACCTTCTCAAAGATCGCCGGCCAGTCATCGCGCTCCCAGCCGTGCTCGGTCATGTCCGGGTACACGCCCGTCGCGATCTGATGGTCAACCGCCCGGACAACTTCGACAGACACCCCGTTGCGCTCCATGATCGCGACCGCGAGATCTGCGAGTCCCCGCGTGTTCGACACCTCCGGCGAGCGCTTCAGCGTGCAGTTGATAAGCAGCGCGCTCAGATCCGAGAAGTCCCACTTCGACTGGGCTGCCAACTGCTCGTGTCGTTCGGTCAGACTCGCCATCGGCTATCTCCTCATCGTGCTAGGTCCGTGATCTTGGGCAGTCTCTCGCAAGCCCACCAATCCCGCTCGTGATTGGTTCAGGGCGCGTTGCGCGCGGCGCAGATCGCGTCCAGCGCGCCGTCGAGGGCCGTGCGGAGCTGGCCGGGGTCGCGACGGATCTGGGTGAGCAACAGGCCGCCTTGGACAGCGGCGAGGGTGCGTTGCGCGAGCGCCGCGGGGTCGGCACCGTGGCGCAGCTCGCCGCGGTTCGCCATCCGTTCGAGTCCGTCCCGGATCGCCGCCTCCCAGCGGTCGAGGCCGTCGGCGAGCTCCGCGCGGGCGGCCTCGTCGCGTTCGGCGAGTTGGCCGGCGAGCGAGCCGATCGGGCAGCCACCCCTCGCGTGGCGGGTCTGCTGGAGGGTCACGAGCGCGTCGGTCCAGGCGCGCAGGCCGTCGATCGTGTCGAGCTGCGCGAACAGCTCGGCCTGGCCGCCGACGACCGAGTTGCTGGCGGCCCTGGCGACCGCGCGCATGAGGTCGTCGCGGCTCGTGAAGTAGTGGTAGAGCTGGCTCTTGGAGGCGCGGGCACGGGCGCGGACGTCGTCGAGCGAGGTGCCCGCGACCCCGCGCTCGCTCACGAGCTGGGCCGCGGCGTGGATGATCCGCTCGCGCGTCTCGCGCCCCTTTGCGGTCGCTGGGTGAGCGCTCATCGAGGCGCCGATTCTACCGGGCTGGACCGTTCAGTCCATTCGTCTGGTACGCTCGCGGATGGGAGTGGACCGGACGGTCCAATGAGCCAGCGACGAGGGAACGAGCAGCGATGACAACGATCGCCGAGCAGGTCACCGAACTGAAGACCGCCTCAGCCTCCCGGCTGCCCGCAGAAGTGGTGGCGGTGTTCGCCTCCGACCAGGCCGCGCTCGCCGCCCAAGGAATCCCGACCGGAGCGGTATCGGTCGGCGACCGGCTCGCGCCGTTCGCGCTGCCCGACGCGACCGGCCGGACCCGCACGCTCGCGGAGCTCACCGCCGACGGGCCCGCCGTGATCGTCTTCTACCGGGGGGGCTGGTGCCCATACTGCAACCTCACGCTGCGTACCTACGAGCGCGATCTCCTACCCAACCTCGACGCCTACTCAGCTCGGCTGATCGCGATCTCTCCAGAGACCCCGGACGCGTCGCTCAGCACGCAGGAGAAGGCCGAGTTGAGCTACACGGTGCTGAGCGACGCAGGCGCCGCACTCGCCTCCGCGCTCGGGATCACGTTCGCGCCCTCCGAGGAGGGCCTCGCGGCCCAGCGCGCGCTCGGCGTCGACATCCGCACAACCCGCGCGGACGGCGGCACTGTGCTGCCGATGCCGACCGTCCTGATCGTCGACCGCGACCAGAGCGTGCGGTTCGTCGACATCCACCCCGACTACACCGGCCGCACCGAGGTCAGCGACATCCTCGCGGCGCTCGAGACGCTCGCACGCTGACGCAGGGAAGCACGCGTTCCGCTGCCCGCCTGCGTACACCGAGCAGCGACCCCTCGATTCGTCAACAGCGCTGGGTGGCCGGGCCGGTGCGAGGACGCTGCGCCCCGTCGACGGCGAGGCAGGGCTACGACCCCCGCTCCGGCGATCACGTTCGTCGTATTGACCCAGCGTGTCGCCCTTGCAATCAACAATCACGCCAACGGCCATAGCTCTCCACTTCGTCGTGGTGAACCGGACGACTCTATCCGGAGTCTCCGGCTGTCCGGGCACCGAGCACGGTCACGGTTCGCGGTCGTGAGATATGGTTGGGGTCACCGGCATGACCGTGGTTTGATAGCGCGAGCATGCTCGCCGAACGCGCCAGGCTGGTCGACGTCCTTGCTGCTCTGTCGCTGACGACCGACCTCGCGACGGGGTTCCCGTTCGAGCGCGGGCTGCGCGCGTGTCTCGTCGCCGACGGACTGGCGCGCGCTTTGGAGCTCGACCCGCGCGATCACCGCGCCGCGTTCCTAGCGTCGTTGGTGCGGGCTATCGGTTGCGGGCATGCGAGCGAGAACGCCGTATTGTTCGGCGACGACATCGCGTTTGAGCGCTTCCTGGTGACGTTCGATCCCGGTGACGAGGCGCTCGCAGGCGCGCAGCTGGCGGCGTTCGAGGCGGTCGTGGGCGCGGCGGCGATGCAGAGGTTCCTCGCGGTGGCAACGACTGTTGGTCCGGTCGCGGTGCGCGCGTCGTGCGAGGTGGCCGTCGCGCTTGGGACTCAGCTGGGTCTCCCGGCCGTCGTGGTGAAGGCGTTCGGCGATGTGTTTGAGCGTTGGGACGGGCGTGGACTCCCGAACGGGCGTGCCGGCGAGGCGTTGCACCCGATCGCCCGGATTGTCGGGGTCGCTGAGCAGGCGGCGATCGCGCACGCACTCGGTGGTGTTGCCGGGGCGCGCTCGGAGATCGCCCGGCGCGCCGGCGGTCACCTCGACCCGTCGTTGTGCGAGGTGTTCCGCGCGAGCGCCGAGGAGATCCTCGCGCCGATCGAGCAGGCTGACGACCTCGTTGACGCGGTCCGCGCCAGCGAGCCCGAGATGGTTGGTCGCGAACTGCGACTCCCAGCCGTCGTCGGTATAAGCCTCCGGGGAGGCCATCACCCCCGCGTTGTTCACAAGGATGTGGAGGGGCCCGCGCCAGCTGCCGACGAACCGGTAGATCGATGACGGGTTGGTGAGCTCGAGCTGGGCGGCGTGCACGGCGGGATTGCCGGTGCTCGCGGTGATCTCCGCCGCGATGTCTGCGCCGGCCTGCGGGTTGCGCACCGCGAGGGTCACGTCGGCGCCCGCGCCGGCTAGCGCGCGTGCGGTCTCGACGCCGATGCCGGATGCGGCTCCCGTCACGATCGCGCGCTTGCCCGACAGATCGACGTCGGCGAGAACTTCCGCTGCGGTCGAATGAAATTTAAATGGAGTGGTGATTGGGGTGGTGATCGACGTCATGCCGACAGGTTCGCGCGCGCTCGGCGGGGTAGCCAGAGGTCCACGAAGCCTTGGTAGCGGCAGGGCCACCCTCACATCCCGCGGGGTTATCGTGTGAGGATGCAGTCCGGCAACGCGCTTGGCGAGTATCTCCGGGCCCGTCGCGAGTTGGTCTCGCCCGAGAGTGCCGGGATCCCGCACATCGGCCGCAGACGTGTTCCCGGGTTGCGCCGCGACGAGCTCTCGCTGCTGGCGGGTGTGAGCACCGACTACTACGTTCGCCTTGAGCAGGGTCGGGATCGCAACCCCTCCCCACAGGTACTTGATGCGCTGGCTCGGTCGCTGCAGCTGGACGACGAGGCGACCGCGCACCTGCATGCACTCGCTGGCCACGAACGCCGCGTGCGTCGCTCCGGACAGCAACCCGAGCGCGTTCCCCCAAGCATCCAGCAGCTGATCGCGGGTTGGCACGACATGCCGGCATTCGTTCAAGGTCGCCGACTGGACGTGCTCGCAGCCAATCCCCTCGCCACGGCCCTCTCACCGCAGTTCACACGGGCGTGAACCAGCTGCGCGCGGCCTTCCTGGACCCCGCCGTCCGTACCCTCTACGGCGACCAATGGGAGTCGCTTGCACACAACACAATCGCGGGCGTGCGCGCGCTGCTCGGCCCTGAGGTCGATGACCCGCTGCTCAACGAGCTCGTCGGGGAGTTGTCGGTCCGCAGCGATCACTTCAGAACCCTCTGGGCCCGGCACGACATCCGCGCCAGAATCAGCGGCGGGACCAGACACATGCACCACCCCCAGGCGGGCGAACTCGACCTGCACTACGAGAACCTCCAAATCGCCGGCACCGACGGCCAAACTCTGGTCATCTACCACGCCGACCCCGGCAGCCCCACAGCGCAAGCACTAGGGCTGCTCTCGACCCTGACCGCGGACAGCTCGAAAGGCATTGCGCCCGCCGCGGAGTCGGCGTCAGCGCGCGAGCGGAACCGAGCCGCAACATCGTCGCGTGAGATGGCTCCAGCCCCAGCGCGACTAGCGGACGCGCCTACAAGCAGCACGCTCACGACGGTGTCTGTCAATGGCTCGCGCAGTCCCAGGCGGGCCACCTCGAACCATTCGAGCGGTCCGGTCGGCCAGTCGAAGCGGGGCTCCGAGATCTCCGCCGCGGCGGCGTCGAAGGCGATCCTGAACGGCGCATCGCCGACCGGCTCATCGACCGAGTCGCCGTCTGATCCCCTGGTGGCGATCGCCACCCAGACCTCATCGCCAACCGCCGACACGAAGAGCCGCACGTCGACACGATCTGCAAGGCGGATCGGAACATCTCGCTCCCGCTGGGCGAAAGCAGCCTCCAGCGCCGTCGGGAGCACAAAGAGAGCAGCGGCGCGGAGTCTTGCGCTCGGCGACGTCACGGAGCCGATCGTCGTCGTCGGGCAGCCAGGCGCCCGACATCGTGGAGCGCAGCCAACACCTCGTAGGCGTCGTCACGCGCCCGGCCTCCCGTTGCGCGCCGGCGAGTAACCAGAACCAAGCGACCGTAGCCGCCCCCCCGACGGATCGGACGGCCAGCGAACCCGCGTCGCGCTGCGGCCGAGTTCGGCCACTTCTGCGGCCGACTCGTGGCCGACCACCTCTTCGACGGCCCGCAAATACCGACAATTCCTTCGTGCGACCGACCCCAGTCTTCGCACCGTTAGGCACCTGCAGCGGGGCGAAATCGAGAGGATTTCGCAGCCGCTGCAACCAGTGGAGACGGCGGGAATTGAACCCGCGTCCGCAGTCGCGTGAGAGGTAGCGTCTACGAGCGTAGCCGGCGCTCTGATCTCGTCCCGTGACTAGCCTCGCCGGCTGGGTTGTCTGGGACCAACTCCACAAGATGTCCCCGGATTGGCTGGAGTGAACCTCACCGAGCAAGCCTGCTTTTTGATCCCGGCATCCCCCGCCGCAGGCAGGCAGGAGGCCGGGAGCTCTCACGGCTTAGCTAGTGACTAAGCGGTGAGTGCGTACGTGTGCGTGTCCGCACTTATTTTTTTTCCGGGGTTTTACGAGGCCGCCCGGAACCTCGACTCGCAACCACCCCCACGATCCGACCACGTCGAAGCCTGTCGTCCCCTGGGAGCCCATCTATCTGGGTCGAGTATAGACCCGTCTGGTGGGCGGGATGAAAAGCGAAGGAGAGCGTAAGACTCCGCGGGACGGGCTCGCGCGCCTGCGATAATTACGGTTACAGATGGAACCGTCAACGCCCCTGCTTCCCGCGCCCGCGCCGCACCCGTACCCGCCGGCCCGACTCGAACGCGATCCCGCCGATCGCGGGCAGCCGTTCGAGCCGCCCAAGCAGTCATTCCTTAAGCGCAAGTTCGGCCCGGTCGTGGCCGCGATCGCTGCGTTCCTGGCCAAGCTCAAGGCGATTCTGCTGTTGTTGCCCAAGCTGAAGCTACTGACGACGGCTGGCACGATGGTCGTCTCGGTTGCGGCGTACACCGCGTTGTGGGGATTTTCGTTCGCGGCCGGGTTCGTCATCTTGCTGCTCGTCCACGAGATGGGCCACGTGATCCAACTCCGACGTGAGGGGATCAAGGCGAGCGCGCCGATGTTCATCCCGTTTCTCGGTGCCGTGATCAGTGCCCGCTCGCTGGGAGACAACGCGGCCGCCGAGGCTCGCGTCGGGCTCGCGGGGCCGATTCTCGGCACGATCGGCGCGGCCGTCTGCATCCTCGTCTGGCACGCGACCGGCAACGATTTATGGCGCGCACTGGCGTTCACCGGCTTCTTCCTCAACCTGTTCAACCTGCTGCCGGTGGTCCCGCTCGACGGCGGGCGGGCGATGGCCGCGATGGCACCGTGGATGTGGTTCGTGGGGCTGGCCGGAATGATCGCCCTCGCCGTCATCTTCCCGAACCCGATCATCCTGCTGATCGTTGTGTTCGCCGGTTACGAGACGTACAGGCGCTGGAAGCTCCGCCAAGCTGGCGGCGGCGGGAAGCAGGAGTACTACCGGGTCCGGCCCCGCGACCGAGCGCTGGTCGCAGTGGCCTACCTCTCGCTGATCGCACTCCTCGTGATCGGCATGCACGCGACCAACCTCCCGCGTACGCTCGGGTAGCGGATCCCGGGCCCAACCCGGCGGGGTCTCGGGCTCTAGACGCCCGGCGGGTCTCGGGCTCTTGATCTAGACGCCCGGCGGCGGGCGCATGACCCGCGTCTGTTCATCGCCCCGCGCGCGCTGAGACCACCAGAACGTATAGAGCAGCGACAGCGGCAGCGCCACGAGGCCGATCACGAACAGCACCGTACCCGTCGTTTGCAGGTCGATCCAGCTCACGTGCGCGGTGACGGCCCACTTCAGGATCGCACCAATGGCGATGACAACGAAGGCTAAGGCGATACCCATGATCCGCGGCCCACTCTAGCGGCACACCCGGGCGCCGACGGCGCGGCACCGCACCGACCGGAGCGCACCGACCGCAGCGCGAGCCTACCGCCGGGCGTCGCGCAACTCGCGCTGCATGTCGCGGGCCATCTCGCGCGTGCGAATCGTCTCGCGTTTGTCGTAGAGATCCTTACCCTTGGCCAGCGCGATCTCCACCTTCGCGCGCGAGCGCGGACCCGAGAAGTACATCCGCGTCGGTACCAGCGTCAGCCCGCGCTCGTGGGTCCTCGCTTCGATCCGCTCGATCTCGCTTTTGTGCAGCAGCAGCTTCCGGGGACGCTCGGGGTCGTGGTTGGCACGCGAAGCCGGCCCGTAAGGCGGAATGTAGACGCCGATGAGCCACACCTCCCCGTCGCGGATGTGCGCGTAGGCGTCCTTCAGCTGCGCCTTGCCCTCGCGCAGCGACTTGACCTCGGTCCCGGTCAGCACGATTCCGCACTCGAACCGCTCGAGCAGGTTGTAACGGTAGGCGGCCTGACGGTTGCTCGCCACATCACCGGATGCTTGCTTGCGTTTTCGTCCTTTGGCCATCCGCGTCACTCCGGCACCGAGGCGAGGTCACCTGCGGGGAGGAGATCCACCCTACCCCTGGGCGCGTCGATCCGACCGACCTCCACCTGCACCGGGTCCCCCAGCCGCAGCGTGCTCCCGCTCCGCGTCCCCACAAGCATCGTGCCCGGCTCGTTCAGCTCCCACCAGTCGCCTCCCAGTCGGCGCACCGGCAGCATCCCCTCGAACATCCCCTCCGGGCCGAAGGCGACGAACGCCCCGGCGCCGATGAGACCGACGACCTCGCCGGCAAACACGCTCTCCCGGCCGTCTTTCGCCAGTGCTGACTCGAGCCAGAAGCAGCGCGCGATATCGTCGGCATCGCGCTCGATCGTCATCGCCTCGCGCTCACGCGCGGAGGTCCACGGCCCAGCCGACGCGACCCAGGACGCCTCGGGCGCGGGCTCGCCGGCGACCAGCGAGAGCAGCGCTCGATGACAGATCAAGTCCGGGTAGCGGCGGATCGGCGAGGTGAAGTGGCAGTAGCTTGCCGACGCCAGACCCGCATGTCCAAGGTTGCGATGGTCGTAGTAGGCCTGCTTGAGAGAGCGCAGCACGAGGCTGGTCAACGCGCGCTTGCCCCGGCCGGCTCGCTGCACGAAATCCGACACCAGGGCCGAAGCCTCACCGATGAGATCGGCGGCCTGTTGCGGAGTCAAGTGTCCCTTCGGCACCGGCGGAGTCGGTACGCCAAGGGACTCGAGCTGCTCGATCAGCCGCTTCGCCGAGGGCTCCTGAGGCCGCTCGTGCACCCGGAACAGCGCCGGCACGTGGCGCTCGGCCAGCCGCTGGGCGACCTGTTCGTTGGCGGCGATCATCAGCTGCTCGATCAGCCGATGGGACTCGGTCTGCGCCACCGGTTCAGCGACCATCACATCACCCGCGCGATCAAACGAGAACTCGAGCTCTTGCGAGTCCAGCACCACGGCCGCGCGCTCAGTTCGCCGCCGCCCCAGCGCCTGCGCCGCAGCCCTGGCCGCACCAAGCGCCGGGCCCCAAGGCTCCGCCGGGGCCTCGACGCCGGCGAAGATTCGATCGACGCGTCCGTACTCGAGCCGCTCATCAGAGCGGATCACCGAACGGTAGAACGAGGCGCCACGCACCTCCTGTTCCGTGATTCGCATCTCGACCGTGACGGTGAACCGATCCTCGGCCGGGACCAGGGAACACGCGTGGTTGGAGAGCTGGCTCGGCAGCATCGGCTCGACCGCGCCCGGGACATACACGCTCGTCCCCCGCCGGTAGGCCTCGCGATCGAGCAGCGACCGGGGTCTGACGTAGGCGGAAACGTCGGCGATGTGGACCCACACTTGCCATGAGCCGTCGCTCGTCTCGGCGGCGGACACCGCGTCATCGAAGTCGCGTGCTCCGGCCGGGTCGATCGTGAACGTCGCCAGCGCGCGTAGATCGCGACGTCCCGACAGATCAGCGGTGGAATGACCAGCCGCCTGGCGCGCCTCGCGCTCCACGGCGGGGTCGAAGGACCGCCGCAGACCGCGGTCGACCATGAACGCTTCGATCACATCCCTGGCGATCTGCGGCCGACCGAGCCGACGGGCAATCACCGCCCTCCTCGAGCCGCGTTTATCTCCTCCGCCGCCTGCTTGCACCACTACCAGATCCCCCGCTGCCGCGCGACGGTCTCGGCTCACCACTTGCCGTGGCCCGGGCTCAAAGAACGGCTCCGCGACGAGGAACTTGCCACGTCGCTGCAGCACCGCCACTCGCGCCGCCCCGAGCGAGTTCCGGACCGGTGCGCTCACCGGACTTTGGCGGCGACCGTCCGCTCAGCGACCACAAGCGCAGTGTCAACCCGCGAGCGCGGATTGGTGACGGCGTAGACGTTGGGCGTGATCCCGGCCCCCTCGCGGACCCCGCCGCCACCCAGGTTGTGGCCGTTGGGAGTGAAGTACTCGCCAACGGTCATGTCGAGCGCGCCGCCATTGGGCAGCGGCTGGATCTCCTGGAAGACGCCCTTGCCGTAGGTATGGGTCCCGACGACCGTCGCCCGGCCGCGGTCCTGCAGCGCGCCGGTGACGATCTCCGCCGAGGAGGCGGTACCGCGGTCGACCAGCACGACCATGGGGATGCTGGTCGGAATCGCGTCCCCCTTGGCGGTATACACCTGGCGCTGCAGGCTCCGGCCGTCGGTTGACACGATCGTGCCGTCAGGGATGAAGATGCTGGCCACGTTGACTGCCTCATTGAGCAGCCCGCCGCCGTTCTCGCGGAGGTCGAGTACCAACGCCTGAGCGCCGGCGTGAAGCATGTTCTCGACCTGTGCCCGAAGCTCCGCACCCGATCCGTCGGTGAAACTGGTCAGCACGAGGTGTCCGATCTTGACACCGTGGAAGTTCACCAGGGTCGAACTCGCGACCGGAACCGTGATGTCGGCGCGGACCAGTGAGAGGGTGCGGCGATGAGTCCCGGTGAGCACGGTCAGCCGGACCCGGGTTCCCGCGCGCCCCTTGATCAGCGCCGAAGCAGCATCGGTCGAGAGGCCCGCGAGCGACGTCGAGCCCACGGCGTTGATCACATCCCCGCGCGCGCTGCCGGCGTACCCGGAAACACGTCGACAACCAGCAGACCATTCGGCTTCGGGGTTGGGTCGACGTCGATCCCAATTCCGCTGAGATGCGGATTGGTCTCGTTCTCGAACGCCTTGTAATCAGTGGGATCGAAGTAGTGCGAGTAGGGGTCGTCGAGGCTGGCGACCGCGGCCGCCAACCCCTGGTTGACCAGTTGGGTGCGGTTGATCGGCCGGTAGTAGTCCTGGGCGAGCAGATTGAGTACGTCATTGGCCACCTGATCGCTGCTGCCGTCGTCCACCAGCGCACTGCGCAAGGGCGAGGGCAGCCAGCTGGGGTGACCGCCGAGCCAGATCCCGACCACCAGCACCAGCAGCCCGACGGCGAGGAGAGCTGCGACCCGCGGTGAGTGCGTCCGACGCGAATACATGGTCCCTGGGAGGGTAGCCGCCAGATGCGGACGGCTGCGCCCCTTGGGTCAGACCTGCAGGAAGCGGCGCAGCGAGAGCCCTGAGCCCAGCGCTGAGACCATCACGCCGGCCCCGAGCAGGATCGCCACCAGGGCGCTGAACGCGAGCGTCCGGGGCGCCGCGATCAGGGTCCAGTTGTTGGCCAACGGGTCAAGCAGCGCCACCTTTGTGATGCCGAGCACGCCGATCGCCACGAGCGCACCGAGCGCACCGACCACCACGCCCTCGATCACGAACGGCCAGCGGATGAACCAGTCGGTGGCACCGACCAGCTTCATCACCTCGACTTCACGCCGCCGCGCATACAGCGAGAGGCGGATCGTGTTGGCAATCAAGAAGACCGACGCTAGTACCAACAGCACGGTGAGGACAGCGGCCGTGATCGTCACCAGGTTGGTGACCTCGAGGATCTTCTTCGTGTCGTTCTTCTTGTTCGACACGCTCTGAATCGCGGGATCGATCGTTCCTGTGCCACCCCCCGGGGTGGTCGGCGTCAGTGCATTGCGAACCGACAGTACGTTGGCCGGGTTATCCGGGATCACGTGGAAGGTGTCAGGCAGCGGGTTGGTGCCGAGCAACTGGTAGGCCTGGGGATCGACCTTGGACTGTTGCGCGTACGCGGTCTGCTTGGACTCGAACTGCACCGATTTGACGTGGGGGATCGCGAGCAACTCGGTGCGGACTCGGGCCTCCTCGGCTGTGGTCGCGTTCGTCTTCATGTACACGTCGACCAGGACGCGGCCGCGGACGCTGTTCGCCGCGCTGTTCGTCGCTTGGACGATGGGGATGAACACCCCGAGCACGAGCATCGTCACGACCACGGTGGCCAGCGCGGCGAAGCTCGGAGCGGCGTTGCGCCGTACGGCGCGCATCGCCTCACGCAGGAAGAACCCGATTCGCATCGATTACAGCTCGGGCGGAGGCGTCGACGGGCCGCGCAGCCGTTGCGCGAACTCGCGCGTGGTCTCGTCGCGGGTGTACAGGCCCGCAGCGTCGTCGCGGACAATCCGCCCGCGCTCGAGCTCGAGCACGCGGCGGCGCATCTTGTCGACCATCGCCTGGTCATGGGTGGCTACCAGGATCGTTGTGCCGGTCCGGTTGATCCGGTACAGCAGCCGCATGATGTCGATGCTCGTCTCGGGGTCGAGATTCCCCGTCGGCTCGTCCGCGAGCACCAGCGGCGGGTGGTTGACGAACGCCCGCGCGATCGAGACCCGCTGCTGCTCACCGCCGGAGAGCTGATCGGGATAGTTGTGCAGCTTCGTCGAGAGGCCGGTCAGGCGCAGGATGTCCGGAACCTTGGCGCGGATCTCCTTGCGGGTGCCGCCGGTGACCTGGAGCGCGTAGGCAACGTTGTCGTACACCGTCCGGCTGGGCAGCAGCTTGAAATCCTGGAATACCACCCCGAGGTTGCGTCTGTAGTAGGGCACGCGCTTGTGGGTGATGTCCGACAGGTTGCGACCCGCGACCCGGATCACTCCGTTGGTCGGCTCGAGCTCTTTGATCAGCAGACGCATCACGGTCGACTTGCCCGATCCGGTCGAGCCGACGAGGAACACGAACTCCTCGCGGTCAACCGAAAACGTGGCCTGATCGAGGCCGATGTCGCCCGCATAGAGCTTCGACACGCCACGGAACTCGATGATCGACGCCCCGCCCGAGGGGGGGCGAGTCACCTGCTTGGGGCGCGCTGCGCGCGCGACCGCAGCACGGCGCCGAGTGCGGTGCTGGGGCTGTTCTGAGATAGGCATAGAGTGCGGGCAGCGTAGCGGGCAGTCGTGGCCGTGTCGTCCCCAAAGCCATCTTGCAACGCGATTTGCAGGACTAATGGCTAAAGCGCGGGTTAATTGGCGGCTGACGCCGCCTGTTTGTGGTGGCTGCGAACATCGAGCGCCGGTCGGCCCGCTACCGTTCCTCAAGCGATGTCCTCGATCACACACGCGACGCTGGCCAACGGAATGCCGCTCTACCGCATCGGCGTGGACGGTACCCGTGCGGTCACGATCCTGGTCGCTTTCGACGCCGGCGCCCGCACGGAGCGGCCCGAGGAGAACGGGATGGCCCATTTCCTCGAGCACCTGGTGTTCAAGGGCGGCGAGAAGTATCCGAGCTACCGCGACGTCAACGAGGCGGCCGAAGGAATCGGCGCCGTGCTGAACGCCTACACGAGTCACGATTTGGTCGCGTTCCACATCACAGCCCGGGCTCAGCGGGCGCTCGAGGCGGCTGACCTACTGACTGATTTCGTCGGCCGGCCGCGAATCGACGCCGACGAGCTCGACCGCGAGCGGGGCGTCGTGGTGCAGGAGATCGCGCGGACCGACGATCAGCCTTCGATGCTGGCCGAGCACCTGATCGACGAAGCCGTGTTCGGCGAGCACCCACTGGGGCGCCCGGTACTTGGCCCGGCCGAGCACATCCGTGACACGTTCACGCGTGAGGGCATCGTCGCGTTCCGCTCCCGACAGTGGTCTCCCGCGCGCGCCGCCGCGTTCGTGGTCGGCAATCTGAGCGGGCTGCCGCAGAACGGAGAGCTCCCGGAGCTGTTCAGCCGCTTCGCTGCCGGTCCGCTGCCTGAGCCGTTTGAGCCCGCGCCGCCGTTCTCGCCGCGGATTCTGGTGCACGAGCGCGACTCCAACCAATCGCACCTCCGGTTTTCCTATCGTCCCGCCGTCGATGTCAGAGACCCCGGCGACCGCGCCGCGCTGTTGATCTACTCGACCCTGTTGGGCGGCTCGATGGGGTCGCGACTGTTCGATGAGATCCGTGAGCAGCGGGGATTGGCGTACTCCGTCGGCGCCTTCCCTCATGCTTACGCGGATGTGCCCGTGCTTCAGCTCTCCGCCGGGCTTGAGTCCGGCAAATTGGTCGAGGCGTACCGGAGGATGCGAGAAATCGTGACCGAACTGCGCGACCAGGGGCCGACCGACGGAGAGGTCGAGCGGGCCCGGGCCTACGCGGCCGGCGCGCGCGCGATCGCGTTTGAGAACACCGGCGCCGTCGCCCGCTATGCCGCGCAGCAGACGATCGTCTTCGGTGAAGACGTCGATCCGGACACCGCGATCGCGTTGCTCGACCGGGTCACCTTCGACCAGGTCCGAGATGTCGCGGCCCGGGTGGCCGACGAAATCTCGGTCGCGTGCGTCGGGCCGCATACCGTGGAGGAGCTGGAGTCGGTCTGAAACGCCGAATCGCCCGTGGGCTGGCTGTCTTCGTGCTGGTCGCGATCGGAATCGCGATCTGGGGGTCGAGCAGCGAGACGCGCGAGCCCGTGTTGGCCAGCGTCAGCGCCCCGCCCGCACAGGCGAGCCCCCGGTCCCGGCCGCCGATCCGCCCACGGCAGGTGCAATCGCCCGCCGCGACGGCACTTCGCGCGGCACTGCTGGGCCAACTGCGCCTGGCCGGGCGCGACAGCGGGGGCGAGGTCATCGACCTGGGCGCACAGGCCGAGTTGTTCGCGCTCCGCGACGGCGTCAAGCGACCACCCGCCTCGGTCGAGAAGCTCTATACGACGGTGGCCTTGCTGAACAAACTCGGGCCGCAGGCGCGACTGCGCACGACCGTGCTCGGGACCGGCTTCCTCGGCCCAGGCGGCGTCTGGCACGGCAACCTCTACCTGCGCGGCGGTGGCGACCCGACCTTCGGTGACGCGACCTTCAACCGGATCTGGGAGCTCGGGCACGGGCCGACCGCCAACCAGCTGGTGGCACAGCTTCAGCACAAAGGCATCCGGCGCGTGACCGGGTCGGTGGTCGGCGACGCGTCGATGTTCGACGCGCGGCGTGGCGGCCCCGCGACCGGTTACGCGCCCGACATCCCCGACTACGGCGGCCAGCTGAGCGCGCTCACCTACGACCACGGCGCCACCAGCCCCGGACTGTCGCCCGGCGCGTTCGCGGCCCGAGAGCTCACGCTCACGATGGGCGCCATCCATATGCAAGCGAACGCCGCCAAGCGTACCGCCCGCACTCCGCGGCATGCCCACGTGCTGGCGACGGTCAGCTCGCCGCCGCTGTCGGTGATGCTGTCGTTGATGGATGTCCCGTCAGACGACCTGTTCGCCGACCTGTTCACCAAGCAGCTCGGCGCACGCTTCGGGGGGGCCGGGAGCCTCACCGCGGGGGCACGAGTGATCAGACGCGTGATCCACACCAACTACGACCTCAATCCGAGCATCGTCGATGGCTCTGGGCTCTCGCGTCAGGACGGCTCCTCGCCCCGCGAGATCGTCGCCCTGTTACGAGACGTGTCAGGGACCCCCCTCGGTGCACAGCTGTCCGCCTCGCTGCCGGTCGTGGGCGTGAGCGGGACCGTGAGGACGATCGCGACCGGGACGGCGGCCCAGGGACGCTGCATCGCCAAGACCGGAACCCTCAACAACGTGACGAACCTGGCCGGCTACTGCCGTAGCCGGGGTCATCACCGGCTCGCGTTCGCGCTGCTCATCGACGGGCCGAGCAACAGCGACGCGCTCGTGCTGTTGGGCCGGATGGTCGCGGCGATCGCACGGTATTAGGCTCCTCCGGCTGGCCGAGCATTTGGGAGCTGGCGCACGCCTGTCGGCGCATCTGCGGACCCCTGTCCAAGCCCATGCACTCACAACACCTCGTTCTTGCACGTTTGCGCCCTGACGAGCGACAATCGGCGCCGTGGAGCTGAGCACCGCTCTGAACCAGCGTGAGCTGCGGAGCTATTTGCGCCGGATCGGGGATCGCTGGCCGGTTGAGGTCGCCTGGGTCGGAGGCGCGCGAGTCGCGGACCAGCGCGGCGCGCTGCCCCAGCGCGAACGGGGGCCGGAGTTCGTGGTCGTGCTCGTCTCCTCGGCGTTCGAGGGAATGCCGTGGCTCGAGCGCGTCTACCAGGCCTCCATGCTGTGGGACGCGCTGGAAATGGGCGCTCCAGCCGACGTCCACTGCTACACTCCGGCCGAGTTCGAGCGCAAGCGCACGTCGCTGCGGTCGGTGCGTGAGGCGGTGCAGTGGGGCCTGGACCTATCCGGGCCTTAGTGGTCTCCACTTAGTGGATGGCCACCATCCGCTCGATCGGCAGCCGGGCACGCTGGGCGATCTCAGACGGCACCTTGACCTCGTGCACGCCGTCGCGCAGTGCGTCGCGCACCTTCGGGAGCGTGATCATCTTCATGAAGCGGCAGTGCGCTGCCTCGTTGGCGGCGATGAACTCGGCGTTCGGTGCGGCCTGGCGGAGGGGATGGAGCATTCCGGTCTCGGTGGCGACGATCACCGTGGGCCCCTCCGGGCGAGTGGCCAGGTCGTGCGCGTATGTGAGCATCCCGCCCGTCGAGAGCATGTGCACGCCGTCGGCGGCCACGTCGCCGGCGGCCACGTACTCCATCACGCTGGTGGAGCAGCCGCACTCAGGGTGAATGAGGAAGTCTGCCCCCGGATGCGCGGCGCGGACGGCGGTGATGTCGTCGGGCTTGATGCCGGCGTGCACGTGGCACTCCCCGTCCCACACGTGCATCGGGCGCCCCAGCATCTTCTCGACGTAGGCACCGAGGAACATGTCAGGGCCAAACAGGATCTCGGTGTCCTCTCCGTGCTCGCGGTAGATGTGCGCCACCACCTGGACGGCATTGGCCGACGTGCAGCAATAGTCCGTCTGCGCCTTGACCTCGGCGGTCGTATTGACGTACATCACCACGATCGCGCCGGGATGCGCGGCCTTCCAATCCGACAGCTGTGCGGCCGTGATCGAGTCCGCCAACGAGCAGCCGGCGTCGAGGTCGGGAATCAGCACCTGCTTGTCCGGACACAGGATCGAGGCCGTCTCGGCCATGAAGTGAACGCCGCAGAAAACGATCGTGGCTGCGTCCGCCATCGCCGCTTGCTGGGAGAGCCCGAGCGAGTCGCCGACGTAGTCGGCCACGTCCTGGACCTCGGGAAGCTGGTAGTTGTGGGCCAGGATCACAGCGTCGCGCTGCTCCGCGAGCGCGCGCACCTCGTCAGCAAGCGCCGGGATGTTCTCGAGCATCAGCGGCGCCTCAGTAGCGCCGAGCATCGGAAGATTCATGGAATCGGCTCCAGGAGGAGGGAGAGGTCGAGCGCTGGAGCGCTGTGGGTCAACGCGCCAACCGATACGAAGTCTACGCCGGTCGATGCGATTGCCCGGAGGGTCTGGAGGGTGACGCCGCCGCTCGCCTCGAGCTCAGCGCGGCCGTGCACGTGCATGACCGCCTGTCTGAGCTGCTCGACGGTCATGTTGTCGAGCAGGATTCGCGGCGCGCCGGCGGCGAGCGCTTCGTCGACCTCGGCCAGGGTGCGGCATTCCACCTCGATCGGGACGCCCGGTGCGCGGGCTCGCGCCCGGCGGACCGCCTCTCCCACTCCGCCCGCCAGCGCGGCGTGATTCTCCTTGATCAGGACCGCGTCATAGAGCCCCGCGCGATGATTGGTGGCGCCACCGGCCGCGACTGCCGCTTTCTCCAGCGAGCGCAGCCCCGGCGTCGTCTTGCGCGTGTCGAGGATCCGCGCGCCGGTGCCCTGCACTGCCGTCACGCAGCGAGCGGCCAGCGTCGCCACGCCCGACAGGCGCTGCAGGAAGTTGAGCGCGGTGCGCTCCGCGGTCAGCAGGGCACGAGCGCTGCCCTCGATCCCGAGCACGTCGCCGCTCTCGCGCCACTGACCCTGAGCGGTCAACCGCTGCATCACGACGTCCGGATCCAGCGTGCGAAAGACCTCCTCGGCGGCATCAAGCCCGAACACGACGCCCGGCGCCTTCTGGGTGATCAGCGCGCGCGCTCGGGCCGCTGCGGGCACCGTTGCCTCGGTGGTCAGGTCGCCGCTGCCGACGTCCTCGGCCAGCGCCCGCCCCACGATCTCGATCATTGGCATCTCGGTCATCCGCGTCGAGGATACGAACTGCTCGACCGCAGCCTACGTGGGCTCGCGCACCAACACACGGATCGTTGCCAGACTGGGATCCGCGGCGCCGTGGAGCCGGGCGCCGGCCGTCGTTAGCTCCCTCAGGTACGCGACCACCTCGGCGGTCACGCGCTCCCCCGGCAGCAGCGTCGGCACGCCGGGCGGGTAGCCGGCGATCGACTCGCACGAGATCCGTCCGATCGCGTCGTCAGTCGGGACTGACTCCCCCACCCCCAGGAAGGCGTTCCGGATCGGCACGACGGTCTGTTGCTCGAGCGCCGCCGGCGGCCGCGCGATCGCCGGACCCCGGCCCGCCCGCGCCATCCGGCGCACGACCTCGGCGAAGTCGTGCGGGAAGCTCTCGAGCGGCTCGACCGGCTGACCGAGGCCGAGCACGAGCACGAGCGTTGCGTGCGTGGCGAGCTCGACATAGGTGTCGTACGTCGCGCGCAGCGCGGCGGCCAACTCGTAGCCGGTGCAACCGGTGCCGCGAACGTCGATCACGATCCGCAACGGATCCCACCCGGCGATCCCCGGTCGGCCCACCATCGCCTCGCCCACCACCGAGCACCCCGACACGGCGTCAATCGCCACACGCGCGCGCGCGGAGGCCGCCAGCGTGCGGTCCAACAGCGCCTCGCCGTGCACGGCCAGTTGGCGGCGGGCGCTGTCGAGCGAGGCCAGCAGGAGCGAATTGGGACTCGTCGAACGGACCAGCCGGACCGCCCGCGCCACAGCGTCCGCATCGATGCGGCTGTCGGTCGCCAGGTGCAGCATGGCCGACTGGGTCAGACTCCCGACGATTTTGTGCGTGGAGGCCAGCATCGCGTCGGCCCCGAGCCGCAGCGGAGACTCGGGCAAGGCGGGATGAAAGCCAAAGTGCGAGCCCCAGGCGCAGTCGACGATCAGCGCCACGCCGGCCGCGTGCGCAACCTCGGCGCAGCCTCGGACGTCGGCGGCCATCCCGTAATAGGTCGGCGAGACGATGAACGCCGCGCCGATGTCAGCGGCCCGTCCGAGCGCGGCTGCCAGCGCCTCGGGGGTGACCCCGTGCGCCATGCCGAGCTCGACGTCGTACTCGGGCGCGACGAAGCTGGCCGTGCCTCCGCTCAGTACCAGACCGTCGATCACGCTGGCATGCGAGTTTCGCTGCACCAGCACGTGCGCCCCGAGCGGCGCGAGCGCGAGGCAGAGTGCGTGGTTGCCCTGCGTCGCGCCGTTGGTGAGAAACCAGGTCCGGGAGGCGCCATACGCAGCCGCGGCCAGCTGCTCGGCCCGCTCGTAGGGCGTGGGCGAGGGCCCGATGTCGATGCCCTCGATGTCCTGGGCGATATCGAGGGCCAGCGCGCGGTCGCCGAGCGCGTTGCGCAATCCGGGGTCGGCACCCGCTCCGCCCTTGTGGCCGGGCACGTGGAAACGACGTGAGCCGCGGAAGCCATAGGAGACGATCGCCTCGAGGTAGGGCGCCGTGGGTTGCTCGCCGAAGTGGGCGTCCGGGCTCACTTTGCCGCCCGCAGCAGGTAGGCCCGGATGAACCCGTCGAGATCGCCGTCCAGTACGCGGTTGGCGTCGCCCATCTCGAAGTCCGTGCGGTGGTCCTTGACCATCGTGTAGGGGTGAAGGACGTA
>Ga0302181_10000950_pt1 | contig 22453 bp, 31 predicted proteins | sample I_Palsa_E3_3_FD_198786 | JGI IMG/M metagenome (GOLD analysis project Ga0302181, IMG submission 198786) | Peat permafrost microbial communities from Stordalen Mire near Abisko, Sweden - I_Palsa_E3_3 | ecosystem: Environmental > Terrestrial > Soil > Palsa > Peat permafrost | place: Sweden...
GGCTCCAGTACGCAGCAGTCCGAGTCGGGAACGTGCTCATGCAAAGACAGCGGTGGTGTGTCATCGGCGATCTACCTCGGTTAGACCGAGGGAGGAGACGCTGGAGGACCGCCTGGCCTAGCAGCCATACTGATCCTGTAACCCCTATCGCTATTTAGCTGACGTGGAGCACAACACGGCCGTCTGGCTATTGGTCTGGCTATTCGTGGGCGCATCGGTGGCGGCAATCGTCTACGCCGCTGTCCTGATGCCCATTGGTTGCTAACTGGCCCGTCGGAGGGCAATGCTTTTCGGGACGGCACAGCTTGAGAAGGGGATCATGGCTGACTGCCCGGGCGGCTATGCCTTCACTGGCGGCTACCCGACCCCAGAGACGGCGGGCCCTTCGGTTCATCAAAATGTTGCGTTGAACCAGCTGGCCGTTTGACTTCGGGCGGTCATCACTTGGCCGATTTGGGTGACCGCATTCGCCACTGAACGATGCCGGTTGAGCGGTGCGCCATCGAGGAGCTCATTCCAGAAGACCGCCCAACCGCCCGACAGCGCATCGCCACGGCCTGCCAATGTCAGAAGCCGAGCAACCGCTGCCGTTGCCCAAGGTCGTCCCACCAGTCCCGTGTGTACCGCGGCGGCGATCCGATGATACGGGAGGTGGTCGACGACCAGCCTAGATCGATAGCTCTCCGCTGCGTCGCTGGGTCCGAGGATGGCCTCCGCGGCCGCACGACCACTGTTCATCGCTTGGGAGATCCCCTCCCCTTGCATTGGGTTCACGAGTCCTGCAGCATCGCCGACCAGGAGCACCTGCCCCATCGCCGGCGTTGTCCCGACAATCCCCATCTTGAGCCAGCCACCAAGGCGTCGTTGTGATGCAGCTGCTGCAGGCTCTCCGTCGAGGAGACCGAGTGCATGCAGATGCTCAAGGAACTCGGGCAGCGCTCGAACCGCATTTGCACCAGCCTTGCGGTCTGACCGTGTCCCTACGCCGAGCCCTACGTTGGCACCGCCTTGTTCTCCCGGGAAGACCCATCCGTATCCGGGAAAGGCCCGCCATGGAGTCTGTTCCCACAAGACGATGGCCGGGAGATCGACCACCTGTGGTAGGTACGTGCGGACGGCGAATCCCCATAGAACCATGCCCGGATTGACCAGGCCTGCCGCCGCGGCGACTTCGCTCGTGGCACCGTCGGCGCCGATGACGAAGTCGGCATGCAGTGTTTCGCCGGTATTCAAGCGGTAACCGCCGATCTGCCCCTCCCGCTCAATGGGCGTTTCTGCCCGCCCGACGAAGGGTGTGGCCCCCGCCTCGACAGCCGCGGCGTGGAGCATGGCATCAAATGCCGTCCGCGTGATCGCGGTGCCATGACCTGGGTATGTAAGCCCATCGGCACTGGGAAGCTGCACCCGGCGACCGGTCGGACCGACGACGAGCATCTCACTGACGTCGCGGCCAGCTGGTGCAGACAATTCGAGATCGATGAGCAACTGCAGACCACGGGGTCCGATCACGTCACCGCACGCCTTGTCACGAGGGAAGGCAGATTTGTCGACCAAAGCGACCCGTGCCCCGCCCCGAGCAAGTACAAGCGCGGTGACGCTGCCTCCTGGACCGGCTCCGACAACGAGAACGTCAAAGCGAGGCAGGCCCACGCTGCTCCTTTCGCCTCCTCGGATCTACAGTGAGATCTTCTCACTCTCGGGAGGAATACGTGCCAACGGAAATCGCCGGAGATCGGAATCGCTTCGCACAACAGTTGTTTGCGTCCCTCCCGAAGCGATACGACCAATTGGCTGAGATCCTCTCCATGGGCCAGAACGGCAGATGGCGGCGAGCCATGGTCGACCACATCGTGCCCACTTCGCCCGACCGGATGCTGGACGTCGCATCGGGCACCGCTGGCGTTGCGCTCCAGCTCGCGGCGCGCACCTCCTCTGCCATCGTCGGTGTGGATCTGACCAGGAACATGCTCGCTCGTGGTCAGGAGAATGTGGCCGAAGCAGGAATGGGTAAACGGATCAGTCTCGTTGCCGGTCGAGCCGAACAATTGCCGTTTCCCGATGCAACCTTCGATGCCCTGACGTTCACCTACCTGCTGCGCTACGTCGACGATCCTCAGGCCACGCTCAGCGAGATGGCGAGGGTTGTAAAGCCCGGTGGCGCGGTGGCAAGCCTCGAGTTCTTCCTGCCGCCAAGTCACTTCTGGCGTTTCTGGTGGTGGCTCTACACCCGCCTAGTGCTGCCCGTGGGCGGGTGGCTCACGGGGGGACGAGAGTGGTTCCGAGTAGGCCGGTTCCTCGGCCCCAACATCTCACAGCACTACCGAACGTATCCCGTGCCGTGGACGGAGGACGCATGGCGCAGGGCAGGGTTCGAGGATGTCGGCGTGCGCGTGATGAGCCTCGGCGGCGGTTTGGTGATGTGGGGGACCCGCAGGCATGACTGAAGAATCCACACCCGACTCCAATGACGCAGAGACTGCGGTTCCCTTCCGCGTAGAACGGGACTTTGAGAACGATACAGAGAAGCGGCCGGCCTTCTACGCGGCCCGAGCCGGTGGTTGGCGGGATTGGTGGACTCTGCTCCATCCCCCCTACACAGCCTGGCACCTTGGATACATAGTGATAGGTGCGTGTCTGGCACCAACGGTCAACTTGACGCGGCTGGTAGCGACACTGTTGGCCTTCTTTTGTGCCGTCGGGCTCGCCGCGCACTCGCTCGATGAGCTGAACGGTCGCCCACTGGGGACCCATATCCCGGGAGGCGCGCTCATTGCAGTTACCGTGATCGGACTGGCCGCGGCGGTTGCTCTCGGTATCGCCGGAGTGTCCCGTGTCGGGTGGGCACTTGTCCCGCTCTTAGTGCTGGGGCCAATTCTCGTCGTCGGCTACAACCTGGAACTGTTCGGCGGTCTGATCCATAACGACGCTGGCTTCGCACTCGCGTGGGGATCATTCCCAGTTCTGGTCGCCTACGTGGCCCAAACCGGACGCTTGGCGATCAGCCCAGTGGTCGCTGCGGCGGCAGCTTTTGCTCTTTCGGCGGCGCAGCGCCAACTCAGTACGCCGGCACGACTCATCCGACGACGCACCACCGCGGTAGAGGGTCACATCACTCTGGCCACCGGCGACGTGGTCCCTATCGATCACCGGACGCTGTTGGCTCCCCTGGAACGAGCACTTCATGCCCTGTCGTGGGCCGTCGTGCTTCTGGCGGCGTCGCTGGCGGTGGCCCGGCTCGGCTAGTTGGCAGCCTCGGGCAACCGACGGACCCGCGACGTGATCTCGAGGATCCCGGTCAAGACCCCGCTGCAAGAGGAGGGCGACCGAAACAGCAGGCCAATCGCATCTGTCGCGGGACCAGTTCACCCGGCAGGAGATCGCCCCGGATCATCGTCTCGGTCTCGGTTGCGGCTGTCGGCGGATGAGCTCGATCCGAATCGCATTTGAAAGAGCGGACGACCGCCCGGACATCGTCGCCCAGATGCCCTGTCTCCGACCCGGGGGAACATCCCCGTCGTATTCGGCGCGGACCCACGTCGAGCTGGTGAATCGATCCTTGACGGCCAGATTCACCGAAGTCAGGATCGCCGAAGTTGTCACTGGCTGACCACAGGAACGTCTGCAGCCAACGGACCGACTCGGGCCGCGCAGGACAGGAATCCCAATCGGCGATAGACCGCTACCTTCGAATCCCAGAGAGTCGGCTTCCTTTGACGGGCCGGTGCTGAGCACGTCATGACTCTTGATTGGTCCGGTTGCCGATCCCGAGATGCTCGCAGGATGTCACCCGACGCATAGAAATGGCGTAGGCGGCGACCGCGACTATCAACCCCTCCACGAAGAGGGCAGCCAGTCCCAACATGCAGGCCCAGTTCCCCACGTCCTGGCTGTCGAGTGGCGTGCTTAGTATCCGAGTAAACGTGTAACCGACGAACACCGCTACCCCGAGAGCGGCGACGGGAAACCAGAGCTGAGCGGCGGACTGGTGACCTTTGACCAACCGGACTCCCACGACGACAGCGGCTGCGATCACGAAGAGATACCCCACACCGAGCAGAGGCGTTTGCTGAAGCGTGGGGACCAGCTGGACGATATGGATCATGGCAAGGCTCATGAGCAACACGATCCCGCTCGCACGCAAGATGGCCGAGGTGATCGCATGCGAGGTGGCGTGATCGAGGGCAGCCGGCGTTCGAGTATCGGTTCGTTCGTAGCCCCTCGAAACGATCTGCATGGACATGTTGTCTCCCTTCGTGAATGAGATGGGGGCTGCGGTGGTCCGCTCTGCCCGAGTGAGATAGCGAGTTGGGTTACACCGTGGTGCGCTCTAGGAGCCACCTCGTCGCGCTCGGACGCCGGCACCGACCCGGCGGCGACGTCGACGTGATCAGTAGCCATATCCGCCTGACGAAGCCACCGGTGCGGGAGCAGCCTTGACGGTCGTGGCGCTCCCGATGGTCCGAATGTTGGGAGTAGCAACGAAGAAGTTACTGACACCTTGTCCCGTGACGTGTCCGGGGGTGTCGTCGACGAAGGTGTAGAGGAAATGACCGTTGTAGGTCACCTGGCGACCATCAGCTTGCTTCACCGAGGCCACCTTGCCCTTGACGCCGGACGCGGTGGGCTTGGTTGAGACCACGGCAGGCCACAGTCGCGCCAGCGCGCCGCTCACCTGTGACTTCGTGGCTTTGTCGGCCTGGTAGTAGTACAAGGGTAGGCCTTTTGCATTGACCAGAATCGTTTCGGTCATTGCGCCCACTTGCGTCGTCGCGGTATGCACGGTCGCCTGGGTGGCGCTCGCAAGGTGGGTCGTCGACCCCCGTGCGTATGGCGTGGCAGCGTCCGCGGCGGCTCCGGCGCCCAGGGCGAAGAATGACGAGAGTGCGACCGCGCCACCGATGATGGCGTTTCGACGGTGATTCATGATGAGGCCTCCTGTGTGTTCAATGAGCCTGTGTGTTCAATGAGTCAGTGAGGCATACGACGCGGAGTTACAGCCAATGACGGGCCCGACTATCCGATGGGCTCGGCGGCGGAGAGAGACGCTCGACGTGTAACCCGGCCGCCTATCTCTCCTTGAGCACACCCGCCAAGGTGCTCTGGCGCCGGCTCCTCGGTAACGGACCCCCTTCCCGGCCGAGGAGGCCGGTGCCCTCGGCCTGGGGGCGCCTCTGACGGATCCGGGCAGCCCAGGGCGGGTGTAACCCCCCTGCGTATCTTAAGATCGAGATGTTTCTTGCTCCGAAGCCGCCACTGACTCGGGTCGTCGATCCCTCCAGCGCCTCCGGCGAACCCGACGTCACCCACCTCCGCGTGGTTGACACCGATTCCTACGCCGACTGGGAGTCGGTGTATCGCGACAACGTCGAGCGTCTCTACCGCTTGATGTACGCACGGGTCGGCAACCGCGCTGACGCCGAGGATCTCACCTCAGAGGTCTTCCGCACGGCCCTCGGGCCGCTCAGGCTCGCCTCGTCGAAAGGGGAGGTCCGGTCGTATCTGCTGACCACGGGGCAGACGGTTCTTGCCTCACATTGGCGCCGAACCCTGGGTGCTCCCGTCACAACCATTGACCCGGAGTCAGACATGAACTCTCTGGCCGAGCCGTCAGGAACCGAAGAGCCGAGCGACGCGCCTCAGCGCGCGCGAAAGATCCTGGCGGCTTTGCCCGACCGCTACCGGCGCATACTCGAGCTTCGCTTCCTCGAAGCATGCTCCATCAAGGAGGCCGCGCAGGCGATGGAGGTCAGCGTCAGCAATGCCAAGGTCCTTCAACACCGGGCCTTGCGCATGGCGGCCAAGGCCGGATTGGAGGTCGAACAATGACCACTCGACGGCTGTCGGCCTTTCTCGACGCCCTGGCTGCAGGACGACGTCCTCGGCCCTTCCAGGCAGATCCCGAAGACGTCGAGATGCTCCGTGTCGCCATTGCCCTCCGGGCCGCCCGTCCAGGTGATTCAGTGCCCGACGAAAACTTCGTTGCCGAGCTGCATCAGCAACTGGTCGACGACCTGAACCCATCGGAGCAGACGAACATCCGCCCGCTCAAGGTTCACCGAGGCCGTGTCGCGCTCGTCTCAGTTGCCGCGGGACTGGCGCTTGTCGGAGGCACCTTCGCCGTTGCCGAGACGACAAATAAGTCAACGGCTCAGCAGTCCGCGACAGCGGTACCGCAGGGACAGGCTCTGCGCACGGCTAGCTTCCAATCCCCCACCGGCCAGATCGTGGGACAAATCGTCCTCTATCACGGGCACCCTTCCTGGGTGTACATGAACGTGGACCTTCCACACTCCAACGGGCCCGTGAAGTGTGAACTGCATCTGGCCAACGGGGAGGTCGTGGCGGCCGGCACCGTGCAACTCCACGATGGAAGCGGTGAGTTTTCTCAGAGCATCCACATGGATGCCGGAAGGGCTCGAGGAGCGACGCTGTACGACCCTTCGGGTGCCGTTGTGGCGTCAGCCATCTTCATCTGAACATCCAGGTTCGCCGCTGATCAGAACTACGTCACACGAATTCGATCAGCGTCTTTTGCATCCGTATGGGACGCGATTCGCGAACACGTACCGACGTCACTCACTTGATCGCCTCACACGGCCGCATGGGGGTGTAACCCCACCCCGTATAGAGGGCCAGAAGAGCTCACTCCATTGCAAACGAAGGAGCAAGTCAATGCGGAACGAGGGCGGCACCGTGAACTGCGATTCGTCCCGGTCTGCGATCGACCGCCGAGCGGTAACTGCCGCCGGTCAACTGCTGATGTCGGCGATCTGGTTGGAGCATCGCGTTCGGCGCGTCTCAACGCGGCTCACCCTGTCGTCGGGTCAGCGAGCCTCCGCTGTGTCTGTCGTGAGGTCCTCGGTTGCGCATCAATCGGACCGCGGGCTGCTCGTTCCTGGCAGTCGGAGCGACTGAACCCCGCCCCATCAAGAGAAAGGTACGACCAATGACTCTGTACGCGAAAGTCGGTTACGGAACCAGGCTGGTGACCGGTTCTGACCTGGTACACGGTCGTCCGCTGCGGACATATCAGCGGGGACGAACGTGCATGGTCGAAGGGTGCGATATTCGCCTCTCCGTCTATAACTCGAAGGCTCAGTGCTCTCTGCATGACCGCTACACGTACTAGCAAGCGGTCATGTCAACGATTGACGCAAGTCGGGATCACCGTTGTAGCCGCACCCCAAATGCAGAGGCGTCGCCATCTCACCGCCACATCGTTCGGCGAACGTTGAGCTACGCGTCAATCGGACCATCAGGCTCTGCGGCGCGGCGAGCCGGCATTACGCTCGGCATCGTCATTGGCTCCGCGCTGCTGGTGGCGTCAAGTGCGGTCCACCTGGAATTGTGGTCCATGGGTTACCGAACCATCCCTACGATCGGTCCGCTCTTTCTTGTCCAGGCAATCGCCGGCACCCTTCTCGCGGGATCCTGTTGTTGTCGCGGCGATTACTCATGGTCGCCGCGGCCGCCGGATTATGATCGCCACCATCGGCGGATTGCTACTGAGCGTCTCTGTCGGACTGTTCGGTTTCATGGATTCCCCGGCGACACCGTACGCAGGTCTGTCGCTGGGAGTCGAGAGCGCCGGAGCCGTTGTCCTTACCGTTGTCGGGACAGTCCTTGTACGTGGGCATGGTCACTCAGACCAACGAACTCCGCTCATGGTCAAGGCGAAGACGAACGGAGTCTTCAAGCCCGGTGCGGCTGAAAACTGGCCCTCTAGCTGCTAGTTTGGAGCGGAAGACGGGATGCGAACCCGCGACCCTCACCTTGGCAAGGTGTTTGAGTTCGTCCGCGGTGTCCCGGCGAGTCTTCTGAGCTGGCCTCCCGTCTACGGAACGTCCACCGAATGCGCCCCAATCCAACCCTGTTGTAGAGCGATCTACTACGAGGTCGGCCCTTCCAATGATGAGCCGGCGCGGGACACCCGAGCCTGTAACTGAGGCGGCTTCGAACTAGCTGGTGGGGCCAAACCGTTCAACCCGGATCTTCTCCACTGGTTGGCCGAGCCCGAGCAGCAGTCCGCTGGCGAAGTCGGCGAAGCCGGGCGAGCCGCACACAAAGGCAGTGGCGTCGGGAAGCAACAGAGGAGCAAGATCCTGCTCGGAAAGCCGGCTCGGGGGCCGCGTGGAAGACGGCGGCACCGCGCGGGTGTAGGCCACCGTCGTCTCGGGCCCTGTGATCTCGTTGGCGTAGTACAGATCATCAGGCGTCCGAACCGAAACTGCCATTCGAAGCAGGTCGGACTGACCGGACTGGCGAGCCAGGCGCAGCATGGCCATCAGCGGAACGATGCCTGATCCACCACCGACGAGGACGGCCGGAGTCTCGGCTTCCCAGACGAACCAAAGGCCGATTGGTCCCCGGACCTCAAGGTCATCACCGACAACAACCTCGTCGTGGAGGAACTCCGAGACCTCGCCGCCGTCGAGCCTCTCCACGGTGAGCTCGATCTCGCCAGAATCGTTTGGCGCCGACGCCACCGAATACGACCGCGATGCCGTGTACCCGTCGGGTGCTGTGAGCCGCACGACGTAGTACTGCCCGGCAAGGCGAGGTGCGGGCGCAGGAAGGGCCAAGCGGAAAGTCTTGGCGGTTCGGGTCTCTGGCCGGGCCTCAGTGACTGTGGCCGTCTGCCAAGGATCGCCAGTGGGCCGATCGGTGGTCACTTGTCAATCACCCTGGTAGCGCTGCTCGAGCCAAGGATCTCCCCGATCGTGGTACCCATTTTGCTCCCAGAATCCGGGTTCGTCGTGGTCGAGTACCCGCAACCCGGCGACCCATTTAGCACTCTTCCAAAAATAGAGATGCGGGACCAAGAGGCGTGCCGGCCCACCGTGTTCGATTGGCAGCGGGGCGCTTTCGTACTCCCAGACCACCCAGGCTCGACCACCGCTGACATCGGCCAGCGGCAGGTTCGTGGTGTACCCGGTGCTCGAGAAAGCCATCACGTGGGTCGCCGTCGGTTCCAATCCTGCGATGCCAAGGAGTGTGTCGACGGAGACGCCGCTGAATTGCACTCCCAGCTTGGACCAGGTGGTCACGCAGTGGATGTCACCGGAGTACGCGGACCCTGGCAGAGCGTGGATCTCTTCCCAGTTCCAGGTCGTCGGATGGGCAACGAGGCCCTCAACTGAGAACGACCACGACGCCAGGTCCGGCTGCGGCGTCACCTCGGCAGTCAGGACGGGCCACTGATCCCCTGCGTCATACTGACCCGGAGGGAGACGGGGATCTCGGGCGGCTTTCCCGCGACCAAGGAATCCTCTTGTCGGCTTTGCCATGTCAACTCCCCTGCTGAGACCGAATGACCTTCGGCACTAGAGGCGCATATCTGTCGTACCGCGCAGACTACTGCCGCGTCACCCCGAGGTGCTGGGTCGCTGACCAAAGGGGACGATGGCGCCAGCGGGTCATCGGTACCATCGTCGAGTGAATCTTCCCGTGCCACCGACTACGCCACCCAGCCGATGATCCCCCTCTTAGAAGCTCGACAGTTCGTCCTGTCCGCCTGCGAAGTCCTCGCCCCCAGGCGTGTGGCAGTGAGGGACGCCTCAGGTCATGTGCTGGCCGAATCCATCCGAGCCGCCGAGTCCGTTCCGCCGTTTGCGAATTCGTCCATGGACGGGTACGCGGTCCGCGCGGCCGACACTGCGAGACCCCCAGCGCGCCTTCGCGTGGTCGGCACCGTGATGGCAGGGGACAACTCGATGACCTACGTGTCGGCAGGCGAGTCGGTTCGCATCATGACAGGGGCACCGTTGCCGCCGGGTGCTGACGCTGTGTGCATGGTCGAGCGCACCCGGGTCGAATCGGGCGGGTCGATCGTCGTCGTCGAGGAATCCGTGGATCCAGGCACGTTCACGCGAAAGGCTGGGAGCGATATCCAAGCGGGCGACGAGGTTTTCTCTCCTGGGACGTCCCTTGGTGCCGCCCACGTGGGCGTGCTCTCGAGCGTCGGGGTCGAGCAGCTTCTCGTCCATCCCTCCCCCACCGTGGGCGTTCTTTCCACGGGCGACGAACTGATCACGTCGGGTAGCGAGTTGGAGCCAGGCAAGATTCGCGACGCCAACCGTCCAGCGCTCCTCGCCCAGCTTCACGCAGACGGCTTCGGCACGGTCGACCTGGGCGTGGCGGGGGACGAAGAGGTAGCTCTGACCGCTCTGCTCGAAGAGGCAGGGTCCCGGTGCGATGCCATCATTTCGAGTGGAGGAGTCAGCGTCGGGGACCGAGACGTGATGAAGACCGTGCTCAAGGACCTGAGTGGGCCCACCATGCGTTCGATGCAGGTCGCAATCAAGCCGGCGAAACCCTTCGCCTTCGGCGTACTCAAGGAGAGCGGGACACCTGTCTTCGCACTGGCCGGGAACCCAGTCTCGGCTCTCGTGTCCTACGAGCTGTTCGTCCGGCCGGCGCTTCGCTCCATGGCCGGCTGGGCCGTGCTCGATCGACCTCGCCTCGCCGCGGTCGCCGATGTGGACCTCCCCCGCCCTCGGGATGGCAAGTTGCACTTAGTGAGGGTCACGGTCCATACCGGAATGAACGGGGTGCTCGGGGTGCGATTGGCGGGTGGTCAGGACTCCCACATGCTGCGTGTCATGGCGCAATCCAACGCCCTGGCGCTGTTGCCCGACGGTGAAGGTGTGCGCGCCGGAGAGCCCGTGGAGATCCTCCTCCTCGACGCTGACGGGGTGCCGGCTTCACAGCGAGAGCCGTGGTGAACGAGGACGTCAGGCGGAACTCGACGAGCGATACGTGTTACTGCTGAGTCGTCGCGTCGATCCCACTAATGCCGTCAATGCTTGTGACGTTCTTCTCTGCCCAGTACTGGCGGACGCCGTCCCTCCCCTTGCGGGCGGACCACTGGTCCATGGTCGGTCGATGACCCTCCAAGGCCATCAGGGGCACGCCGTAGCCGCACGAGTCCGACACCCGCCGCAGGGTGACGACGATGACCGAGCGGACCCCTGCTCCTGCACCGCGAGGAAAATTGGCGGCGAGCGCCTCGAAGTCCGGGTCGTCGGCTAGCACGACCTGGCCTGTCCCGTGCAGGCGCACGATCCGCGGCGGACCTGCAAAGGCGCACAGCATGATCACGATCCGGCCGTTCTCCCGGAGATGTGCGATGGTCTCGACACCACTCCCTGTCTGGTCGAGAAAGGCCACCGTGTGCGCACCGAGAACAGCGAACTCGTGGCGGTTGCCCTTGGGCGAGCAATTCACTGAGCCTTGCGGGTCGAGTGGGGCCGTCGACACGAAGAAAACCGGCTGATTCGACATCCACTCGGAGAGCGACTCGTCGATCCCGTCGTAGGTCTTGGCCATTCACCCATTATCGCACTTGGCCTCCGCCGTGACCCTCCTTGGGGTGCGACGGTTTTCTCCCCGGTAGCGTCGACCTCGTCATGAACCTCGATGCGAAGATCCTCACCGTTTCAGAATCGGCCAGCGCTGGCAAGCGTAAGGACCAATCCGGTGACGAGTTGACCCGCGTCCTCGTGGGGCACGGGTTTCAGATCGTCGATCGTCGCGTTGTTCCCGATGGGATGGCCCCGGTCTCGGCCGCTCTCGTTGAGCTGTCGACCGGGTTCGCCGGGCTCGTCGTGACCACGGGGGGTACGGGGTTCTCGCCCACCGACGTCACGCCGGAGGCGACCCGCGCCGTCCTCGAGCGCGAGGCGCCCGGACTGGCCGAGGCCATGCGCTCCGTCAGTCCGCTCGGGCGTCTCTCTCGCGGGCTCGCGGGATCCGTCGGCAGCTGCCTCATCCTCAACGTCCCGGGATCCCCAAGGGGTGCCGCGGAATCCGTGGAGGCGGTGGCAGATGTCCTCGGCCACGCTCTCGAACTGCTGGCAGGGGGCCGACCTCATTAATTTGGCACCCTGAGCACCGAGGCGCACCGGAACGAGGCGCCGGGCGGGGAGAACCCGGGAGTGCCCCGATTAATCTGGCAAGCGGCTCTCTTCGGAGAGGCACCCGCGCAAAGGATGGCATTGACGGACGCTGAGGCGAACATCGAGAACGGTTCGGCGACCCTGACCGAGTTGACCCCGCCGGAGAGCGGTGACTGGGTCGGCGTCGGCGCAGCGGCCCTGCCGGTCGAGGCAGCCTGGCGGTGGGCCATCCTGCCCAGCTGCGGCGGGATCGTGACCTTCTGCGGCACGGTTCGTGACCACTCCGATGGCCGCCCCGGCGTGACGGGTCTTGAATACGAGGCGTACGTCGAGCAGGTCGCCCCGCGGCTCACTCGTGTGGCAACGGCCGCTCGGGAGCGCTGGGAGGAGATCGGACGCCTGGTGCTTCTCCACCGAGTGGGGAGGCTCGAGGTCGGAGAGGTGTCAGTGGTCGTCGTGGCGTCCACGCCCCACCGCGCCGAGGCGTTCGAGGCAGCACGATTCTGCATCGACGCGGTCAAGCACACCGTCCCCATTTGGAAGCGCGAGACGTGGAGCGGTGGCACCGACTGGATCCTCTGCTCGAATGAGCTCGACGCGATCGGCAACGACCAGGAGTCCGTGCGGTGAGACTCCACGCATGACTGCTCCCGTCCCCGTGGCCGTCTCGGTACGACCCCACCGAAGCCGAGACCCTGCGGCGTCACCCATGCCCGTGGAGGGCCCCCTGGTCGACCGCTACGGGCGCGTGCACGACGACCTTCGGATCTCGGTCACCGATCGCTGCAACTTGCGCTGCGTCTATTGCATGCCCGAGGAGGGGCTTTCGTTTCTCCGCATGGACCAGCTCCTCACGTTCGACGAGATCACACGAGTGGCACGCGTGGCCCGGAGCCTCGGTGTCACGGCGTTGCGGATCACCGGTGGGGAGCCGCTGGTGCGCAAGGGTCTCCCCGTCCTCGTCGCCCGGTTGGCTGCGCTCGGTTTCGAGGATTTGGCGGTGACCACCAATGGGACGGAGCTCGCCGCCATGGCCGAGAAGCTGGCGGCGGCCGGTCTGCGGCGAGTGAACGTGAGCTGTGACTCCTTGCAACCGGAACGTTTTGCGGCGATCCGCCGGCGTGGCGTCCTCAGCGATGTTCTGCGCTCCATGGATGCGGCTGAGGCGGCCGGGCTGACCCCTCTGAAGGTCAACGTGGTGCTGCTGCGAGGCCACAACGACGACGAGATCCTTGACTTCGCCTCGTTCACACGGTCAACCGGACGCATCGTCCGATTCATCGAATTCATGCCACTCGATGCCCAGGGAGACTGGGACCGCTCCCAGCTCGTACCAGGCCGCGAGGTGTTCGATCGCATCAACGCACGGTGGCCGTTGGAGCCGTTGCCGAACGCTACGGGCGCTCCCGCCGAGCGGTTTCGCTTCACCGACGGGGTCGGTGAGATCGGTCTCATCTCGAGTGTCACAGAGCCCTTCTGTGGCACGTGCAACCGGCTCCGGCTTACCGCCGACGGCGCAGTGCGGAACTGCCTCTTCACCAACGACGAAGAGACCGTGCGGGACATCCTGCGCAACGACGGGTCTGATGCCGAGCTGTCCCTCCTGCTGCGGGCAGCCGTCTGGGCCAAACATCCAGGCCATGGCATCAACGAGCCCGAGTTCCTCAGACCGTCGCGATCGATGTCGATGATCGGCGGGTAGTGATGGCCCGTCTCCGGTTGTTCGGGCCGGCGAGAGAGGCCGCAGGAACGTCCGATGCCCTCGTACCCGGGGACAACGTCGCCGCCGTCGTGGCCGCGGCGAGGGCGCGGTTCGGAGAGGCGTTCTGCGCCGTTCTCGACGGGTCCCGCGTGTGGGTCAATGGCGACGAAGCGGAACCCGACACCCCTGTCAGCGACGACGACGAGGTCGCCGTAATACCGCCCGTGTCGGGGGGCTGCGCGTGATGGCCAAATCGGACGGCCGGGCCCCCAGCGAAGGGGTCTTGACTCACCTCGACGCGCATGGCCACGCCCACATGGTCGATGTCACCGCCAAACCGCTGACACGCAGACTGGCCGTGGCGCGCTGCGCCGTTGTCACCGCGGTCGACGCCGTCGCAGCACTCGGCGACGCCGGCAACGGAATGGACCCGGCGGAGGCAGCACGCGTCGCCGGCATCCAGGCTGCCAAACAGACGTCCTCGCTCGTGCCACTCTGCCACTCCATCCGGATCGACCATGTGTCTGTGGACGTGGAGGTGTCCCACCACCGGGTCGAGATCACTGCGGTCACTGCGGTCACCGAACGGACAGGCGTGGAGATGGAGGCCCTCACCGCCTGCGCAGTTGCCGCCCTCTCCCTGGTCGGTTCGTTGCTCGGGCTGGACCCAGAAGTCTCCGTGGAGGAGCTCACCCTCTGGCATAAATCGGGCGGCAGGTCCGGGGACTGGCAGCGAAGTGAGTCGGGTGGCCTGCAGGTCCAAGAGACAGCCTCGCCTCTGCCTTCCAAAATGGCGGGTCTTGACCCGCACCAGCAGGGCAAAACCTGATTATTCGCCGCAGATACGGTCGTAATCGGCTCGAAATGGCGTAATTGCCTGGTTGCTTTGTTACCGTGTCGGCATGTCAACGCAGTGCTCCCCGCAGAAATCCAGGGCCGTTCCGCTCCGGTGGTTCACCACCGCAGCCGCGGCCTCACTCGGAATCTGCGCGTTCGCAGTGCTGAACCCTGGCTCCGCTGGCGCGTCCCCCTTGCCCTCGGGCCCGGTCGACGTGCTGTCCGCTGGCTCGTTACAGGATCTGCTGCAGGAACAGATCGGGCCCGCCTTCGAGCGGGCCACGGGGTACACGCTCAACGACACTTCAATGGGTTCGGATGCAATCGCGAGCGGCATCAAGGGAGGCACGCTCCAAGGTGACGTGTTCATCAGTGCCTCACCAACGGTGAACAAGGCCCTCGAGGGGTCGGCCGACGGCAACTGGGTCTCGTGGTACGTGTCGTTTGGTGCATCTCCTCTGGTTCTGGGCTACAACCCCTCGAGCAAGTTCGCTGGCGTCCTCAGGACCAAGCCGTGGTACGACGTCATCGACCAGCCCGGCTTTCTGATTGGTCGAACCGATCCGGCGACGGACCCGAAGGGCGTTTTGGCCGTCACAGCTCTCGACCACGCGGCCAAGGCGCACGACCTCCCCGCATTGAAAGCGATCGCGTCGTCGACGTCGAACGTTTTCCCCGAGACTTCGCTCGTCGGGCAGCTTCAAGCCGGGCAGCTCGACGCCGGGTTCTTCTACGGGGTCGAGGCAGCCGCGGCAGATATCAAGACGATTCCCCTGTCGGGTACGAACCTCGCTGGCGTCTACACCTTGACCGTTCTCAACCGGGCCCCGCACGAGGCGGCCGCCCGCGCCTTCGTGACCTTCATCCTTGGGAACGACGGTCAGCGGATCCTCAAGAAGAACGGCATCGTCGCTTTCACCCCAAGCAAGGTGAGCGGGAAGTCCTCGGTGCCTAAGGACCTGAAGCAGCTGGTCTCCCGATGAGCAGGGGGGCACTCCGGGGCCCCCTCCTGTGGTTGGGCGGCCTCATCGTCGTCTATCTGAGCGTTCCCCTCGTCGCGTTTGTTTTCCGCTTTGTCGGTTCTCCGCGACGGGGCTTCCACGTGCCGGGCCTGTTCCCGTCCCTCTTCGTCTCGCTCGAGAGCGCCACGATTTCGCTGGCCCTGATCACGCTGCTCGGTGTCCCATTGGCCTATGTCTTGGCCCGTTCTCCCGGCCGGCTGGCCTCACTGATCGGGCTCGTCGTGCTCCTTCCCCTGGCGCTGCCCCCCCTGATGAGCGGGATCTTGTTGATCTACCTGGTGGGGCCCTACACGTTCCTCGGTCAGCTGTTCGACGGGGCTTTGACCAATTCCCTGACCGGCATCGTCCTGGCGCAAACGTTCTGCGCAGCCCCCTTCCTCATTGTGGCCGCCAGGTCGGCGTTCGGGGCCATCGACCCTGCCACACTCGACATGGCCGCCACGCTTGGTCATTCCGAGCTCTCCCGGTTCCGACTCGTGGCGCTCCCGTTGGCCGGACCGGGAATCCGCGCCGGCATGGTCCTGGCGTGGCTGCGCGCTTTCGGGGAATACGGGGCCGTCATCATCCTCGCCTACCACCCGTTCTCACTGCCGGTCTACACCTACAACCAATTCAGCGGAATCGGCCTGCCGACCACCTTGGCTCCGACGGCCCTGGCTCTCGCCGTCGCGGCCGTGGTGATCGCGCTCGGCCGCATCACCCCACGGCGCCACGCGGCTCGCACCGCACTCGTGCCACCAGCCGATGCTCCCGCCGCCGCCGCGCCCGCACCGGTCACCTTCGACATTGACTACCAAGTTGGGGCGTTCCACCTTGCCGTGGCGCACCGGTCCGGAGGAAATACCCTGGCGATCCTTGGTCCTTCGGGATCTGGCAAGACGGCTCTCCTCAGGAGTCTGGCTGGACTCAACGGCCGGGCGCCAGGTCCGGTCTGGTACGGCGGACGGTCGGTGGAGGGCATCGCCGTCGAGTCGCGTCGCGTGGGCTACGTGGCCCAGGGATTCTCCCTCTACCCGCATCTCAGCGTGTGGCAACAGCTCCTCTTTGCCGAGGGCGCCGCGCCGGGCGTGGCCGCATACTGGCTCGACCATCTGCATCTCGACGGACTGCAAGATCGCTACCCGGACCAGATCTCCGGTGGCCAGCGTCAGCGGGTCGCACTGGCACAAGCCCTGTGCCGGTCGCCGCAAATTCTCCTCCTCGACGAGCCGTTCTCGGCGCTCGACGCGCCGGTTCGACTGGAGTTACGACGAGAGCTCCGCCGGCTGCAGCGCGACACCGGCCTGGCCACCGTGCTGGTCACCCACGACCCGGAGGAGGCTGCTTTCCTCGCTGACCAGGTCATCGTGATCTCGGACGGCCGTGCGCTGCAGTCGGGATCGACGAAAGATCTCTTCACCCATCCCTCGTCGCCAGAGGTTGGTCGTCTCCTCGGCGTGGCCAACCTGCATCGGGCGGTGGTCGAAGCAGACGGGTGGATCGACGCTCAAGGGGTCAGGATCGCAGCGTCGACAGGAGGAATGGCACCGGCCACACCGGTTCTCTGGAGCATCAGGCCCGATCGGGTCGCCCTGCTCGACACGGGAGGTCTCTCAGGTTCCTTCACTGACGTTGCCGACGTCGGCACCGCGACCGACCTGTTCATCTCAATCGGGGCGGAACTCGAGATCCACGCCCGAACGGCGGAAACGGTCGGTTTCGAGATCGGGGGCCCGTGTCATCTCGAGCTGCCAAGTGGGGCGATCAGCGTCTGGCCCTACGATCCATCACAGTCCGGGTTAATCGACCGGCGCTGACGCGACGGCTCGATCACGACTCCGAGGCCACCTCGATGCCCACATTGGTTGCCTTGACCACGGCGTCGGCCATCATTCCGGGCTCCAGCTCCAGCTCGTCAGCCGCCTCGCGGGTGATCAATGCCACAAAGCGGTGGGGCCCTGCCTGCACCTCCACCTGTGCCGCCACGCCGTCCTTGGTCACCCGGGTCACGATCCCCTGAAAGCGATTCCGGGCCGACTGCCCCCGGGGTCGATTGCTCCCCTGTTCACCGGCGAGTTCGACGGCCAACCGAGCCAGGTCCGCTCCGTCCACGAAGCGCCTGCCCTCCGATCCCTGCGTCGCCTTCACCCGTCCCGCGTCGGCCCACCGCCGCACGGTGTCGGCGCTCACCCCCAGTAGCTCCGCCGCCTGGCTGATCCGGTACTGGGGCACGCCACAAGTTAGCAAGGCGATCTCTCGGACGTGGTGGCCACGCGCGACGTGGGCGAGCCTCGCGTCACACCTCCGTGTCGGGCTCAACCTTCGATTGCTCCTCGGCCAACCAGCCTGGCGCGTGGCGCGCCGCCCATGCCTGGGTGACCCAACCCCTGATCATGGAACGGAACGATTCGGGGTGAGCAAGGGCGAAAAGCACGTGGCCGGCGACAACGAAGAAGATTGCGAAAGCAAACACGTCATGGACGAACGTGGCGCCAGTACGCCAATCGACCGGGAAGAACCGGAACCACTTGAGCATAGCCCCAGTGGCCAACATGACCACGATGGCAGCGCCAATGAAGATGGCGTTGAGCTTCTGGCCGGGATTGAACTTGTCGACGACTTTGGGGGCCTTGCGCCCCAGAGCCTTCAACCATATGAGTTCGTCCCTCGTCCAGACATTGATCCGGCGCAGGTCACGACGGAACTGAGCTCCCCACGGCCCGAGGATGGTGACCAGGAGCGGCACCGGTAGCGCGATACCTGCCCACAGGTGGATGTCTTCAACCAGAGCGCGGCGCCCGACCGCAGCGGCAATCGATCCGAAGTAGAGCGGTAGTGCCGTCGCCATGAGAATGCCGAACAGCAAGGCGTTGGCCCAATGCGCGGCACGTTGCACCGTGTCGAATCGCACTATCCGGACGGTGGCACGTGGCCGAGCTGCGACAACGGACGTCACTGCACCTCTCCAGTCAGAGCTGGGTCCGTCGGACCGGTCGATCCGTCGATCCATCCGTTCAAGGGATACCCATTTTGCTCCCAGTACCCGGGAACCACTTGGTCCAAGACCCTGATCGCAGAGAGCCACTTGAGCGACTTGTAGCCGAACATAGGAGCGACGTAGAGCCGCACAGGGCCTCCGTGTTCGGTGGTGACCGGGGCGCCGAGCATGCGGTAGGCAACGATGACGTCGGGGAGACGCGCCTGATCGAGAGTCAGGCTCTCGGTATCGGTACCATCGTAGGACTCGAAGGTCAGCGCGACCGCCCCCTTGTGCGGGCCGACGTCATCGAGGATCTCCGAGAGGCGCACGCCTTCCCAATGAACCAAGGGAACAGACCAACCGGTCACACAATGGAAATCCTTGACGAATGCCGTGCGCGGCATCGCCTCGAGATCATCAATCGTGTATGTGCGAGGCCGATCGACCAGTCCGGTGACCTCGAGCCGATACTCAGAACGTGGAATGACGGGCGACGTTCCAGCGATCGAATAGATGCGGAAATGATCTCCGAATGGCAGCAGACCACCCAGACCTGAGCCGGCCGCGTTGCCAAGGACGTTCTGCACCTTGGCGCCGAACACAATGCCGACGGCCCCCAGACCCACGAGACCGAGAAAGACCCGACGTCCGACGGGGACCCGTTGCTCGGCTCCTTGACGACTCGTCCCCTTGGGTTTGGCAGACATCGACGCGAGCCTACGGCTACAGGAGTATCCGACGGCATCGCTCCTCCTGGTGTTGCGTTGACTCGCTGATGCCCAAAGGACGTTAAAGTTCTGCAGTCTCTGTCGGTGGCTCATCCGTATCCCAAGAGATGGTCGACCTACGGGGCCCTACCATCAGCTTGCGAATCGACTGATTTGTCGCGGTCCTTGTGTCGAGATTGGAGCCAACGATGTGGGTACGAGCGGGCATTGGCATTGTGCTCTGCGCGGTTGGCGCGATATGGATACTCCAAGGAACCAAAGTCATTCACGGTTCGGGAATGAGCGGCCAAGGTAAATGGGCTGTCGTGGGGGCCATAACGGTCTTGCTTGGCTTAACGTGTTTTGCCTGGGCAGCCCGACATCACCGAAAGGCAACCACCGAGTCGAGCTGAAAGTTCCTCTTTTCGCGGTCATGAATCACGGAAGGCGACTGTCGCCTTCTCCTTCGCCGATCCGGGATGAGATCTCTCGTTGCGTCTAATCGATCACCTCGCACGGTGCGAGTCACCCAGCGACGTTTTCCGGACAGCGGATCTGTGCCGCCATAGACACGGAGCTCGAATAAGTTGGTCCCTCGCTGCCAAATCGAACCTTTGGCTGCATCCATCCAGAAAGCCTTGTCCCGTGATGAGCAAGTGCTGGGCAGTGACGGGCAGGAAAGGTGTCCCGGAAATTAATTGCCGATCGCATCGGCCCAGCTGGAAGACGAGATTTTCGACAGCGGAAGACGGGATTCGAACCCGCGACCCTCACCTTGGCAAAAAAAAGGGTTTGCGTTCGTCCACGGTGTCGTGATGAGTCCTCCGAGCTGGCCTGCCGTCTGCGGAACACCACCGAAACCGCCTGCATTCGACCCTGTTGTAGAGCGGTCTACTACGACGTCGGACCCTTCGGGCGATGAGTCGGCGCACGGCGCTTCTGCTGTTTGGGGTAGCCATTCGGACCGCTCCAGTCAGTCTGAGAGATCCAACGTGTGGTCGTGGTGTTCAGGCGACGTGAGGGACCGTTCGGTCGGCGGTCGTTTCGGACTGAAACCGCTCAGTCAGAAGGGGCAGTCACCCGGATTTCGGTTTGAGCGTGATATAGCTCGAGGCCCCCCGTGGCTCCCGCAGACTCCGATGAGGCAGCGGGAAGCGCGAAGCAGATCCGAGTGCCACCACGAGTCGGCGTCTCAGCCCATATACGGCCCTTCTGAGCGTCGATTAACCCACGGGCGATAGCCAGGCCGAGTCCTGCCCCGCCCACCGAGGGAGCGCGTGCGGCGTCACCTCTCCAGAATGGCTCGAAGATGCGTTCCCTCTCCTCCTCGGCCACACCGGGACCGGAGTCTTCGAGCGAAACGAAAACGGCACCTGCGCCGCTGGTGACGGAAGCGGTGACCAGTCCTCCGGCCGGCGTGTGGTGGAGTGCATTGGACACGAGATTCGTCAGCACCCGCTCGACTTTGTCCGGGGCGCAAACCGCCCAGGTCTCCTCGTCACGCACGATGGTTCGGACCCGCAGACCGCGGGCCTGCGCCTCGAGCTCGTAGTGCTGGAGAAATCCTTTGACCAGCGCACCAAGATCAACGGGTCCGACGGCGAGGGTGATAGCGCCGGAGTCGATGCAGGCCATTTCGAACAGATCGTCGACCAGGGTGCTCAGTAAGCGGACCTGCCCCTGCAGCGTTTCGAGATAGTGCTGTGGCTCGACGACGCCGTCCTCCATCGCCTCGAGCATTGCCTGCAGCGATGTGATCGGAGCGCGCAGGTCGTGACTGGCCCAGGCAACCAATTCCCGTCGGGCGTCAAACACCTCCTCGAGGTGCCCGGCCATGGCGTTGAACGAAGTCGCCAACTCTGCCAGCTCGGCCGGGCCGCCTTCGGGCGCTCGAGCGGCCAGGTCTCCCGATGCGAGCTCGTGGGAGGCGTCCCGGACTCTCTCGAGGTGAAGGACGATATTGCGTGTCAGAAGGATCGCCCCGACGAGGGAAGTGGCGGCCGCTGCCGCCGAGACAAACAACACTTCTGCTTGGGCGCCCATGTGGAACACCACCAAACCCGACAACGTCACCGATGCGAGGGGCAGTGCCACAGCCAACATCGCCAGCCCGGTCAGCTGCAGGCGGACAGACGGCAGTCTGCGTAGCAACACCGCAAGCACCACCCCGACAACCAGCGTGGCCCCGCCAATGATCAGCGCCTGGACGATCACGGTGTGAACCGGTAGCCAAAGCCCCACACGGTGCTAAGGCGCCGCGGATCCGAGGGATCGTCCTCGATCTTCTCTCGCAGGCGGCGGACGTGGACTGTGACGGTGGCCGTACCGGCGTCGAGCGCCGCTTCGTACCCCCAGACCTGCGCCAACAACTGCTCCCGCGAAAACGCAACACGGGGATGCCTTGCCAGGCACCACAACAGATCGAACTCGGTAGCGGTGAGGCCGACGTCCCTGCCCCCCAGCAGGACCTCGCGCCGGTCAGCGTCGATAGACAGACCACCGGCCTCGATGTGTCGGACCGTCCGCTTCTCCGCCGGCGCAACACGCCGCAGGATCGACTTGATCCGGACCACCAGCTCCCGCGGCGAAAACGGCTTGACGACGTAGTCGTCGGCACCCAGTTCGAGCCCGGTGATGCGGTCGGACTCCTCGCCCCGAGCCGTGAGCAGAATAACCGGGAGGTTCCCTTCGGCCCGGATCCACCGGCATAGGTCCAGCCCATTGCACTCGGGGAGCATGACGTCGAGAACGACCAGATCCGGGCGATCAGCGTCAATCGACCGACGCGCCGTGACGCCATCTGCCGCCTCGAGAGTGTCGAAACCGTCGTGGTGGAGGTACCGCTTGACGACGTCGCGTACCACGCTCTCGTCGTCCACGACCAGGACCCGTGGCCGATGGCCCGGTTCGCCAAACGGTCCGGGGATGTCCGGAACCGCAGCCAGCGCCATGGGCAAACCGTAGCGACTCCTGCGCCAGAAGGTTCGTCGGCGCGGTTACAAGACTCTTACGCTCGCCTGAGGTGGTCGCTCAACTGGGGAAGTTGCCGTTTTGTAAGGAGATCCAACGTACCGTCCACCGGGCCGACGGTAAGTTGAGCCAGCGTGGCCGGCACTCCAAAGTCGTTGCCAGAGGTCGTCCGGACAACTGTGGCGACAGCGCGGTCCAAGGCCCAGGACAGCTCGGCGGCGCTCTCAGAGCGGGTGACCAGCCCGCTCCACAGCACGTGGCTCGGCGCTGTTCTCGGGATCCTGCTGGGCGTCATGTTCACGGTGTGCTTCGTCACCGGACTGGTCGACTACCTCTCCCAGCACCCAACGGGATGGTTT
>Ga0302181_10000954_pt1 | contig 22387 bp, 18 predicted proteins | sample I_Palsa_E3_3_FD_198786 | JGI IMG/M metagenome (GOLD analysis project Ga0302181, IMG submission 198786) | Peat permafrost microbial communities from Stordalen Mire near Abisko, Sweden - I_Palsa_E3_3 | ecosystem: Environmental > Terrestrial > Soil > Palsa > Peat permafrost | place: Sweden...
AACGACATGCCATACTTCATCCAGAAAGCGCCCTTGAACACCAAGCCGGTGCTTTCGCCGAGGTTGGGGACATTGCTACCGGACTGTTCCCGTGCCCGGGGCACGGTCGCCAGGTCGCAGACCCATGCGTCGAACTGCTGGGACGCCGGACGTACCCGCTCGATATCAAGCTCAGCGTCAACCTCCGCAGCCAGTTCCCCCATCTTCCGGGTATAGGTCGCATACCAGGACTCCAGACGTTCTTGCAGGCGACGTTCAGCCTCCACCATCAATCCGGAATCGTCGGTACCCGCCATGCTGACGAGGCCGCCGAGTTCGTCGGCCAGACCGACTTGTAGGTCGGCGATAGCGGCCTCGTTGAGTGCTGCGAGACTGGTCTCGAGCTGTGAACGATGTGCCCGGCGGGATTGCGCTTCCTCAAGTACCGGCTTGAGTTCAGCGATCTCCTCTCCTGCGGCTTCAACCGTTTTCTTTCCGAGCAAGCACCAGTAGCGGATCTTGCCCGCTACTCGCAGTTCATCGAGACGGTCACGTGATGCCCCGAGGTCGGCGCGGAGCTCGATCATCCCGTCCCAGTCCGCCGCCGCGTAATCGCCAGGCAAGGGCGCGGGATTTGCAGCGACCCGGCCGAAGGGGTCGGCGGAGACGATGTGAATATTCAGCCGTGACTCTCCTTGGCCAAGAGCCAGCATTTCGTCGAGTTCCTGCCGCTTGCTCCCGCACAGGGCGCGGAAGCCGTCCGCGCTATCAACTGGGTCAACACCCGCAGTGTCGGACTGGGCGATCACAAGGAAAAGGGATCCGTCGGGGAACAATGGCAACGGGATCATCGAATAATACGTCCCGGCAGCGAATGACCTTATCCATTTGGCGTCTTCCGCCAGCATCTGGGGTGTGATAACCAGCATCACGACGTCGGCGGTACGGACGGCTTCCGCGGCCACTGCGTCGTGTTCCGGGTTTCCCCCGGCCGTCCCCGGCGTATCTACGTAAATAATTCCCTGACTGGCGACCGGCGAGACGCTCAGGGTCTCCCGGCGTCCGCTAACCGTGAGCCAGTCGGGAACGCTTGTTCCGTCCTCGACCAGGATCCGTTTGATGAGGGTGGACTTGCCTGAGTCGTAAGGCCCATGCACGGCTACGACGACCGATGTGCGCCGGGCGTGCTGCTGCCAGTCTTCTACCGCCTGCCGCAAACGGTCATCACCGGTGATCTTTATGATCGCATCACCAATCTCGGCGACCCAGTTCCCGCTCATATGTCCTCTCCTACTGCGGATCGAGCGGCGTCATCGACCGCCTCGTAATAAAGCCTGATCCGTGTCTCCAACCCGGCAAGCTCTTTCTCTTTCTTTGCTAGGTCAGCGCCGGTCACGCGGGCAAGCGCGGCGAGTTCGGAGCAGTGCTCCCTGAGGGTCAGCAGCGCCGGTTCCTGATCGCAAAGTTCTTCGGCAAGGTCACGTCCGGTCCGGTGAAGCCGGTCGATCTGCTCGGCCCTGGTCCGTTCGTTCCGGCCGCGGTTGCGCACGTCGTCGAGCGTGTCCCAGGCCGATATGGCGCCCCCGACAACGGCGAAGACTGGCCCCGCGCCCCGTATGATCTTCGTGGTTAGCAAGCCCTCAGTGGCGAACTTCTCTAGTTTGGCGAATACCCGGGCGCCGCGCGATGCGATCGAGCCGACCGTGCGGACGGGTTTCCCGCTGCCACGCAGTTCGGACAGTTCCAGCGTCTTAGGCGGGTTCCGCGCTGAGGAGACCGCCGCGAAGGATGCGGCGCTACGGCGACGGTCGAGAGAGGCGTTGGTGTCGTGTATGAGGGACGTGACCTTGTCGCGGGTGGCATGCTCCCATTCCTCGGTCAGACCGGCGAGTTCCTTGTCGGAGGTGAAGTTCGCCATCCGGTGCACGATGGCGTTCCGCGTGCCCTGATTGCGGGTGGAAAGCGCCCGCCCGATCAGCTCCTCGAGGAAGTCCGCGATGATCCGCTGAAGGGCCATCCGCCGCTCATCAGCCAGGGCCTGTGCCTCGGCCTGGCCCGCCAGTTCCTCCCGCCTCAGCTTGATGAGTTGTTCGATGCCAGGGCGCAGCGCCGCAGCTGCTGTCTCTGCCCGGGTGGCCAGAATCGTTAGCCGATAGATTGCGCCCCCGAGGATGGCGGCATCCGCCGCTTGCGCACTGAGCTTCCCCTGGAACCTATTGAGCGCCCGGACAAACTCGGGGATGCCGTCCCAGGGTGCCGGTGTCAGTGCTTTGCCGTATGGCTTCGGGGAAAAGCTCACTACTGGCGGCCAGCGGACAGACGGGTCAACGGTTCGGCGCAGCGCGTCTCGCAGTTCGGATTCCTTGAGTGCGCATAGTGCCGCAAACGCACGCGGAGAGTCCTGCGGATCTACGCCCATTTCTTCGGCATGGCTGATGGCCAGGAGCACGCGTGCGGTCTTCACTCCGCTGAGGACGGCCCGCATGTCTCTCAGGTCGCCGCTGATCCCCGTCGGTGTGAACAAGTAGACGAGGACAGCCGCGTCGGCGGCAGCGGCACGTGCCAGAGCCGCGTGCTGGGCGTGGCTGCTCTGGAATCCTGGCGTGTCCACGAGCAGGTACCCGCACCACGGGTAGGACAGGACCTGTCCGGTCGTCGGGCCGCCCCCGGCGTCGAGCGTGTCCGGGACTGTCATTCCGGCCTCTCGATGGAGCCGTGCGATCAGGGAAGTCTTCCCGGCGTCGTAGTCGCCGCAGAAAACGATGCGCGGGAGCGAATCGCCAGCGAGCCGGTTCAACTGCTCCACGGTCACGGCAGCGCCGGAATCGCGGGACAGGGTTTTACGATTGCGGGCCAGCCATGCTCGCCCGGCCCCGGGTGCGCAGGTCGCGGCCGTCAGGGAGGCCCACACACGTTCGGCGACGTCATCTCTCGTCCAGGTCACCGGCTCCCGTATCAGCGCCGGTACCTCGCCTTTCTGGCGGATCCACGATTCGCCCAGCCAAAGGTCGGCAGGTGCCCTTACGGCCCGGGCGGCTTGCTCGCACGCTACGGCGGCCTGCCTGAGCACGGCCTGCGGACCTGCTGCGGTCGGGACCCTCTGCACGAAGGAGGCCAATAGCTCGCGACGCTGTTCCTGCATCGCACCCCGCTCCCGCAGCCCGATCGCCCGCCGGACGGCGCTGCCCAGTTGAGCGACCAGAGCGTGCTGGGCAGCTGTTACGAGAGCTGCATGGAGGTCTGTCATCAACTGGTCGAAGGCCTGGTTGACGGACCGGCGAGCCTCGGAACGGGCTCGGCCTAGCTCACGTTCGCGCTGCGCCGCCGCCCTCTTCCTGAACCATTTGCCAATCACGTCGAGCGCAAGCCCGGACAGCACGTAAGCGAACCCCGTTGCAAATAGCGTCCACCCAAACGGGTTCCAGAAGTTGGCAATGGCGAAGCCGAACAGTCCGGCACCGATACCGATCGCTGAGGTGCCGGTACCCGTCCAGTGTTGCGCCCGTCCCCGCGCTCCTTGCACCTTCACCGGACGCTCAGACACGCATTTCACATCAGCACATACATCAGCTGCCACCTGGCCGATCCGCTCCTGCAGGAACCGCGCAAAGTCGCCCAAGACGCGGTCGGCAGCGTTCTCGAGCTCCTGAGTTTTGAAAACCTTGGCGGCGAAGTCCTGTGCCGCGACCTTCCGGCCCTCAGCCAGAGCCCCGTCAATCAGCTGCTCGGCCCGCTTCAGCGCGGAGATACGAAGCGGCCCGATACACGCAGTGATCCGTTCGTCGGCGTATCGCAGAGCCGAACCCCGCACAGGCGCGGGCAGACTCGCGCCGCGCAGGTATTCCAGCTGGTGGATTTCACCCAGGACCGCGGCGAAAGCCGGTTGGCCGGCGGCCTCCCCCGAGCCGGTCAGATTTTCGGGCGCCCCGAGTATCGCCAGGACACGCTGCACGCCCAACTCCGCCTGCTCCGACAACTCCGTGAGATGCGCCCCCAGCCCTGCATACTCGTCTTCGGCCCGTTCGGCGGCCGTGGTCACCTGTCTGTACAGCGCAGACAGCCGCAGCTCAACCGCGTATGCCCGGATCGCCTTGATAATCAAAGTCTCTAGTGCGCCGAGGTTCGACCAGGTGAAGAGCTGCTGTGGCGACCCTGCCTGCGCCCGGCGAGCCTGAAAGCCTTCGGGATCATGGCCGGCATAGTGACCCAGAACGCGGGCGAACGCCGCGTCCTTGGAGCTCAGGGCAATAACCGGGGTGCCAGCGAGCCCGATTCCAGCCAGACGCTGGCTGATTGCGTCTACATGTTCACGGACCGTCCGTGATGCTTGGCGGCGGCCTTCCCGCGTCGGTGTCCGCGGCGGAAAGCGCCACTCGGCATTACGCACGTTCAGTACGGCCACCACCGGCTTGCCGAACTCGGCAATCCATTCCGCGACGGTGTCGAACTCGGCCTGACGCTGATTCTGCGTGTCGAAGCAGAGCAATACCAAGTCACTCGATGCGAGGGCCGTCAGCGCGGTCTGCCGCAGCTTCGCAGCCCCCACCGTCCGGCCCCAGCCCTCGGTACCCGGAACGTCGGAGATCCGCAGACTTCCAGAAACCACACTGACGACTTCGGTCGTATGATCGCTGACCCCTGGTGAAATCTCGCTGCAGTCGCCATGAGTCAGCGCCGACATGATGCTGCTCTTCCCCGAGCCGCTTCGCCCGAACAAAGTGATATTGAAGGTGCTAATGTGTCTTATCCGCTGCTCGACCGCCTCAGTCAACTCCCCGACGATCCGTGTCGTCACCTGCCGGTCATGGTCAGTGAACTCGGCTATCTCAGCCGATGCTCCGCTATTCACCTTCTCCAGCGAATCGACCAGACATCTAACGTTCAGCAGGAGCCAATCAGCTGCAGCTTCGCTGTCTCGTACTGCCCGTGCACATTCGGCCTGCAACTTCGAACGGCCCGCCAGGCTCGGACTACCGCCTGCCATTCTTCACCTGCTCGCAACGAGACTGATATACCGCGGGTATCCTCACGAATGGTTCGATACCATGGCCGACTGCTCCGTACTTATTTCGGGGAACTTCAGGGGACATTACGGAAAAAGAAGCCATGGCAAATCCGCATATCGCTTCACTCGCCGCCGGAGCGACCGCTTCCAGCTTTGAGTCGAAAACGCAGCCTAGGACCCAGGCTCCGTTACGAACTTCGCGCAGCGTCCAGTTAAAGCGTGAAACCAAGCTCACCAGCGACCGCGACTTCCTCGCCAAGCGATCCGCGCTGCCCGTTAAGTACCGGTAGAGGCCATGTTGCGGTCGCCCCGCCAGAGGACGCGCAGCGGACGCTGAACGAAATGGAACGGTATACCGATCGATATGTCCCATTCCACCTTGGAAGCGGCGTGAGCCAGTACCCAGCGCGACCCGACAACGATGACGGAGCTTTCGTCCTCTTTGGACAGGACGAAACGGCCATACGGTTCTCCCCATGGACTCCCCAACCACAGCACCTAAATCAACCGTACATGATGCAGTACTGCTAAGGCACGGGCGAGATCAAATTGTCCCTGCTCAAGAAGCTTGTGTTCTCTGATCCAACAACGTTGTCCATGCCGACAGAGTCTCGATGCCAACGCTGCTGAAATAAGGCCAAGGCTGCCAACTTAATTCGGCATAGCCGTAAGTCGACAGCCCCGCCAGTTCCCCTTGGCTCGTCCGCCAGTGTAAGCGGCATATTGTGGCTGGCGGGGGAACTGCCGATACATATGCATGTCTTCGCTTATATATCACGCGGCGCCCTGCTGAACTAGTGACATTGGGTCATAGCAACGCCATCTTTAGAAGAAACCGACAACCGAGCTCAACGAAGTGGCCAGCATCGAAGGGGGCCAGAGCGGATACTCCGGCACGGTGGAATTAGCAATCACCGTTCACTCCGCGGCCTCGGCTTCGCCGTCCCCTGCCATTCCGGACGCCCGGCACAGGCAGCCGCGCCATCCGGCCGGGCACGCGCGGATGGCGCCGGGAGGAGCGGGGGTCCCGGGCGGCGGCCCCGGCGCGGACCTGCCGCCCCACTTCGGCCGAGGCCGGACAACGGACCGGCGGCCAGGTTCGGCCGACCTGCCACCCGGGACCCGCCAGTATCCACGCTCGACTCGGCGCGGGCTGTCGAGTTCCGCCGCACGCCAGTGCCATACCGGCCAGGCCCTGGCCCGATCATAGCCGGTCCCTGATCGGGCCAGGGCCACCGGCCGGGGCGGCGGGGCCGGATGTGCCCGCGTGGGCTCGTCAAGGCGCGCACGGGGGCGGTTCACGCGACGGCCCGCGCGCCGGTACCGGTCGCCGACAACGCGCCCGGGACGGCGACTATCTCGGTCAGCACCCAGAGCGCGGCGGCGCTTGGTGGGGGACAAGGGTGTTACCGATGATCCTCAGGTATCAGCACCAATTCAGCACGCGGTCAAGCGTGGTTCGGACGCATGCCGAGAAGGCACCGTGAGCCTAGGAGGTGCTCTCTGCGGAGTACTCCCCCAGCAGTTACATCGGGGTATATTCCCTCGCTGACCTGCAAGAATCCGTCGTCCATGACTCCAGCCCGTGCGGGCCGCGGCGCGTGGGCGGGTCGCACACGGGCCGGACGACGGGAAAAACGGGAAATCCCGGGCTGGCCGCAGTGGTGCCGACACGGCGGCGTCACGGGGGAACGGGCCGTGTTGCGCCAATGTCGGCGAGCCGGAGCCGACTCGGCGTGATCGGGTCCGGATGACTGGTGTGCGACGATGCCCATCATGGCCGTGGCAGCGCTCACCGTCGCAATCCTCGCCCTCGTCGCGGCATTCAGCGCCTGGTACGCCCGCGACGTGACCCGTACCGAGCGGGACAGGCGACTTGAGGAACGCGTCCCCGAGATCACCCCGCGACTGCGCCAGTGCGTATCAGGTATGCCAGGACCGTATTCGGCGCGACCATTGCTTGGTAAAGGCCGCCGCGTCGGAGTGCGCGCTTCGCGCTCCGAACTCTTCCGTCAAGTACCGCTCGGATGCGCACGACAATCCGGCGCCTTGTTTGTTCTGTGGCGCTTCCCGGTCGAGCATGACCGGCATATCCGGGCGCCCAAGGGACCCCCCGGTTCCCATCTGACCGCGCGGCAAATGGGCCTAAGAAAGAACCGGGAGCGCGGAAGATCTCCAGCCAGCCTATCTTTCAGACTGCGAAGAGTTGCGGAGAGGAGCCCAAGGCCGGAGCTTGCATCTGATGGTGTCGAGGGCAGTTCAGGTTCAAAGGTCGCTCCGGAAAAGAAGGCCCATCTGAGCGTGCGCCGGTGCCATCATGAACCGACGCGCCCGGCGCGTCGTCGCCAGGAATCCGAAAGAAGGACCATTCTGTGATGAGTGCGTCTGGCCAACTGTCCCGACCCACCGGCGAGTATCCGGATCGCATCTCGCGCCAAACGTTCGAGCAGTTGGTATCTGTGCGTGGGGGAAGGCGATGGATGGGACTTCAAAGCCACGTTGAGCGACCTCGCGAGTACTTCCGCCCGAGTCAACCTCGCGAAAGATGCGCTTGCTTTCTGCAACCTACCGGCTGGCGGAACGATCATCGTCGGCGTTACGGATGACTATGAGCACGTCGGCTTGAAAGCGGCGGAGAAAATCGACACCACGGTCATTCGCAGGGCGATTGAAAAGTATATAGACGGCGACTTCATTGTGGTGGCGGCCGAGCACACCCTGGTCGAGTCCGGCGCGAACGAGGAGAAACGCTACGGAATAATCCATTTCCGGCGTCGCTTCGCTCAGCCCGTGCTAGCAGCGCAGGATGGCCAGATCACGAACGACAAGCCGCCGCTCTTCCGCTCAGGTGACATCCTGATTCGTCGAGGCGCCGCCAGCATCAGGGCCAACTCCGGCTACGTCAGGCGCCTGTTCACGAACAGCATCGTCCACGAGGAACGCATTAGGGCAGTGAACGAATTGTGGAGCTGCCTGGTAGAGCAGCGGCGCCTAATGGGAGGCGTCGAGTACCTGTATGACATCTTCGCTGACTCCGAGTATCCGGAAGTCATCACCAGGTCTGATCTCCGTGCCGCGCTCGGGCAGCTGACGGAAGGGCAGCATGCCGCGCAGCTCGACCGCCTCCAGCTACGTGTGAACATGGTCAGGCCGCATATCCCCGAACAGCTGTACCAGCAGTACAGGGCCTGCGCCGCCTTCGTCGGAAGGCTGCACATGAAAGCGATACGGCAACGCGACGCTGGCGTCTTCGTACCCTGGACCGAGCTGGAGAACGGGTCACCTGATCTGCCGCTGCGCCATCTGGCGCTGGAACTCATGCCGCAGGACGAACTCGATGGCTATTGGGCAGGCCAGGTCACTGGCATCGGCACGCTCCGCCCGGTTCGGCCGGTCATCGATGCTGCTGAACGTGGCGTGCTTAGCGCCATCAACCTCGTGCTGAGCGGCCTGGGATAGCGCGCGATAAGCCGAACGCCCGGCGAGGACGGGCCACGGAGCAAAGGCCTCATCTCGCCGCGATAATCCACAGATTCCGAGACGCCAGTGTCTCGCTCTCGTCGCCGTAGGACTCGCTCGTGTCCTCATCGTCTGGCCCGACCTCCGGTAGGCGGTAGTGAATCAGTTCGATGGTGGGGCCGATTCGGCGGTGGGTCTGAGAGGAAACCATGTGCGCAGAGTCTCGATGCGACGCGAGTCGCCGGTCACAGGACGCGGATCAGCGTTCCCGGCGCAGGCGCCGACGGCCACCACTGCCATGTCTGCGAGCACGACCACCAGCGCGCGAAATCAATGAGTACATATTCCCAGGACGCTGCCACGGCTGCCACGGTCGCACCCAGGTGAACTGGCCTCCGATCACCCATCGGGCGAAGGACCGATGTGCCTGTATCTGCCGCCACCGCCCGGCCACGCATCTGCAGCGAGTACCGGGCGCCAGCCAACAGCGCCCGCACCCGCAGAAACTGGCCAGGTCGATGGGAAATCTCACGGACAAGTAGCTGAGAACCGTTCAGCAGCCCTTGTCAGCTCCCCGGCCTCGGACAATCAGAATGAAAACCTACACCCCCGTAGGCTCTCATCCGACTATACCAATCGAAGGCAGCTGATTCGTGCAGCTCACCAGTCGCGAAATGTTTACCACTCGGCCGATCCCAGCGCCGGTCCGGCCATAGCACCCTGAGTCGCAGCAGATCAACCCAGCTGGCCAGGTATATCCTTGGCGCGTTAAAAGGCAGCATCCGTCAGGCTTTCCACAAATTCGCGACCGGTATCGCGCCAGGCGATTATAGATTGAGTGCCTGGTGGGTGACCATAACCGGCTCATTAAGATTGCGCCTTCCAGTCTGTGCACGGTCCGCCCAGGAGTGTCCTGATCGAAAATAGGATTCGGCTGGTGACCTGCTGGTCATCCGTGCGTCAGGCGGCGTGCGTGTACTCGTTGATCAGGCCGCCCAGGACAGGTTTTCGGCGGATCCGTTCGCTGTCGACGCCGGTCACGGTGGCGCGGGGAGCGTCAGGTTCGCCGTCGGGGACGCGCTGCGCGATGCCCTGGTGCGGCCGGGCCGTGTTGTAGTGCACCTGGTACTCGGCCAGGACGGCGTGCAGATGTCGCTCGCTGACGATCAGCACGCGGTCCAGGACCTCACGGCGCAAGGTGCCGACGAGGCGTTCGCAGGTCGCGTTCATCCGCGGAGCCTGGACAGCGGTACGCAGGATCCTGGCGCCGGTTGCCTGGAAGACGGCGTCGAAGGAACGGGTGAAGTTCGATCCGCGGTCGCGGATCACGAACCTGATGTCCTCAAACCGCTCGCCAAGGCTGAGGGCCAGGTTGCGGGCCTGCTGCACCGTCCACTCGCCAGTAGGGTTCGCCATGACGCCACCGAGATGCATCCGGCGAGTGCCATGCTCGATGAACACCAGGATTCTGTGGAATCTGGCTTGTCACTCTTATCCGTTTTGCTCCACCGCGCATCGATGATCGCCAAATGACCATCTCACTGGGCCAGACTCAAAGCAGCAACGAGGAAGAGGCAGGTACCCAGAAACGGTTAGTATGTCCACTTTCCGAGGTCGCCGGATCAAGATCAACCGCCAGAGCCCTTGTGATCAAGCCCTCTCAGCTCCCCGGCTTGATTCCACGTAACTAATAGGTACAGCCTCTTTAGCAGCACGGTGTCGGCGTGCAGGAAGTCAACCGCGAGGATCCCGGTGGCCTGAGCGTGCAGGAACTGCCGCCACGTCGGGCCCGCGCGGCGCGGCGCCGGATCGATGCCCGCAGCATGCAGGATCGCCCACACCGTGGACGGCGCGACCGTCACGCCGAGTTTCGCCAGTTCGCCGTGGATGCGGCGGTGTCCCCACAGCGGATTCTCCGTCGCCAGGCGAACGACAAGCCGGGCGATGCCCGGGACCGTCGGCGGGCGGCCGGGCTTGCGCCGCCCGCTCGTGTCGTACCTGTTGTCGGCCAGTTTGCGGTGCCAGGCCAGCAGCGTGGCGGGCGTCATGGGGAAGACGTCGGCCCAGCTCCTGCGGGGTATGAGCCGTGCCAGCGCGGCGGACCACACCCGGTCGGCCGGCTCGTACCGGATCCGGCCAGCGGTCCGCCGCAGCACCGCGTTCTCGTGCCGGAGCACCAGCAACTCGGCATCCTTCGCCAGGTCCCCGCGGAACAAAAGGACGGCCAGGCCGAGCACCCGGCGAACCAGCAGGTAGACGACCTTGATCAGCACTCGGCCAGCCAACCATCAGCGCGTCCTGGCTACTGGCGAAGGCGCAGGTCAGCCACGCAATCGATTATTCGAGCGGCACACGCTGACAGCGGCAAAGGCCCGCACCCGCCGGGCGAACCGGCCCGCCAGCCGCATCAGATGGGCGTTGTCCAATTCCTCATCGGAATCATCGTGCAGCCGCCGTCACCAGCACCGGAACCCGCCCGGACCATGACCCAGCGGATAATACGCGTTCAGCACGATCCGGTCCACGCAGTCATAGGAACCAGCCACCAGGTCCCCGTGCCGCTCGGCGAGGTCATCAGCCACTCACTGACCGTAGAGCCAGCCCGCACCTCAGATCAGGACATCAGCCAGACTCCCTGAAGGGGCCATTCCTTCCGGGCGAAGTCCCGGACGGAACGTAGAGCCTTACGGCCCGTATCGGGCATGTCGCTGCCGATAGGCCTGCAGGAAGCAGGATTTTGATTCGTCGACAAGTGTGGCCCGAGGCAGAGATCACCAGCCGCGTGAGGGGAACGCGAGGCCAGAATAATCGAGGTGGGGCCACCGGAACTATGCCTGGCAGGGGCCTTGTCGACGACACCGCATTTGTGACAGCTCTGGTCTCTCCCAGGCGGCCAATACGGTAAGTGCCCGCGAGCGGGAAACCGCAATACTTGGTTCCAATCTGCATACCCGGCAGCAAGGTCGTCCCTGCCAAGGGTCCGCTGTCCATAGGATGAAGAGCGATTACGGATCTGAGATCAGATGAGACTCTTTCGTCGGGATTGCAGGATTACGGTTGGGAGAGGCGAAATGTCCAAGTCGATCGAGCTAGCCGAGCTTATCGCCGCCCTGCGGCAGGAGCTGACCGCAGCGAGCAAGGAAGGCGAGGGAGAATTGGTCCGGTTCCGTCCCGGGCCAGTCGAACTTGAACTCACCATCGAGGTTTCCCGCGAAGCTGGGCCTGAGGCGAAGATCCGCTTCTGGGTGGTAGAAGCGGGCGCATCGGCAAAGCGTTCGAGCGCTGTGACCCAGCGGCTCAAACTCGCTCTCGATCCCATCCGGGTCGATCTGCCGCCCGATACCCCGTGGGTTTCCGGCCCAAGCGTACCTGGCGAGGAGTAAACGTGTCAGGCCCGATTGAGGCGGCTGGCGGGATTCCCGGAGGCACCTGATAGGCGTGGAACTCGAAATGATCTTCGCCGCCGCATCACGACTGATCGCCGAACTGGTGGTTCGGACGGAGTCTGGGGAACGGCGGGGCTCCGGGTACCGCGTTTCGGCGGAATGCGTGCTCACTGCGGCTCACGTTATTGATCATGCAATGAGTATCGATATCAGATTCCATTCCGACGGCGAGGCATCGTCCCATGCTGGCGCGGCGGTCGCCTGGGTGAGCGCGGAGCACGACATCGCCGTGGTGACCTTCGACCCGCCGGATGAGGCCAAGGTGCCCACTGCCACCTGCGCCTGCATTCCCGCGCATGCGGTCAGCCAGATCACTGCCCAGGCCGCCGGCTATCCGGAGTGGAAGCAGCGCACGGTGGGCGGAAGGACCTTCCGAGACTTGCACCGCCCCATGGGTCGCCTCTCGCTGGGCGCCAACGTGCGGACAGGGACCCTGGAGTTCGCCCTCGCGGACCCTGGGCCGCCTGTCATGGATCGTCGCTCGCCATGGGGCGGGATGTCAGGTGCGCCGGTGTGGGCGATCGGCTCCGGCGGAGACCTGCTGCTCGTGGGCCTGGTCAGTGAGCATCACCCGCGCGAGGGCACCGGCAGGCTGACCGTCAGGCCGATCGCCCCTGCGCTGACCGTTGGCACGGAAACGGCGCGCAGGGAACTGGCCCAGATCATAGGGATCGGCTGGCCCGTCGACCTGCCCGCAGTGAGCTCCGGTCCCGCCGCGCCCGGCGGTTCCCTGGACGTCCTTGGCCCGGTGCGCGCGGAGCCGGTGTGGAACGTCCCGTCCGCGTCACGGTCGTTCCTTGGACGCGAGGGCGAGGTCGCCCGATGGCACGAGGAACTGTCGTTGTCGCGGACGCGGTACAAGCCAAGCGTCGCCGTCATCTGCGGGCCGCCAGGGGTCGGGAAGACCCAGCTCGCGCAGCGCCTGGCGAGCCCGGGCCGGGAGCGCTACTCATGCGGGTGGTGGGTCGCGGCGGACAACCGCCTAGGCTGTCTACTCGCGTTCGGTGAAATGGCGGCAGAGCTCGGGCTGCCTGCCTCCCTCCCGCCCGAGCAGGCGGCGGAGCGGGTGACGCGCCGCTTGACGGCGATGGGACGATGGCTGCTCATCTTCGACAACGCGGACAATTGGGAGTCGATCGCCGACCTCGTCCCCGACACGGGCGACGGCCATGTCATAGTGACCTCCCGTAACTCGGAGTGGAGCGAGGCGGATCTCCTGATCGGCCTGGCACAGCTGGACCTGGACACGGCAGTACGGCTGCTGCTCGCCGAGTCGGGAGATGACGACGCGGCAGCGGCGGCTGAACTGGCGACCGAACTCGGTTGCCTGCCCTTGGATCTGCACGCCGCCGCCGCTTTCAGCGCGAAGCGCCTCCTGAGCCTGCGTGAGTATCTCGGGGTGATGCGGGACCAGCGCAAGCGCAGGGGAAACGCCCCGCACGGCCCGCACTCGCCGGAGACCGCTCACATCGTGAGCCTCATCCTCGAGGATCTAGCCATCCAAGATCCCCTGAAGGCCGAGGTCGCCAGGGTCTGCTCCCTCCTCGCGCCGGACCGGCTGCCCCTGGGACTTGTATTCGACGACCTGCTTGCTCAACGGCGGTCAGGGCTGGAGAAATTGCGTAGAGGTCTCCTGGCAAGCCAGCTGTCAGTCGCCTTGGTACAATCGGGATTGGTGACGCGAGAATCAGGCTCACGTCTCCGGATGCATGAAGTATTTCAGGACGTTATAAGGTACGGCATGAATCAGGTTGAAAGAGAAGATACTGCCCGCGCCGCTATAGACATCCTGTCAAGAATTTTCCCCTCCGGGGGAACGCCCAGCGACTGGGCGCGCTGTGCGCGGCTCCTGCCACACGGCCAGCGCCTGCTCGAACGCGCTGAATCAGAGGCACTCGCCACACCTGGTGCGGCGCGGCTGATGCGCTCCATGGGGACGTACCTCCGCTCCAGCGAGCTTGACCGCTTCGGCGCAAGGGATCTCATCGCGCGCGCTCTCGCGGTACAGGAGCAGCTCAGCCCCGACCGCGATGACGCCGACATCGTCAAGACCATGGGGATGCTCGCGGACAGCCTCTACTGGACCGGCGACTTCCGCGGCAGCGCGGAGACGGCGCAGGTCGCAGTCGACATGTCCCGCCGCCTGCATCCCGGCGACCACATCGACACCGCGGAAGCCATGGTCGCCCAAGCCGTCGCCCTGACGTACGTGGGCGAGCACGAACGCGGCCGCGAGATCGGAGCGGCCGCCCTTGACATGCTGAACCGGCTGCGCCCCGGCGGGGACCTGCGTGTAGCCTCCGCCCTGCACTCCCTCGGTGCCAGCCTCTATTGGGCCGGATACCATCAGACCGCGCTCGAGATGGACCAGCTCGCACTGGACCTGCGCACGCAGCTTATCGAGGGTGATGATCAAGGCGTGACGGCTGTCCTGGCCGATATCGGCGCCAATCATTACTGGCTCGGCAACTACGAGGAAGGCGTCGAGGCCGCCGATCGCGCGCTCGCCATGGACAGGCGGCTGTTCGAAGGCGACCATCCGCACATCACCTGGGTGCTCATCGTGGCCGCGAACTGCCGACGAATGCTTGGAGACCCCGAGCAGGCCCGCCAACTGCATCAAGAAGGGCTGGACATGGGACGGCGGTACTTCGAAGGCCGTGATCGCCCGAGTCTGGCCATGGGCATGTTCGGTCTTGCGGACGTGGACCGCGACCTCGGTGACCTCGTGGAAGGCTACTCGCAGGCTCAGGCGGGGCTGGAAATGGCCGAGGGGCTCTTTGCAGGGCATGACCATCTAGTGCTCATCGAGGGGCTGCTTTGCGTGTCCGTGTCCGCCCTCGCAAGCGGCGATGCCGACCGCGCCTCTCGCATGGCCACCGAGGCAGCACAGATGGCCCAGCGGCTCCTGCCAGCCGACCACAGACTCCTGCGGGATACCCGCGAGGCCGCCACCGCGGCTGACCGGGCGCTCGGCGGCCCGGCTCATCCGACGTCCTGAGGCTCCTTGTGCCGGGCCTGATGGCTACGGGGTGTATTCGGTGACAAGCCGGGCGAGCGCTCTCCGCACCGCGTCACGGTCGCTCGTCGCGGTCACCGCCCGCAATTCATCGACGCGGCCGACGTCGAGCGGCTTTTCCGGGGGGACCGCCATCAGGACTCCGTCGACATCAGTCCGGGAGGCTTTCTCGTAGGTGCTGAAGAGGGTTTCATGGAGTTTCTCGCCGGCCCGGAGGCCGGAGAACTCCATCTCGAACTCCATGGCGCCGAGTCGCTCGGCATACCGCCTGACGACGTCGACGATCGGCACCGCTCGCCCCATATCCAGCACGAAAACCTCGCCCTTTTCCGCGAGCCTCCCCGCCTCCAGTATCAGCTTGACCGCCTCGCCGACCGTCATGAAGAACCGTGACGCGTCAGGGTGGGTCAGCGTGAGCGGCCGGCCCTGGCTCAGCTGCGCGTGCACCACGTCGAGCAGCGCCCCGCGGCTTCCGAGCACGTTACCGAAACGGACCGATGCGCGCGCCATCGCCGAGTCCGGATACCCCCGCACGATAATCTCGGCCAGGCGCTTGGTCGCGCCGAGGATCGACGTGGGATCCGCCGCCTTGTCCGTCGAGATCAGGATGAACTTCTCGGTCAGGTGCCTTGAGGCCGCGTCAATCACGTTTCTCGTGCCGAAGACATTCGACTTGACCGCCTCGCCCGGATTCCGCTCTATAAACGCCAGGTGCTTGAGCGCGGCGGCATGGAATACAATCTCCGGGCGCAGTTCCGCGAATACCTGCGTGATCCGGTCCTGATCGCGGATATCGGCGAGCACCAGGCTCCCGTCATCCGTGAGGGGATTACCTGAAAGCTCTAGGCTGAGGCGGTGCAGGCTCGACTCGTCGTGATCCAGTGTGTACAGGAACTCCGGGTCACAGGCAGCGAGCTGTCGGCAGAGCTCGCTGCCGATCGAGCCCCCCGCCCCGGTCACGAGAATGCATTTCCCTTTTAGGGCGATACGCGCGTCATAGCTGATCGCAAGCGCCACAGCCCGTCCAATCAGTACGCCGAGATCGGGTACCTGCTTACCACGCATATTGGTCCTCAGCCCGCCACCGGAGGCTACTTGGTCACCTCGGGCTCATTCTCCGTGCAAGTAGAGCTGAACGCATTTCGAGCAGACCGGCGTAAGGCCCCTGGACAGCGTTGCCCGCGCCCGCCGGGCCTGCTCCCCATGCCACAGGTCGGTCAGCGGCGAGAAATTGAGATCCCCGATCACGAATTCCGGGAACAGCTTGCAGGTCGTCACCCGCCCGTCCGGAAGCACGCTCAGCCGGGTCGCGACGGAAAGGCATCGCTTCCTGCCCTCGGCCGGACGGTCGGAGCCCGCGGCGAACCCCGCCACTTCGTTGTGGCTCACATCTGGCCGGAACCTGACCCGGATCCGCCATCTCCTGGCCTTGATCTCGGCCATTTTCGCCACCAGCTCGGGAACCTGCCCCTGCGGCAGATGGAACTGATAGGAGGCCCAGCTATGCCGGCTGGCGAGCGAACCGGCATCGCCGGATATGGAAAGCCAGTCGAAGTTACTGGCGAAATACTTGTCCATATCACTCGCCATGTCTCGGGGTATATACCACGGGAACACGAGATACAAGGTGTTGATGCCGACCGCGTCAAAATACTCAACGAACTCGACGAGCCGCGGGATGAGCCTGGCCGACAGCACAGCGCTGACGGACACCTCGCCGACGTAGGTCCCGGATTCCTTCATCTCGAGTAGGCGCGAGATGCCTGCCATGGCATGCCGGAACGTGTTCCTTCCCCTGATTGAGTCGTTGTCCTCGCGCAGCCCGTCTACGCTGACGAGGCACGTCAAGCCCGGCCCGATGCGGGCCAGCGAGCCTGACCGGCCCTCCAGTCCGACTCCGTTCGTGCACAGGACCGTGACCCGGGTGTCTGCCGCCAGCAACTCGACCAGCGCGTCCAGCTCGGAGTAAACGAGCGGTTCCCCGCCCCACAGGTAAACGTCCGACTTGACCGGGCGGGTCTCAGCGAGGAGACGTTCGATGATCTTGATGTCAAGGTCTTTCATCGCGTGCTGCTGCGCTAGCGGAAGGTGAAAGCCGTCTTCACCCCATTGAAAGCAATGCTCACACCGGAGGTTGCAGCGATGCGTGAGCTCGAGGCCGATCTCCTCCGGGAGCTCGCTCGCATACCCCGGATCGGCATCAATGCCGGCGACGGTCCGCCGGGTGCTGCGCGCCTGACGCAGCACGCGCTCCACAGAATCATCATCGAGCTTCGCGCTCGTCCTTGGCCTCATCGCATCATGCTCCTTCCGCATAGGTCATCAGCAGTTCATCCATGAGCTTGCGCCTCGCCACGCAGTTCTTTGTCGGAGCCCATGGGTTCGGGCCACGTGTCAGCTCAGCGAATCTGCTGAGCTGGACCTCGAACGCGTTCAGCGGGCCGTAGCTAACGCGCTGGACCTGCCCTGACCGGGAATCCGCCCATTCTCCATGCAGCTTGCAGGTCCCCACATTCGCCCTGAAAAGATCAGGCAGCCGGAAATGGGCCTGCTCGAATCGCACGCTCACGGACGCCAGGTAGGCGTCCAGGTACGATGCCCGCAGCCGAGCGGAAATGCCGTCCAACAGGACCAACTCAGCCGTGGCGGCCACGTCGAGGCCGGGCAGCGCCTCGGTGAGCTCCAGGGTGCGAGCCCGGACGTCGAGGCCGCTCACCGACTCCACGATCTGCAGCCAGTACGGCGCGGTGTCCAGGAAGACACCCCCGCCGTCCTTTCTGGGCCGTAGTCTCGACAGCCTGTCGCCGTCAATGTCGAAGGACAGGTTCACGGTGATGCTCACCACCCGGCCGTACCGGCCGCGGTCCGCCATTCGCCTGATTTCCCGCTGCCAGGGGTGCGCTGCCGTCGTGATCGCTTCCCAGCATGCGCGCCCGGTTCGCTCCGCGGTTTCCGCTATCGCCTCGGCCTCTGCCAGCGACATGCACAGGGGCTTCTCGGCCAGAACGTGCCGGCCCGCTCTCATCGCGGCGAGGGACCAGTTGGTGTGACAGTTATTCGGCAGCCCGATGTAAACGGCATCAATACCGTCATCATCAATCAGGGACTGGTAAGAGTCCGCCGCCGCCCGAATGCCATGCTTCGCCGCGAATTCGCGGGCGCGGGCCGGAGACTGGGACGCGACCGAGGCCACCTCGACATCGGCGGATGACCGCGTCGCCCGCACGACCGCCAAGAGGGACTGGCGGGAGCATCCCATGATCCCCATCCTGAGCTTCGTCATCGCTGGCCCCTATTCCGACGCGAGTATCCGCGGGTAAACGGGCAGCCGCTCAACGGCGGCGAGAAGGGCCGCGTGTATTTTCTCCAACGGCTCGAGCGGGAACCCGTCCTTGCGCCACTGGTCATAGCGCAGCCCCCAGCCGAGGTCACACCACAAACCGGCGTTCCTCTCCTCATGCGGCCCGTGCGCGGGGAGGAAGATAACAGCCACGCAGGAAGTCAGGGCGTCCCAGAGGGTAGCCCCGCCCGGCTTACTCACGACAGCCAAGGACTCATTGATCCGCTGGAAGGAGCCCGAGCAGTCGGTCATGGGCGTATAACGCGGAACGATGCCAGGGCCGATCTGCGAAACCGGAGGAAACCCGAATCTTCCGCTGGTGTCCCGGGACCAGGGGCGCCAGTCCGGGTCATCTTGAAAGAAGCGGGCCCCGTCGGCTGACGTGATCGTGTCCGCGGCATCGGACACGACCACGTCAACCTCATAGCCGCTTGACAGCAGATCCGCCGCCGCCTCACGATACGCCCCCAGGCCCCACCCGCCGCCGTGGACCAGGAAACGGCGGGATCTGTCCCGGAACGGCATGACGGTTTGCCTGCTCATGCGAATCCGCGCGGTAACCTCTCCGCGCGCTGCCGAGGCGGGCCAGACGTGCCTCCCGTGGTTATCCTCGGGAACCGTCTTCCACGACGGGGAATCGGCGGCATCGATATGACACCACTGGATATCGCATCGCCGCGGCCAGCACTTTCTCCAGTACAGCTCGACGGCCTGCCACCAGTATCCGGACAAGACGATAAGGCGCTCGACACGTTCGCTTTCCCAGCACGCGACGACGGAAGCCAGTGGCGCATGATCCAGTTCCGGGGCAAGGGACCCGGACAGACGCTCGCCGACCATGGCGAGCCTGGGGTTGTTCCGGTAGGCGTGCTTGGTGGCGTCGATCCTCATCCGCCTGGCGGGATCCAGGTGCTCCTCATACACGTCCACCCCGGCTTCGATTCCCATCATGCGCAGCTCATGACGGATCGCCAGGGCCGGAAGATAGTGGCCTAGCCCCAGCCCCGAGCTCACGACGCGTGTCGCACCGCGCTCACCGTTGGCTGCTGTATGGATCACCCGATCTCAGCCGCCTGCGCCTGGATACCGGCTTTCCTGAACGCCCGCACGACACCGGCGAGGAGCGGCCGTACCACACCGGCATCGGAGGCGAAGGGAACTGACAGGTAAATCCGCCCCGCAGCTGACGAGCGGCCGGCTTCCGGCGTTCCGGGAAGAGGGTCGACGGCAAGCGGGATGACTCCATTAGGTTGTCCCGGCATGAAGAGCAGGTCGCTTTGGTACAGCAATTGGAGGACCTCGGTCGGGCTGACCGCCGAGTGACTCACCAGCGCTAGACTGGTCAGGTAACTTGAGCACCCGAAGGGCCGAAGCGCCGAATTGATGGCGATATTCATCCGGCCCATTGATACGCGGCAGTTGAGCTCACCGACTGGGACGACCGTTCCGTCCGCCAGGAGGAGCGAATCCATGCACACCGGCCCGAAATACCCCTCTGCGTGCAGGGACTTCGCCACGATGTTGACCGCTTGCGAGAGTCGGTCCACGTTGATTCTCGCGGCGGCAGATCGTGGCAGGTCAGCCGATGCCGAGTACCTGAATCCGTGATTGCCGGTCTCCTGAGTCCCCACCATGGTCCAGCGGCCACTTGGATCGAGGTCGATATGCGTCGAGAAGCTGACCTCGACCGGCACGAACGGCTCCAGGATGAGCTCAACGGCCAGTCCGGCGGCCTCCTGGCGCTCGAGATGGTGCAGCAGCCGGCCAAGGCGCCGCTCGGTGTCAACGCGGATTGAGCCCAGGCCTGATACCCCGAAGGGCTCTTTGGCGACAAGCGGGGACGATTCGAGCATTGACGTGCCGCGCCGCCTCAATTCCTCGCACGAGCGGACCACGACACCGCCCGTGCCGAAGCCATGTTCCCCGCCCAGTTCAGCGGACCAGGTCTTCGAGTTGACGCGGCGAACAGCCTGCGCGGCGGGCAGGGCACCGGCCAGGCTGTTCCGCTCGGCGAATTGGTGTATCGCCGGGGTCACGGCGTACATCCGGAGTCGGTAACCTGAGCGAAGCAGGTCCGCGACGCCATGGCTCGCCACGCTGTCCGCTTCCTGCCAGGCGTTCCCAGCGGCCGGAAATGAGTGACCCCTGAACCCCAGGCTCCGCTGGTATTCCATGAGGGACTCGGACCTCGCCTGGTGCGTCACCAGGATGTCACCGGCTCCGCAAAGCACGAAGAGCAACTCTTCCAAGCCGCCCGCCTGGACGTTCCGCTCCATTGCTATCGCAGGCAGCCGGGCGGTATGCGAGTCCGACCAGTGGGGTTCGGCCGGGATCTGGGCCAGCCAGATCGAGCGCTCCGGATCGCCGCCGCCGGTTCGCATGGATCTCACGCCGGGGTCAGCCCGGACGGGGCAGACTGCCTGAAGGTCATCTTCGCGAGTTCGGCTACGCTGCGGAACGTGGCGGCGCTCAGCTCTCCGAGTGGGATCTCATATTCGAGATCGTCCTCGATGGACAAGACAAGCTCCGTCACGTCCAGTGAATCCATCCCGATCTCGTCTAGTAAATCGGTGTCTGCGGTGATCCGCGTAGCGACGGAAGGATCGCGCATAATGCGCGCGACAAGCTCCGCTATCATCGCGATCCGGTCCGTCAGTTGGGACGAGGAGGGTCCGGTCATTAGTTATCCCCCTTTTCTAGGGACCTGGTTACTGACGTCTATTCGGCCGAAGATCACTTCGACCTGGGATCTCGACTGGCGTTTCGCGTCGATATCGTGGCAGCGAAGGTATCGCCCTAGGGGTTCAGCGCCAATGCCGGCGAAGCGGCGCCCGGCGTGGGCGATGGTGTCCGGGGCTATCAGCACTCCCGCGTGGAATAGTTCACCGCCGCGTCGCAGGAACACGACATCGCACGGCGCGCCAGGAGCCTCGCAGGGCATAAGGGCGAGAAATTGTTCGGGAAGATCCCGTGGAATGCTCCAGCCGAGGCAGCCGAGCGAGAATTGCACGAACCCGGCGCAGTCCATTCCGAAGGCGGACCTGCCACCCCACACGAACGGCGTGCCCTCCAGAGCCTTGACGACAGACGTTATATCGTCCCAGATGAGTGGCCAGGGAGCGAGGTGGACCTTATAGAGCCACCCACCGCGGTCCCACCGCAGGAAACGGTCGCTTGCCTCGGTGACTGTCACGGCGGAGCCCATTGATAGGTAGCCAGTCGGATGGCTGTGAGTAGATGGCTCGGCCAGGACCGGCGCTACGCGGGCAGCGACGGCGTGTGACGGCCTCGAGAGCTCAATGGAGAAATCGCTCAGATCGACAAATCCGGAGAATCCATCAACGGCGCATTTCCCGTTGGCCCATCCGTTGACCGTTTCCGCTACGTCGAAATACTCTCCGGCCAGCAGCTGCGACTCAGGTGACGCGTCACGATCCGCCTGCGCCCTAAGCCAAGCTATGCCGGCTACCACTTGAATCCGAGTGACCATGTGGTCCCGACTAATAGTCAAAGAAATTAACTCCATGGTACATGGCGGGCGCAACGTCGGCAAGATCATAGATTGCCGGGAAGGTCTGTGGCAGGACGGGATTAATGAGCAGTTCTTGGAGGCGGGATGTACCTGATGTAACGAAAATCGGCGGCGGAACGCCTAGCACGGCAGCAGGTGCGCCCAGAGAGCGGGAGGTGATCGTCCAGCGGTCATGACCTGATCGGAAGCTCGTCGTCGCCTGCCGGTGAAAGTCCGGTCCGGGTAATTGCCAGGGAGCCCGGTAGCAGGCTGGCGTTCTGGTCTGGAAACGGGCTGGGGCGAAGCCCAGCGTCGAAAGCCACGGTGGTGGAAGCAACTGAGCGGTCTGCAGCGTGCAGCGAAGCCTGCCGCGTCGTTAGACATTGGGGGAGAGCCGAGCCGGGCTGTTCACGGCGAAGGCCATGGAAGCGGTGAAGGTCCTGGAGGCGCAGCCGCGAGGGACTCCCCCAATGCCATGGACTTGAGTCTGTTCGCGTGATTAGGGCCTGCAGTATGGACGGCGGGGGTGCGGCTGTTCGTGGTGACGTTGTGTGACGTCGGTGCCGCTTCAGCTATCCGGCCCGACGGTACCGTGACCGTCAGGGAAAGCGCTGGCTCCGCTGCCGGT
>Ga0302181_10000955_pt1 | contig 22366 bp, 16 predicted proteins | sample I_Palsa_E3_3_FD_198786 | JGI IMG/M metagenome (GOLD analysis project Ga0302181, IMG submission 198786) | Peat permafrost microbial communities from Stordalen Mire near Abisko, Sweden - I_Palsa_E3_3 | ecosystem: Environmental > Terrestrial > Soil > Palsa > Peat permafrost | place: Sweden...
TCGGTCATCTTCTGCTGCGCGTCGGCGAGTGCGCCTTTGAGGGCTTGCACGTGGTGGCCTTCGGCCTCGCCGACGACTTTCTGGATGGCGCGGGTCACGGCGGGCTCGACTTTGCCGGCCGCCGAGTGCGGGTAGGCGACGATCAGGCCGGCGCCGCCGACGGGGATGGTGGTCCCGGCCTGCTCTTCCAGCTTGCTGGCGGTCCGATGGTGCAGCAGGGCGCCGGCGCCGGCGCCGATCGCCGCGCCGACTGCGGTCGCGGCCAGCAGCGGCGGCGCGAACAACCCGACCGCGAACCCGACGGCGCCTAGGCCGGCGGCGCCCTCGCGGACCATGTGGTCGGTCTGTTCTACCGATAGGTTGCCCTGGAGGTCTTTGCTGACGACCACCGCGCCGTGCAGGTAGCCGCCGCTGGCCAGGACGGCCTTGTAGTCGTCCTGGGCGGCGTCGGTGGACAGGTAGCCGCCGATCAGCACGTCGGTCGTTTCGTCATCGAATTTCATCGGTCGCTCCTCCAGGCTGCGGGCCTGCCTTATTGCGAGAGTCCATGTGCGGCGTCGCCGTGGTGGGCGGCCGCGTGGAGTTCTTCCTCGTCGTCGACGGACAGATGCGGCTTGACGTCGAATACGACCTTTTTGACGGTGCCGGTGAAGGCGAACGGCTTTTTGTCCTCATAGCTCAGGTCGACGACCCCGCCGTTGTCGCGGCCGATGTCCATGCCCGCGTAGGCGGAGAAGCGGATGGGGACGGTGTGGTCCATGCGGCCCTTGCCGACGGGCCTGTCGTTGATGTACAGGGTGACCTCACCGCCGGTGGCGGGCTTGGCCGCATCAGCGGCGAATTCCATCCGCACGTTCACCTCACCGGCCGGCAACGGCTCGTCGGCCTGCTGCCGGTAGATGAACACGCCCATCATCGAGTAGGTGTGGGTGAGCTTGCCGTCCTGGACCCACAGTGAGAAGCCGCCCAGATGGTCGGCCTCGGCCACGATCACCCCCTCGGCCCCCCCGGCCGGGACAACCAGATCGGCGCTGATCGCATAGGAGTGGTTGTAGATCCGCGGGATCATCCCCGACATGATGTTCTGGACATCGCCCCGGTACTCCACCGGGACCTCATCCGGCCGGGGCGGCAGAATCCCGAAGAACGCGGACAAGGTGGCGAGCAGGGGGAGCACCTTGTACTTCTCCGCCTCCGCCCAGAACAGCTCCCTCAGCTCGGCCACCGTGCCGGGGTGATCGGCGGCCAGGTCGTGGGCCTGGGTGAAGTCGTCGGGCAGGTAGTACAGCTCGGCGGGGTCGCCGTCGGGGTCCCACACCCCGGGCGCGTAGGGCCGCAGCGCATCCGGCGTGATCACCCACGGGATCCGCGGGGTCTTGATGGCCAGCCACCAGCCATCCTTATACATGGCACGGTTGCCCATGGTCTCGAAGTACTGCTGGGTACGGTGCTCCGGCGCGCCCGCATCGTCCAGCGAGTCAGCGAAACTCACCCCGTGGAACGGCTCCTGCGCGATCCCGTCGACCTCGGCGGCGGCCGGGATTCCGGCGATGTCCAGGATCGTCGGCCCGACGTCGATGGCGTGGGTGAACTGCGAGCGCAGCGCGCCGCCCTCGGTGATGCGGGCCGGCCAGTGGACGACCATCGGGTTGCGGGTGCCGCCCAGGTGCGAACCGACCTGCTTGCCCCACTGGAACGGCGTGTTGCCGGCCCACGCCCACGCGGCGGAGTAGTGCGGATCCATCATCTGGCCGCCCCACGCGCCGATGCCGCCGAACCGCTCGGCCAGCTGGAGCTGCATCTCGTCGGACAGCGGGATGCCGTTCTGCATCGTCATCTCGTTGAACGAGCCTGTGATCGTGCCCTCCATGCTGGCGCCGTTATCCCCCCAGATCCAGATGATCAGCGTGTTGTCCAGCTCACCCAGCTCGTCGATCGCGTCGATGACCCGGCCGACGTTGTAGTCGGCGTTCTCCGAATACCCGGCGTAGACCTCCATCTGGCGCGCGTAGTAGGCCTTGAGTTTTTCCGGGACCTCATCCCAGGCGGGGAAGGCCTCGTCCCGCGGCGTCAGCTCCGCGTCCGCGGGGATCACACCCAGCTCCTTTTGCCGGGCGAAGACCTCCTCGCGAAGACGGTCCCAGCCCTGGTCGAACTGGCCCTTGTACTTATCCGCCCACTCGGGAGCCACATGGTGCGGGGCGTGGCTGCACCCGGTGGAGAAGTACACGAAGAACGGCTTGCGGGCGTCCTGCCCCCGGACCCCATGCAGCCACTCGATGGTCTTATCGGCCATGGCATCGGGCAGGTAGTACGGGTTTTCCTTGTCATAGAACCCCGCCGGGGTGCCGATGATCTTCTGGTTCTCGGCCAGGCACGGGTCCCACTGCCCCGCGTCCCCGCCCAGGAAGCCGTAGAAGTAGTCAAAGCCCCACCCGTTCGGCCACCGCCCGAACGGCCCGGCCGGGCCCTGCTGGCCATCGGGGGTCAGATGCCACTTGCCGAACGCTGCGGTGCTGTACCCGTTCTCCGCCAGGACCCTCGGCCACGGCGTGCAATCACGCGGCACCGTCGCCGTGTAGCCGGGGAAGCCGCTGGAGAACTCACCCACCGAGCCGAAACCGACCGCATGGTTGTTCCGCCCGGTCAGCAGCGCAGCCCGCGTCGGCGAGCACAGCGCAGTGACATGGAACCGGTTATAGCGCAACCCCCCCTCCGCCATCCGCGTGTAGGTCGGCGTGTTAATCGGCCCGCCGAACGTGCCCGCGTTGCCGAACCCGGCATCATCGATCAGAACCAGCAGAACATTCGGGGCCCCCGCCGGAGGCTCGGGATGCCCGATCAGGTTCCAGTCCGGCTCCGACCCCGCCAGCGTCTTATTGCTGACGCCCTGAAAAGGCGGCCGGCGGATCGGCAACTTCGTGCGGTCAGGCTCACTCATCGTTTCCCCTTCCGTTCAGCACCCACCGGGCGCCGCGATGTTTGTCGGTGTGCCGCCGCAGCGGGTTGTCCCCGTCCAGCTCGCGGGGCTTCCCCGCTCCGATGAGTGCCCGCACCTCGGCGCTGGCCTCGATGTCGCGTACAGCGCGGTCCTAGGCGGCTTCCAGGTTGGCGCGGCTGCCGTAGGCGCATAGCCCGTACAGCGCGACCACGTCCATCGCGATGATCGTCAGGGACCAGAACGGGTAGGCGGGGATGAAGAACATCTGATCGATGGCGCTGAGCCCCAGCACCGCCACGGCGAACCAGCGCGCCGCCTGGTTGCCCGCCAGCACCCCGGCCGCCGCCAGCAGCTGCAAGACGCCAATGATGAGCGTGATCCAGCCCCAGGTGCGCAAGCTGCCGAACACGTAGTGCGCGTTGGCGGTGAACACGTGCGAGTTGGCGACCGCCGCGATGCCGTAGATCAGGTTGAAGCAGCCCACTATGACCAGCAGCACCGACGCGAAAAAGACCAGCCCATAGCCACGGCCTTCCGCGCGGTGCCCGCCGGTGCCCGTGGCTGGCTGGGTTGCTGACGACGTCATTGTGACCTCCTACGTTGCCGGAAATCGCTGGGAATCTTGACTCCAGTCCCTTTACTCACCTGCGCGCGCCCTGGTCCATATGCCTCCGCTCGCCCGTCGGGCACCAGTCCACCTCGTGCGGGGGCGAGTTCCATCCTCCTGATGGGATGAAAGACCGGGTGGTCATCCCTCCAGGAGGCCTAGCTCACGGGACCGGGCGACTGCCTGGCTGCGTGAGGAGGCCCCCAGCTTGCGGTAGATCGACATCGCCTGCGACTTAATCGTGGTGCGGGACAGGAACATCTCCGCGGCGATCTGGGGGAACGACAGGTGGGTGGACAGCAGCGGCAGCAGGCGCAGCTCGGCACCGGTCAGCGCCGACGCGCCGGGGACGCTTGCACCGCGTTCCCTGGCCAGCTGGGCCCGGAACGCCTCGGCCTCCCCGACGAGGGTCCCGAGGCCGGGCCGGCGCTTAAGCAGGTCATCGACCTCACACATGAGCGTCCGGGCACCGGCCAGGTCGGCGAGCGCGAGGTGGACGCGAGCCAGCTCGACCCGGGCCTGGACGGCGAGGTAGGGAAGCGCGTAGGTCAGCAAAGGTCGCAGGTGCTGGGCACTGAGCAGTTCCCCGCGCGCCGCCGGGACATCTCCCCGGCGTATGGCTGCACGGGCTCGCAGCGCGCAGATGAGGGGGGTCGCGAAGCTCTCCTCGATCCCGGCCCGGCGCAAAACGGTACGTGCCTGGCCCGCAAGGACCTCGGCCCGGTCCCATTGATTGTGTGCCATCGCCACGAGCGATCGCTCGCACAGCGCGACTGCGAGATCATCGGGCGCGTCGGCTTTCTCCCCGACGCTGACCGCATCCTCCAGGGATGCGTCGCCACCATCGAGGTCACCGCAAAGGATGCGCGCGATCCCTTGCAGAAGCGCGGGGGCTGGCGTCACGAAGCTCCCCGCCGCGAATCCGCGCACGGCCTCGTCTGCGTCGGCGCGCATCTGTTCGGTCCCCCGCTGGCACAAGATGGCCCGGAGCAGGGCGGCCCACGCCTCGGCGGAAGGGTCACCGGGCCGGGCCGGGTCCCCGTACTGCCAGCGATCGACCGCATCGGCCCACCGCTCGGCATCAACCGGCCTCCCCGTCAGCGCGGAAAACAACGAGGCCAGCACCGCGGCCATCGGGTGTCCCTCGATCCCGCCCCGATCCTCCAGCCACCCGAACCATCGTTGGATGGTTGTGACCCGGCCCTGCCGGTAGGCCGGTACCGCGAGCTGCCCCACCAGGCGTGCGGCCCCATCGACGTCCCCGGCTGCCATAAAGTACTCGAGCGCTTCCTCGGGCCAGCCGTTTCGCAAGTACCAGTCGGCGGCGCGGCGCCGCAGGACGGGCATCAGGCCGGGCTCCAGGCGATGCAGCTCCGCCAGCAGCATGTCGCGGAACAGATGGTGGTAGCGGTACCACTCCCCCCGCCGGTCCAGCGGCACCAGCAGCAAGTTCGCCCCGGCCAGATCCGCCAGGATCGCAGCCGATCCGCCCACCTCGAGCACCGCCTCACACAGCGGCCCGCACATGCGCTCCAGCACCGCGGTCCGGGTCAGGAACGCCCGTTGCTGGCCGGAGATCCGCGCCAGGAACTCCGACTCCATGTACTCGCTCACCAGCCGGTCGCCGCCACCGAAGGAGACCGCCGCGCTCGCGAACGGGCCGCCCTCCCTGAGATACAGGGCCGCCAGGTACAGTCCGGCCGGCCATCCCTCGGTCCGCCGGTGCAGCTCCGCCACATCTTCCTCGGCCAGGGTGAGGTCCACGTTGCGCAGCAGCGATGACGCCTCATCCGGGGTCAGCGACAAGTCGTTAGGGTCGATCTCCAGGATCTTGCCCTCGGCGCGCAGCCGCGCGATCCGCAGCGGCGGCTGGGCCCGGCCGGCCAGCACCAGCCGCGAGCCGCCCGGCACGTGATCGGCCAGCACCGACAGCGCGGCCCGGCATTCGGAGTTGTGCAGCACGTGCACGTCGTCCAGGACCAGCACCACCGGCGAGGTCATCGACGAAAACGCTGACCCCAGCCTGGGGACGACCGAGCCGGGCACCGAGCTCCCCGGGGAGGCAAGCGCGTCGAACACCCGCTCATCGATCGGCTCGACCGTATCAAGCGCTTCCGCGACATAGCTGAGCAGGACCTTCGCGTCGTTGTCCGCTTCGTCGACCGACACCCACGCGAAGGACTGGCCGTTACGCTCGGCCCACTGCGATAGCAGCGTCGTTTTGCCGTAGCCGGCCGGCGCGACCACCGAGACGATCGGGCGCGGGCCGCCCCGCGCCAGACGTTCGATCAGGGACGAACGACGCACGGTCCCGGGCCGTATCAGCGGACGGCGGAGCTTGGACGCGACGAGGTCGAACGCTGACCCGCCCGCACGCTGTGACCGGCCGTCCCGCTGACGCACCTCGCTCACGCCCATGCCCCGACGGTCCCCTCCGATTCACCAGTCGCCGGCGTTGCGCACCAGCTGGCGTGAGTAACAAATCGCCTGCGGGTTTTGGTGGTGCTGTTCGACGTGCTTCTCGCATGCTGCAACGCCAGCCGGAAACAGGTAAGGCCCGCGGATCCGCTGAAGCCCAGCTGAGATCTCGCGGTGATCCAGATGGGGATGGTCACCACGTCACAGGTGAACGCGAACATACCGATGTAGCTGCCCTTCCGGCCGGCCGCGACGATGCGGCCCACTGGCACCGCAGGAGCGCCGTCTAGTCATGCCCGCCCTGATCACCGGCCGTCGTGCCTGTCCATGCGCTGGTGTTGTTGGACATTTCCAAGTGCGCCGTCCGGCTGGGCCGCCCGCTAGGGCCGTTGGTCCCAGATGAGCGTCCTAGGGTCCATGGCGCGGGCTCCGCCAACCCTTGCGCTCTGCCTCGCTTCATCCCGTCGGGACGATGCGCGCTGCCCCTCTCAGCAGCAGAGTGGGGCGTGATTCAGCGAACGGCGGTGTGACGATCGGTAGCCAGCCTGTGGTTCTCCGGCGTCGGCCGGCCCTGCTTATCGGCTTGGGCGGAAGGAGTGGCCATGACCGTGACGACTGAGGGTGCCGCGTCAGGAAGCCCTGCCGTATGGGCAACCGGTAGAGGCTCACCGCGGGCCGGGACTGTGGAGCAACTGAGTCGCGCGGACCGGGTGGCGCAGGGTAAGGATGCCCGGGCGGTGGCGCCGCTGGAGTCGCATGCGGAGTTCCGGCCGGATGGGTCGCGGGATCCGGTGGGGCTGCTGCTGGGGCAGGCGGAGTCGCGGGTGCCGGAGCTCGTGCCGGTCCGGCACGGGCGGATGCTGGTGTCGGCGTTCACGTTCTACCGGGGGGCGGCGCTGCCGATGGCAGCGGACCTGGCTATCACGCCATCCTCAGGTCTGCGCGTGCAGCTGTGCGGGGACGCGCACCTGTCCAATTTCGGGGCGTTCGCCTCGCCGGAGCGGCGGCTGGTCTTCGACGTCAACGACTTCGACGAGAGCCTGCCCGGCCCGTTCGAGTGGGATGTCAAGCGACTGGCCGCCAGCCTGGCGGTGGCCGGGCGCGACAACGGGTTCCCCGCCAAAGCTCGCCGCAAGATCGTCCTCGCGGCGACCGAAGGGTACCGCACCGCGATGCGCGGCTTCGCCGGGCAGCCACTGCTGGACGTGTGGTACGCGCATCTGGACATCGAGCAGGCCATCGGCGGGTTCAGGTCCCAGATGAAGGCGAAAAGGTTCAAGAAGACCGAGGCGCTGCTGGCCAAGGCGCACACCAAGGACAGCACCCTGGCGCTGCGCAAGCTGACCACCGTGGCCGACGGGCAGCGGCAGATCATCAGCGATCCCCCGATGATCATGCCGATCGAAAACGTTTTCGCTGACGTGCAGGCCGACGCGATTTACCAGGAGATCCGCACCGTGTTGGGCAAGTACCGGCGGACCCTGCAGTCTGACCGGCGGCACCTGCTGGAGCAGTTCACGCTGGTCCAGGTGGCCCGCAAGGTCGTCGGGGTCGGCAGCGTCGGCACCCGCGCCTGGATCTTGCTGATGGACGCCGGCGACGGGACCGAGCCTTTGTTCCTGCAGGCCAAAGAGGCCCAGCCATCCGTCCTCGCGGAGTTCTGCGGGCGCAGCCAGTACACCAACCAGGGTGAGCGCGTCGTCGCCGGGCAGCACCTGATGCAGGCCGAAAGCGACATCTTCCTCGGCTGGACCCGCGTCCCCGGCCCGGACAAGGTGGACCGCGACTTCTACGTCCGCCAGCTCAAGGACTGGAAGTTCTCCGCCCCCATCGAGCTGATGATCCCATCCGGAATGGCTGTCTACGCCGGCCTGTGCGGGTGGACCCTGGCCCGGGCGCACGCCCGCTCCGGTGACCGCATCGCCCTGGCCGCCTACCTCGGCGGCTCCGGCAAGTTCGACCAGGCGATCGCTGACTTCGCCGAAACCTACGCCGACCAGAACGAACGCGACTACGCCGCGCTCCAGGCCGCCGTCAAAGACGGCAGAGCCGAAGCGGCCACCGAGATCTAACACCGGACCAAGGTCCGCCCAATCCGGAAAGCGGCCGCCAGAAATGGCCGAGCTCCATTTCACCGGCCGGCTAACCCACCCACCTGAGGTGACGCAGCCTGGTGGCCGGGATCTACCGGGAAACGTACGGGAGAATATGGAGGCTGCACCGTGGCAGACGTCACCGCCGATATGGACGCCGAGCATGCCGCGTCGCTGCGGCGCCGGTACCTGATCCAGTTCGAGGAAGATACCCTGCGGCCGCGGCCGCTGTGGATCCGGCTGATCATCGAGTTCCTGGGTACCTTCGTGCTGGTGACGGTGGCGGCCGGATCCGGGGTGATCAATCATTACGCCGGCGGCGGGCCGATCAGCCGGACCGCTGCGGTGATCGCGCCCGGCGCGGTGGTGATGGCCATGATCTACGCGTGGGGCCCGCTGTCGGGGCTGCACATCAACCCGGCGGTGACCTTCGCCTTCGCCAGCCGCCGGGTGTTCCCCGCCGGCTGGGTGGTGCCGTACTGGGTCGCCCAGTTCGCCGGGGCCATCTCGGCCGCCTTGTTCCTGCAGGCCATGTTCGGTGACGTGAGCGCGGGCGGGAACTACCCGATCACCAAGTCGGGCGGGGACTGGCGGTCGCTGGTAATGGAAACCGTGCTGACCGCGATCCTGGTCAGCATCATCCTGAACACCGCCACCGGCGGCCGCAGCATCGGCCACAACGCCGCCATCGCAGTCGGCTCCACCGTGGCGCTGCTCGGCCTGTTCGCCAGCCCGATCAGTGGCGCCTCGATGAACCCGGCCCGCACCCTGGGCCCGGACATCGTCGGCAACGACTACACGGGGTGGTGGGTGTATATCGCCGGCCCGGCGATCGGCGCCGCCATCGCCGTGGCGATAATCGGAGCCGTCCGGGGACTACCGGACAAGGAGGAGCGAGAGGCCGCCCAGGGCGGCGCCCTGCCGATTACCGCCGCCCCCGCCCCGGACGGCCACTGAGAAGGCAGGCAACCTCCGGCTGGGCCAGGTGCCGGTGTATCTCCGTGCAGCTCGCCTGCGTGATGGGCGTTGCCGCCGCCTGCGACATCGCGCGTGAGGACGCCGGACCGCCGGCGCCATGATCACGGGACTGGCGGCGGCGAACATGCGCGGCTTTGACGCCGGCTTGACCCGGCCTGACGTCGGCCACCGAAACGCCGGGGAGCACCGATCTTCACCCACCCCGCTGACGGCGGGATCCCCGGCCGGCAGCGACCTGCTGTTCCTGGTGCGGGCGAACGGCGCCTGGCACCGGTCACACCCCGGCACCCCAGCACCCCAGCACCCCAGCACCCAAGGAGGGGGACACCATGATCCTTCCCGGCCCCGCGCCCGCGGTTTCGTGATGCTGCCCCCGCGCGCGCACGCGCAGCACCCGGCTGGCCTGGCGGAGGCCCAGGCATGCGGTGGCAGTACCCGGAGCTGGCCGCCGGTCAGTGCCAGGGGCATCTGACGATGACGGCTGAACCGTCTCAGAGCCCGGTCACCGAAGCAGTCCGAAGCCTCGAGGTGCGCTGGATCTTCCCCGGCCAGCTGGAGGGCGCGGTGGCCGGATGGTTCGGGCGGTTCCCGGCCCGGACGGAATCACGCGAGGACACCTACCTGCTGGATCCGCGGTTGCGCGGGCTGTCGGTGAAGCTCCGCGGGGGCCGGGCGCTGGAGGTGAAGGCATACCGCGGCAGCCCGGGAATCCTCGAGGTGGCCGGCCGCGCCCGCGGGCGCCTGGAGTCCTGGCAGAAGTGGTCCTTCCCCTTCAGCCCGCCCCGCCAGGACAGCGGCAACCCGGCCAGCTGGAGATCGGTCCGCAAGAAGCGGCGCATCAGCCGGTTCTCAGAGGCCAGCGGGCAGATCGTGGCACCCGCCCCCGGGCTGGGCCAGGAGCCGCAGTGCGAGGTGGAACTCACCGAGGTCCACACGAGCGGCCAGGACTGGTGGACCCTGGGCTTCGAGGCCACCGGCTCCGCCGATCTGCGACGCAGCGCACTCCAGGCCACCGCGGCGCTGGTGTTCGCCCAGGCCCTTCCCGGCGGCGTGGAACCCGGCCCGGATGAATCCAGGTCCTACGCGGAGTGGCTGTGCTGACGGCCGGGCGCCGACGACGGCTCGCCGCGGCGAGGCGGTTCGCCGAGCCCACCAGCTTGGGCTGATCTGCTCGCGCTTGGTGCGCAGATCCGAAGGTCATCCCACTTCGGCTATGCGGCACAGCTCATGCCGCCTGGCTTGCACTGACGCTGAAGGCCGTGATCGCGACACCCAGCAGAGAGATGGCCGTAAGCAACACCTGACGCTGACATGCGCGACCGCGGCCACCAAGCGTGGCGGCGAAGGCCGTAGCGTCCCGGTCTCCATCGCCTCAGCATCCCGTTTCTGGTCTGGGAGATGCGGATCTGCGAACCCCTGGGCGGCAGGCGGCGGTCACAAGTGGCAGGTCAGCTGAGGCGTACCAGGCCGCTGACTGTCAGGTAGGCGCCCAGGGCCAGGGCGATGCCGGCCATGAGCTGAAAGGCGTGGCCCAGGAGCCAGTCCTGGGAGCGCCTGAGCAGCGCCTTGGTGGCCTCCGGCCGCAGCTCCAGGAACGCGAACGGGATGATGATCAGCAAGAACTCGATGACGACGAAGACGACAACGGCGATGACCTGGGTCGCGGTGGAGTATTTCCCGGTGATCAGGTGGCGCAGCGCGGTGAGGTAGCTGGCGCCCGGCAGGCCGACCAGCGCGCCGACCAGCATTGCCAGCCCAAGCCGCGGCTCGGCCAGCACCCGCGCCGCCCAGCCCTCCTTCTTCTCCGGCTGCTCCGGCGGCATGTTGCCTGCCGGGACTGGTGATCGCTGCCGGCCGTGCAGGCGGCCGGTCGCCAGCAGCCCGCCGGCGGTCAGCAGCAGCAGGCCCAGGGCCAGGTCGACTCCGGCGCTCGCCTTTCCCTGGGATTTGATCGCGTCGGCGTGGACGGTGAGGACGTCCAGTAGGCCGATCGTCAGGGCCACGGTCATGCCGCCGAGCAGGACGCACAGGAACATCGCCCGTGGCCGCCGGTTCTCGATCAGCAGCAGGTCGAGGGCGAGGAGCTTGGGGTTCAGCGCCGCGGTGAACGCCAGCGCGAAGAATTCGGCGTTCATCGCCGGTCAGCCAGTATTCGTGATGGGCCCCGGCGGGTGCTGCGCCAGCCCGAGGTGTTACGCATAGGCGGCAATGCCCGCCTCCATCGGGTAGGGCCCGCGTATCCGCTGAAGCTCCGGCGACACCTTCCGGTAATCCCGGCAGGGATCATCACCGCAGTCGAAGCAGATGACCTCAAACGAGCTGGTATAGCCGCCTTCCGGGCGGCCCGCCGCGATGCGGATGGGCTGCCGCCGGAGAATAGCAGTCATTACCGGCCTGCTCACCTGTCGCCATGCCTGCCTCCTTTGCGGTCGCTGCGCTGGACACGCTTGCCTGCCGCTGGGGCCGTTCATCCTCAGCCTCCGGGGATGCTCGTCCGCCGGTCCGCTGGCAGGGTGACGTGACCAGCTGAGGAGCCGTTAGTTACCATCTGGTTCCTCCAGCGCGGCCGCGATGTCATACCCCAGTGCGGTCGCCACATCGGGAGCGGCGGCGACGACCCGGCCGAGCCCGGCCACCGGGGCGATCGCCAGCAGCACGTCGGCGATCTCGTCCTCGGTCGCGCCCGCCGCCAGCGCCCGGCTGGCGCTCCATTCCAGGCAGACCCCCGGCGACCCGATGGCCACCGACACCCCTACTTGCAGCAACGCCACGGTCTTGGGATCCAGCGCCGGTGTGCAGCCCGGGCCGAGCCCGAGCCCGGCCTCGTCTTCGACGAAGCCTTCGTCGATCATCGCGAGCCTCCGCAGAGTCTCCTGGAATCTCGCTGTCTGGCCCATGCACTTCCCTTGCCGTCGGGCACCATTCCACCTCGTGCCGGGGCGACTTCCATCCCCCCGATGGGATGAAAGACCTACGACCTGACCCCCGACGGCCTGGCGTTCGCCGTTTTCTACACCAAGGTCCACGACCGCGTCCTTATCCCGCTGTTCGCCGCCGGCCAGCCCCAGGCCCCACCTCAGCTCCGCCGCACTGCGCACCATCAACCAGCAAATCGACCAGCGCATCTCCGCCGCAAGGCTGCCTGCGGCAGCCTGACAAACTCAGCTCAACTGTCGAAGTCATCGATCCAAAGGATCGCTACGCTCCGTCCGGGACTTCGCCCGGAAGGAGTGGCCCCCTTCGGGGGCAGTCCGGCTGACGTGAGGCGGCACGCGGTCTTACGGTCAGCGCGTGGCGGATGACTTCACTGAACGGTACGGAGACCTGCTGGCCGGCTCCTACGACTGCGTGGACCGGGTCGTGCTGAACGCATTCTTCCCGATCGGTCATAACGCCGGCGGGTTCCGGTCCTGGTGGCGGCGGCTGCACGGCAGCGACGACCAGCTCGATGACACGCACCTGATGCGGATGGCGGGCCGGTTCGCCCGCCGGGTCAAAGCTTGGGCGGCCGCGAACGGGGTCCCGGTGATCTTCTGCACGGCCGGGCAGCGTAAGCACCTGATCGCGGAGCAGTACCTGGAAGAGAACTCGGTGTCGCCCGGGGTGTTCTTGATCCTGGCGGCCAAGGCGCCGGCCACCGTGTGGAAGGTGCACCGCTCAGCGCGCGGGGTCATCACCCGCCTGGAGAAGAAGCGGGAGCATGTCTACCACTACTCCTTCCACATCATGGATCCGGTGTTCGGGCACCTGGTGATCAAGATATCCGGGCACCCGCCGTTCGGGGCCCAGGTGATCCTCAACGGCCATGAGTATGTTGCGGTCGCCGCGCAGGGCGAGGGGATCGGGTTCACAAAGGAGGGGAACTGTTTTACTGAGATCGCGGATCCGCAGCGCCTGGCCCGGGTCGCAGATGCCTGGCCGTGTGACGCGGCTATAGGGCGCCTGGGCCAGGTCTGCGACCGGTGGATCTACAGCGCCTGCCTGTGCTTCGGGCTGGACCAGGAGGAGCAGGAGCGCAGCGGATTCCGTTACGGCTACTCGGTCTACCAGGCCGAATACAGCCGGAACCTGCTGTTTAAGTCCGGCGCGCAGATGGAGGACCTGTTCGACCGGATCCTGGACCGGACCCGGTCCCGGCTGGACATCCCGGCGATCCGGACCCTGTTCGGGCTCAGGACGCGGCCGCACCGCACCCGCAAGGACGGCCCGCCGGCGCAGGAGATCGTGATCGAGAAACCACGGTACGGGCTGAGCTGGTTCCGGATCAGCTTCGGGCGCTTGCAGCTGAAGGCCTACACCAAGGGCGAGCACGTCTTGCGCTTCGAGGCCACCGTGCACAACGCCAAAGAGCTGCGCTGCCGCCGCAGCCTGGACAACTTCGCCGACATCATCGACCGGCTAGCCGGGATGGCGGACCGGTTCGCCGCCGCCCTGGACTGCGCCGACATCGGCTTCTTGCCCGACGGGGTGCTGGACGAGCTGCCGCTGCCCGCCCAGGCCGGGACCAGCCGGATCGCCGGGATCGACCTGAACAAGCCGCGGATCCGTGCCGCCCTGGCCGCCGCGCTCGCCCTGGCCCCAGCCCCTGGCGGGTTCACCGTCGCCGAGCATGCCGCCCAGGTCCGGCAGATCACCGGCCACGACGGCTATACCACCCGGCAGGCGGCTTATGACCTGCGCAAGCTCCGCGGCAAGCAGCTCGTGGACAAACCCGGCAGGACCCGCCGCTACCACGTCCCGCCACCCGCCGCCCGCACCATCAGCGCCTTGCTCACCCTCCGCGACCATGTCATCGCCCCGATCCTGGCCGGAGTCCGCAGCCCCCGGATGGGACGCAAGCCCAGAATCTGGACCGCCGCCGACCGCGACTACGAGACCCTGCGCATCGGCATGCAAACCCTGTTCCAGCACGTCGGCATCGAGACGCAGCCGACAGCCGCATAGACAACATTTTGTCGATCAGAGAATGCAAGCTCCTAGCCTGACCAAGCCGTTTGGCCGATCGGCTGGCCCGCTCGGAGTCTCCCGCAGCGGCGTCCTGCAGAGTGGTGTATCGACCTCTCCCGCCGGTGGAACTCCGTTGGCAGGGCAGCCGTCTTGTAAACAACCTGGCTACCCGCACCCGGTCCGCATCTGACCTGCAAGGATGCAGCCTGAGAATTGTCCCTCTCTTTGACTTGGGCACGTATCGGGCAAATCCAGGTCTCGCCGCATCTTAGGGGCGCGGTTAGCGGCCGTCTCATGGCCGCCGAAGCATTGACGTCGGCGGGGTTCACTCTCGAGCCGTTTGCCTGGTCAGGGTCAGGTGGCGTTCCTGGAGGATCGATTCCACGATCACCAGGCCGTCATACAGCCGGAATCCGCTGAGCGGGAACACGGGCACCGCGGTTTCAAAGGGGATGATTCCGAGCTCCAGAGACGACAACCCCGAGACAGCCATGGTCATCGTGGTTCCTCCTGGTGATCAGGGTCCGGGGCAGCGCGGCGGCTGCTCCGTATCCCGCGGGCCGCGGTCAGTCCGCGTACAGGGCGTCGATGACGCCGGCGTATTTCGCGTGCACCACCCGGCGCCTCAGCTTGAAGGTGGGCGTCAGTTCCTCGCTCTCGGCGGTCCATTCCGCGGGCAGCAGCCGCCATCTCTTGACCTGCTGGACCCGCGCCAGCCGCTCGTTCGCGTCGGCCACGGCCTCGTCTACCGCTGCCAGGACGGCCGGCTCCCCCGCCAGCTCGGCCAGCGAGGACGCCTCGATCCCGCGGGCCCTGGCCCAGGCCGGCACCACGTCGCCATTCAGGGTCAGCAGCGCCACCACGTACGGCCGCCGGTCTCCGTAGCTGAGCGCCTGGCCGATCAGCGGATGGGCGGTGAGCAGGTTCTCGATCGCGGCCGGCGAGATGTTCTCCCCGCCCGAGGTGATCATGAGGTCCTTCTTGCGGTCCACGACGGACAGGAAGCCGTCGCGGTCCAGTGACCCGATGTCGCCGGTGTGCAGCCAGCCGCCGGCGTCGATCAGCTGGGCGGTCTGATCGGGCAGGTGGAGGTACCCGGGGGTGTTCCGCGGGCCGCGAGTCAGGATCTCTCCGTCATCGGCGATCTTCACCTCCGCTCCCCGCACCGGCCGTCCCACGGTACCCAGCCGGAATGCGCTGGGGGTGTTGGCGGTGACCAGGCCGGTGGTCTCGGTCATCCCGTACACCTCCAGGATCTTCATGCCGAGCCCGGCGAAGAAGGCGGCCACATCGGGTGTCAGCGGCGCCGCCGCGCTGCGTACCATGGTCGCCTCACCCAGGCCGAGCAGGGACCGGAGCGGCCGCAGCACTGCCTCGTCCGCCCGGCGGAACTCCCCGGCGAGGTCATCGGGCGTGGTGTTGCCGAACTCGCAGCTGCGTACGTACCTGCGGCCGGTCGCCATCGCCGCGTCGACGGCGGCGCGCTTGGCCGGGTCCTGCTCGGCCGCCAGCAGCGCCTGGATGCGCGCCTGGATCTTCTCCCAGACCCTGGGCACGCCGAAGAAAGCGGTCGGCCGCACCGCGCCGAGCGTGGCGGCCAGCTCGGCGGCGTTGTGGCAGAAGTAGACGTGCCCGGCGTTGTACAGCTGCCCGTAAATGGCGCCCATCCGCTCCGCGATGTGCGCCAGCGGCAGGTAGGAGACCACGCGGGCACGCTCCATCATGAAGCCGCTGGCGCCGGCGGCGGCGAGCTGGTGGAGCACGCTGCGGTGGGTGATGATGACGCCCTTCGGGTTCCCGGTGGTGCCGGAGGTGTACAGCACCGTCACCGGGTCCTCGGGCCTGATCGCCGTCACCCGGTCGGCGACGGCACCGGGCGTGGCGGCCAGCCGCTGCCTGCCCAGCGCGGAGAAGCCCGCCCAGCTGAGGTACTGATCACCGGCGGGGCAGACGGCCGCGTCGCGGACGATGATCTTGTTCAGGCCGGGCAGCCGTGCCAGCACGGGCTGCCAGCGGGCCAGTTCCCGGGCGCCGTCGAGCACGGCGATCCTGGCATCGCAGTCGCCGGCGATGTACCCGACCTGATCGGCGGCCAGGGTCGGGTAGAACGTCACCGGCACTCCCCCGGCATGCACCACCCCGAGGTCGGCGAGCACGTGCTCGACCCGGTTCGGCAGCATCAGCGCGACACGCTCACCCGGTTGCAGGCCGAGGCCGATCAGCCCGGCGGCGAGCTCGAGCGCCTGCTGGCGGGTCTGCTCCCAGGTGATGGTCTGCCATGGTCCGCCGTCGTCGCGGTCGGAGTACGCGGGCTCGCCGCCCCGGCGCTGGACGATGGAAGCCAGCAGGCCGCACAGGGTCCAGCCCTCGTCGCCCCCGGCCGCATGCCCGGTGTCCTCCCGCTGCTGCAGGATCTCTGTTGTCACGGCCTATCTCCTCGCTCGCGGGTACCGGCCCGCGGATCACGTGCCCGCATGGCAGGCCAGGTCCGTGGCCTGCGGGGAACAATGGAACGCTCACTGGCGGTAACGGGCCGCGGCGGGCGGCTGGCGGGTGACCAAGCGGTTCCACTCGGTCTGGGCGGCGGGCTGATCCTCGACCAACAACGGAACAGCCAGTCACGCTAAGTGGCTGAGTTGATCTTCCTTACCGTGACTGGCTGCACCAGGGCACGTCTAGGTCCTACGCCCCCCGTGACGGGCCCGGCCGGGCTAGCCGTTGACTATCACACGGCTTGCGCGCGATTCTTCACGATCTTCACCGCCAAGTCGGCCAGGGCCCGTCCAGCAGCGTTCACCGGGCATGCCTACGTCCACTCGTAGAACTTAGAGGCGGTCTTGCCGTCTTCGCCTATTTCGAGTTCAAATACCACGGCGATGCCGTTAAGCTGCGCCAGCTTCTCCGCGGTGGTCTGGAAGTAGATGGCCCCGCGCCAGGACGACGCCGTGCCGTGGCCGGTGAAGCGGCCAGCGCCCTCTCCCTGCCAGGGGGCCATCTCGCCGTCATCGGTCGCGGCGACCCCCTGGCCGTGGGCGAAGAGGGTGCCGTCCGGCCGGACCACTGAGACGAAGGTGCACATCTCGTTCACGGGGACGCCCAGCAGGGTCCCGTTCTCCTGGATCGACATCTCGATCTTCGGGCCAGCGCCCTCATCAGGCAGCACCCGCGTCCCTGTGACCTGGCCCGCTTCCTCGCCAATCTGGTTGCTAAGCATGCGGTTTCCCCTTCCATCCAGTCTCGCTCACTCGTGTGGCGAGTCCTGCTGGTAAGAGCGTGCATCGCTGTCCGGATTGCCCGCATGGGTGAGTTCCCCTATTTCCCGGCCGGCTTGATGTTTCTCAGCCCTGGTGTGGCCGGGGCGATCCGGTGGTATGCCCGGGGGGCGGGTTTGTGGCCGGGTTGCAGGACGTGAGCTAGGCTCGGCCGGGTGACTGGATGTGTCCGGGGCTTAGCCGGGTGAGCGGGGCGGTGGCCGCGGATCCGCCTGGCCCGCGATCGAACCGGCCCGGCCCGGCTGAGCTGCCCGGCATCGCTGAGTTGCTGTGCGCTTTGTCCTACGGCTCGGGCCTGGCGGCGGCAGAGCGGATGGAGCACGGGACCAACACCGCCTTCGTGGGCGTCCAGCTCGGCCGCGCGCTCGGGGCGGGGGCCGGGGACCTGGAGGCCGTCTTTTACGGGGCGCTGGTCAAGGATGCGGGATGCGGCGCCTGCGGCGCGGTGCTGGCCCCGTTCTTCGCCGCTGATGAGCTGATTCCCCGGCTCGACCTGAACCTGGTCGATCTGCACAGTCCCCGCAGCATGGCGGCCTGGGCGATGAGCGGGCTGCGGCTGGATCCCGGTCTGCCGGCCCGGCTCGCCCGGCTGGCTGCCTTCGCCTCCCGGTGCGGCCCGGTGGTGCACGAGGCGATGGCGGTGCATTGCGAGGTCGCCGCCGACTTCGCCGCTAGCCTGGGGTTCGGCCCGCACGTGCGGGACGCCGTCCACTACCAGTACGAGCGGTATGACGGGCGCAGCCCGGCGTTCGGCCGCCCCGCGCAGATGATCCCCCGCCCGGCCCAGATCCTGCACCTGGCGCTGGCCGCCGACCTGGTACGCGGATTAAGCGGTGCCGGGGCCGCCGCGGCCATGATCAGCGGCAGGACCGGCACCTACTTCGATCCGGACGTGGCCGGCGCCTACCTCGACCTGGCCAGCGGCCTGTGGCCAGACGGCGATGAGCCGGTCCCGCTCACCGACGTGCTGTCCTGCGCCCCGGGCACCCCGGTCGACCAGCTGCCCGGCGACCGGCGCCTGGCCGTGTGCGAGGCGCTAGCCGACTTCGCCGACCTGAAATCCGCGCGGCGCGGCCCCCACTCCCATCGGGTCGCCAGCCTGGCCGCCCGGGCCGCCGCCCGCCTTGGCCTCCCGGCCGCCGAACAGGAACGCCTGCGCCGGGCCGGGCTGGTCCACGACCTCGGCAAGATCGCCGTGCCGAACCGGCTGCTCGAGCAGGCAGGCGACGACACCCGCCCAGCCAGCCACCGGGACGGAGCAGCCGCACTCACCGAGCCGGTCCGGCTGCACCCCTACTACGCCCAGCGCATCCTGTCCCAGGTCCGTCCCCTCGCCGACCTGGCCGCCGACGCCGGCGCCCACCACGAGCGCCTCGACGGCTCCGGCTACCCGCTCGGCCTGGCCGCCCCGGCCATCCCCCTCAGCGCCCGGCTCCTCGCCGCCGCCGATACCTGGGCCGAACGGGCCGCCCAGGGCCCACCCGACCTCACCGGAGACGACGGCCTCGACCCGGCCTGCCTAGCCGCGCTGCGGTCCCGCCCCCCGCCCGGCACCAGTGCCCCGCGCCAGCGCACCCACGCCGATCCGGGCCGCCCCGCCCTCAGCCCACGCGAACTGGAAGTACTGCGGCTGCTCACCGACGGCGCCTCCAACCCCGCCATCAGCAAAACCCTGCACATCAGCCGGCGCACCACCGAACACCACGTCGAGCACATCCTCACCAAACTCGAAGTAACCAGCCGCACCGCCGCCGTCGCCCACGCCCTCACCCACCAACTACTGTCCTGAACCAAACCAGGCGCCACACCCAGCCGACCGGGCCACACGAATGCCAGCCCGAACCCGACACGGCCTGTGCGCGGAGCAATGGGAGCCTGACCCGGCGTCAGCACAGCCGATCATGGTTCGTGAGGGGCTCACGCGGTTGTCGGTTTCCTGATCGCGCGCCAAGCTGGTTGCGGGCGCTCGGACCATCGCCGCGGTGATGACCGCCTGGCCGTACGGGTCACCGCCGCGCCCGGCATAGCGGTCCAGCAGGTCAGGGACCCCGGCCAGGTACTGGGCGACTTGCCCGTCCTGCTCGGCGCTGGCGGCCGCCACGGCCGCAGCCGCCAGCGCTGGGTCACCGGTGGGGCCGCGCTGGTCATCTCGGCTGCGGTAAACCGGGCCGGGACGTCGATGACCCCGCCACGGGCAGGATCGATCCGGGTGGGGTCGTGGCCAGTCAACTCCGGTAGCCGGGTCAGCAGCCGCCCGGCCACCCCGGCCGGATCGGCGGCTCCGGGCCCGGCGCGCGCCGCGGCGGTGTAGATGGTCCACTGCTCGGGCCACACGGTGGTGATGAGCAGACGGCCTTCACCAACGATCAGGTCGGCCAGGCGGCCCAGCACGTCCGCGCCGCCGTCGGCGTCGGCGTCGGCGTCGGCGTACTGGCGCAGCTCACCCAGCCACAGCACCGTGCGGGCCGGGATCCCGGCCTCCAGCCGCTCCGCCAGCGCGGCGGGATCCATCGGGTAGTCCAGCTGCCAGCCCGCCAGCCGGGCGGCGACCGCCTCGTAGGCGGCGCCGGTCTTGCATGTCGAGGACCCGCCGCGAGACCACCACCAGTCGGCTGGCGGGCAGGCCCGGGTCCAGGAGGGCCCGCAGCAGCTCATCGTGCGGTCGGCGGACATACGCCGGCATCGGCCCGGCGTCGATCACCTTGTGCACGCCCAGCTCCACCCGAGTCCACTGGGCCGCCCGGCGGCCATAGGCCGGCCTTTTCTGGCTTATCGCGCCGGGCACCGCCAGCCAGGCCAGGTACAGGGCAGGCAGGGTGCCGACAACCGACACCAGCACCGGCGGCCACGCCAGGTGAAACAAGACCGCCAGCAGCACCGCCAGCGACGCGGTCACCACGACCAAGGCCAGCGCCGTCACCCCGGCGCGCCGGGCGTCGGCGCCGCTCGTTAGGCTGCGCGAGCGTCAGCTTCCCCAACGGTCCATCACCGCAGAGATACACCACTGCGCCCGCACCGCAGACACTCCGCGCCGAAAACCACGACCAGCACAGCAACTACATGATGGCACGTTCACCACGTCAGGCACCGGCTCATACATGACTGGAAACTGAACAGCGCGAGAGCCACGATGGGACCTGCCTTGGGACTGCACCGCATTGCGGCGTGCCGTGATGTCGTCCCGGGCTGCTACCTGCCGTCTCAAGCTAGGTCCGGACGTGGCGTGTCGCCCGCGCGGCCGGCCCGTTCGGCGGCGGCGGTGATGTTCTGGAGCATGCCGCCGAAGACGAGGCCGTGAAACGGCGAAATGGACCGCCAGTAGGCATGACCGGCGAGCCCGCGCGGCCGGAAAATCGCCCGCTGGCTGTAGGTCGTCAGCCCGTCATAGTCTTGGCCCACCGACAGCTCCAGCCAGGCCAGGCCAGGCAGTTTCATCTCCGCGCGCAGCCGCAGCAGTTTTCCCCGCTCGATCGCCTCGACCCGCCAGAAATCCACGGCGTCGCCAGCGAGCAGATGGCGCGGGTCGCGGCGGCCGCGGCGCAGCCCGGACCCGCCGGCCAGCCGGCCGGGCAGCCCGCGGACGGGCCAGGCGGCCGGGAAGGAGTACCACCCGGTCTCGCCGCCGATGCCCTCGATCACCCGCCACAGCGCCGCGGGCGAGGCGTGCACCACGCTGTTGCGCGCGTCGACGTACAGCGATCCGCCGGCCCACGCCGGGTCGGTCGGCAGCGGGTCGCTGGGCGCGCCTGGGGCCGCGGCCGACGACCAGCGGGTGGAGACGGCGCCCTCGTGGGTGTTCCGCAGAGCCAGGGTGATGGCCTGGTCGAGGGGCAGGAGCCCGCCGGGCGGGTCCGGGATGTACTGGGCGATGTCGTGCTCGGAGCAGACGACCTCGTTCCGCAGCGACTCCACCAGCGGCATGGCCAGGCTGGCGGGCACCGGGGTCACCAGCCCGACCCACAGTGACGACAGCCGCGGCGTCAGCAACGGCACCGGCAACGGCACCGGCACGATTATTCGCGGCGTGAGCCCGGCCACCTCGGCGTACCGGCGCATCATCTGCGCGTAGGTGAGCACGTCGGGGCCGCCGATGTCGAAACGGCGGCTGACATCGGCCGGCAGCGCGGCGCTGCCGACCAGGTAGCGCAGCACATCCCGGACGGCGATCGGCTGGATGCGGGTGTCCAGCCATTTGGGGGTGACCATGGCCGGCAGGAGCTCGGTGAGGTAGCGGAGCAACTCGAACGGCGCTGATCCGCTACCGATGATCACCGCAGCCTGCAGCGCAGCCGTCGGCACGCCACTGGCCAGCAGGATGTCGCCGACCTCCGCGCGGGAACGCAGGTGCGGCGACAGTTCCCCGGCCTGCCCCGAGATGATGCCGCCCAGATAGACGATGCGCTGCACTCCCGCGGCTTTCGCGGCCGCGGCGAAGATCCCCGCCGCGGCGCGGTCGCGCCGTTCGAACGCCGCGTCCGTGCCGAGGGAATGGATGAGATAGTAGGCGACGTCCACGCCCTCCAGGGCGCACCGCACAGCGCTCTCGTCGTCCACCGCGTCGGCGACCGCGATCTCGACATCGGCCGACCACGGACGGTCGCTGAGCTTCCCCGCATCGCGCGGCATGCACCGGACCGCGTATCCCGCGCTCAGCAGCTCCGGGACGAGCCGTCCGCCGATGTACCCCGAAGCACCAGTAACCAGGCAGCGCACTGGCGATGACATGCTGTCAAGTTTTACACGGGCCCGCCGGGGCGATCATGAGCGCGGGGGCGGCCAGGCCTGCGCCGTCCCGCCCGCGCGTCGAGTCGATCTGGACGTTCCCCGAAGGCTACGAGGTCACAGCCCGGGCCGCGACCGAGACCGCCACCCAGCTCCGGCGCAATCAGGACCGACCTGGGCTTGGATCCCGGGCGAGCTGTCCGGCATCGATATCGCCTCCGTAGCGGACGGCATACCGAGATCGGTGACGGAACGTAATTAGCTAGGAGGACGTCAAACGAGCTCTTCGATCGCTGGCCACGGCCGACCCGCCGTTCATCCGTTCGACCGGGGCAAGCGGGCTTACCTACCCTGCCATAATCTTTCAAGTGGCTGAACGGGCACGCCG
>Ga0302181_10000960_pt1 | contig 22318 bp, 19 predicted proteins | sample I_Palsa_E3_3_FD_198786 | JGI IMG/M metagenome (GOLD analysis project Ga0302181, IMG submission 198786) | Peat permafrost microbial communities from Stordalen Mire near Abisko, Sweden - I_Palsa_E3_3 | ecosystem: Environmental > Terrestrial > Soil > Palsa > Peat permafrost | place: Sweden...
GCGCGCCGTTCCAGTCGGCGATCCAAATGTCATCGGGTTCCTCGAAACCGGTCCCGAACTCGGCCACCAGATCCGCGATCCCGGAGCCGCCGCTGCTGTAGACGCCCGATGCATAACCGCCGGCGTGCAGTTGCGTGGTCCAGGCGGACAGAAACGCGAGCACGGCGGATGTGTTGGTGGAGCCCCGCGGGTAGGCCTCCATGTCGAAGTAGATCGGGTTGCCGGCGCCGATCCCAATCGCCTGTGCCTGCGCCATTGCATCGCTGGCCGCGGCCGCACCCTGAGCGGACGCGCGGCTGGGAGCGATTCCGGCGCAGCCACACGAGTTCGTGGGGGCCTGCAGCCCGACGTAGGTGGGGATCAAATGCCAGCCGGCCGCCGACTCCTGGCTCACCCAGGCGGCGGTGAGGTTGGTCTGCGCGCACGCCATGTTCGTTCCGCCGAGGTAGATTCCAGCCGCGCGGAAGGGCGACGCGCTCCACGCCGACATCTGCGCGGAGCTGGGTGCCGAGCATGCGTCGAACCCGAGTCCGGTGTACACGGCACCCGGAGTAGCGGGGATGATCGGTACCGGCGGCACGACGGACGCGCTGGCCGATCGAGCTCGCACGGCCGGCCCAACCGGGGCTGAGGCCGCCCTCGATGTCGTGGCGCCGATGTCGCTCACACCGAGCGCCCGCCGGACGATCCCCGGAGACGTGCTCCACGTGGCCGTGACCAACACGCCGTGAGCCGCAACGGCGAGCCGGGCCATCGAGCCCCGCGCCGATTGCGCACCGGCGTCAGTCACGCTGGGGAGCCCGATCCCGCTGCCGCCGGCTCGGGCGGCAGCGGCGGCGGCGTCGAGCGGCTCGACCAGGATCGCCTCCGTGCGGCCAACCGCGTGGGCGGGACAGTGCTGCTCAGCCCCCGGCGCTCCGAGGTACACGGCGTGGCGATTAAAGCGCACGCACGTGGTCGGGTCCCTCGCCAGGTTGTAGACCGGCCACGCCCTCGGCACGACGATCCGGTAGCCGTGGTAGCGGATCACTTTAGTCCTCACGGGAGACGCGACCGCCATCGCCGCCTGGCCGCTGAGCACCAGCACGAGCGTGAGCGCGCCAAGGCGGAGCAGCCTCCCGACCACACGAATACCCCAACCATGTTCATCTGTCATGGGTGACAAACCCAAGTCCGCCCCAGGGTAGCGCCTGATGCGCCCGAGCGCGTCGCTACGATGGCGCCGGAACGGGCGCGAGGATGGGACGTGCCCGCGTTTCGGTGGGCCCCGCAGCTCCTAGCGCAACACTAGGCCGCCATCGCGCGCTGAAGGTTCTCGTCGATTGAGGCGAGAAATTCCTGCGTCGTCTGGAAGGGCTGGTCAGGGCCGATCAGCAGCGCGAGGTCCTTCGTCATCTGGCCGCTCTCCACCGTCTCGACGCAGACCCGTTCGAGCGTCTCGGCGAACGCCGTCACGTCGGGTGTTCGGTCCATCTTGCCGCGATAGGAGAGCCCTTGGGTCCAGGCGAAGATCGACGCAACCGGGTTCGTCGAGGTCGGGTTGCCCTGCTGGTGCTGGCGGTAGTGCCGGGTCACGGTGCCATGGGCGGCCTCCGCCTCGACGGTCTGGCCATCGGGGGTGATCAGCACGCTGGTCATCAGCCCCAGCGACCCGTAGCCCTGCGCCACCGTGTCGGACTGCACGTCGCCGTCGTAGTTCTTGCATGCCCACACGTAGCCGCCCTCCCACTTCATCGCCGCCGCGACCATGTCGTCGATCAGACGGTGCTCGTAGGTGATGCCGGCGGCGTCGAAATCGGCCTCGAACTCGGCCGCGAAGATCTCGGCGAAGATGTCCTTGAAGCGCCCGTCGTAGGTCTTGAGAATCGTGTTCTTGGTCGAGAGGTACACGGGCAGCCCGCGGTCGAGGCCGTAGCGCATCGATGCGCGGGCGAAGTCACGGATCGACGCATCGAGGTTGTACATCGACATCGCGATGCCCGGGGCGGGAAAGTCAAACACGTTCAGCTCGATCGGCTCGCCTCCGTCCTTGGGCGTGAAGGTGAGCGTGAGCGTCCCCTCGCCCGGCACCAGCATGTCGGTGGCCCGGTACTGGTCGCCGAACGCGTGGCGCCCGATGATGATCGGCTTGGTCCACGTCGGCACCAGGCGGGGGATGTTGCTGATCACAATCGGCGCGCGGAAGATCACGCCCCCGAGGATGTTGCGGATCGTCCCGTTGGGCGACTTGTACATCGCCTTGAGACCGAACTCTTGCACCCGAGCCTCGTCGGGGGTGATCGTCGCGCACTTGACACCGACCCCGTGCTGCTTGATCGCGTTGGCGGCGTCGATCGTGACCTGATCGTCGGTGGCGTCACGGTTCTCGATCCCCAGATCGAAATATTTCAGGTCGACGTCCAGGTGGGGCAGGATGAGCTGGTCCTTGATGAACGACCAGATAATCCGGGTCATCTCGTCGCCGTCGAGTTCGACGACCGGGTTCTGCACTTTGATCTTTGCCATCAGTGGTCCTCCGAAGGCCCGTCGACAACCGTCGGGTGCGAGCCGATCAAGGAGAGGTCGGCCTCGCTCAACCGGTCGCTGGCCGAGTCGCGCTGATGCCAGAAGGGATAGATCAGCGGCGGCCGGCTGACCGCCTCAAGCCGGGCGTGCTCCTCAGGGGTCAGCTCGAGGGTGGCCGCAGCCAGGTTGTCCGCGAGTTGCTCGTCCGTGCGCGCACCCACGATCACGCTGGTGATGCCCGGGCGGGCCAGAAGCCACGCCAGCGCGACCCGGGCTGCCGACACGCCGCGCTGACCGGCGATCTCGACCACCGTCTCGACCGTGTCGTAGAGCCTGTCCTCGTCGTAGACCGGCGGCTCGCTCCACTCCCCGGCGCGACGCGAACCCGGCGGCGGGGGCTGCCCGCGCCGATACTTCCCGGACAGCAGTCCGCCGGCCAATGGACTCCAGATCAGCAATCCGAGGCCCTGGTCGATCGCCGAGGGAACGATCTCGTACTCGGCCGATCGCTCCTGCAAGGACAGGTAGATCTGCTGGCTGACGAAGGCCGGCAAACCCGTCCGCTGGGCGATTCCGAGCGCCTTCATGACCTGCCAACCGGCAAAGTTCGAGCAGCCGACATAGCGGACCTTGCCGCTGCGGAGCAGATGGTCCAGTGCGCCGAGGGTCTCCTCCAGCGCCGTCTGTCCATCCCATTCGTGAACCTGGTAGAGGTCGATGTGGTCGGTGCGCAGACGACGCAGACTGGCCTCGCACGCCTCGACCAGATGCTGGCGCGAGAGACCAGCATCGTTGGGGCCATCGCCCATCGCAAATCGTGCCTTGGTGGCCAGGAGCACCCGATCGCGACGGTCGCCGAGAGCCTGGCCGAGGATTTCCTCGGCCGCGCCCGCCGAGTAGACGTCGGCCGTGTCGATCATGTTCACCCCCGCGTCCAGCGCCAGGTCGATCTGGCCCCGGGCACCCTCGACGCCGGTCGTCCCGACGTCGCCGAACTTGCCCTGGCCCCCAAACGTCATCGTTCCCAGGACCAGCTCAGAAATACGCAGCCCCGAGCGGCCCAGTTGCCGGTACTCCATGCTGTCTCCTCGCAGTCGTGAGCGTCATAGCCTAGTGGTCGCCAACGCAGCCTCGGAGAAACGCTCAGGGCCTCAGCGCCGTCGCTGCCTCAGTGAGCTCGCCGGTCAGTGCCTGAGCACCGACAGCGTCGGCGAGCTCAGCCGAGGCCCCCGCACCGGCGATCCCGACCCGAACCCGAGCCGCGAGCGCGGTCAGCTCCTGCGCGCTGTCCAGGAACCGCTGCGGGGTCATGGCGGCGAGCACGACGATCGCGGGCGAGAGCTGATCGAGGGTGGCGGCGATCTCACCCAGCGGTGTCTCTGCGCCGAGGTACGTAATCCGCCAGCCACACTCGCGCAGGACGAGGCCGAAGCACACAAGTCCAAGGTCGTGCAGCTCGCCCGGCGGGCAGGCCAGAACCGCGCGCGGCCCGACGCCGTCTCCCCAACCCCGGGAGAGCCCGCGCAGGCGTCCGCCGATCACGTGGCTCGCGAAGTGCTCCTGCGCGACGCTCGCCTGGGCGTCGGCCCAGCGCACGCCGAGCCGGTGCAGGAACGGCAGGATCACCTCTGAGATGGCTTGCCGGAGACCGCCAGCGACGAGCAGACGATCCAGCGCGGCCTGAGCCGCCCGCTCGTCGAGCGCGTCACAGGTGCGCTCCAGTTCCACCGCGATTTCCGCCAGCTGCACCGACGGGTGCTCGGCCGGTGGCTCTTCGGTGAGTTTCGCCAGGCGCGCGGCCTCAGCGGCTGACAGCCCAGCGTCGATGTGGTGGCGCATCACCTGCACGCGTCGTTGGTCCTGCTCGGAATACAGCCGCAGGCCGCCCGCAGTGCGCTCCGGAGTCACGAGCCCGTAGCGCGTCTCCCATGCGCGGAGCAGCTCCGGGCTCTCGCCGACCCGCCGGCTCAGCTCTCCAATCCGCAGACGTCCGCTCTCGGGCATGGGCCAGATCCTAGCGGATCTATACGATATCTATACATTATCTCCACGAATACTGTACGCTGAGTGGATGCCGAGCACTCGGATCAACAACGTGGAGGACCACGCCCTCGTGGTGCGCGTTGTCGACGGGGACGTGCGCGCGTTCGAGGCGATCTACGATCGCTACTGCTCGCAGGTGCTGACGCTGGCGATGCGTGTTACCGGTCGGCGAAGTACGGCCGAGGAGGCCACTCAGGACGCATTTCTCACCCTGTGGCGCACGCCGGGCCGCTACGACCCGAGCCGGGGCACGCTCAAGGCCTGGCTGCTGACCGTGGTGCGCAACCGGAGCGTCGACTTGCTGCGCAGTGGGGCGCGCCACGCGGGCAATGTCGAGTTTGATCCGATCCTCGCCGAGCGACTGCCCGCCGTCGAGCCAACCGAGCCGGACGCCGACCACGACCAGCGCCGCCACGCCCGCGAACTGCTCGAGACCCTCCCGAGCGAGCAGCTCCAGGTCATCGAGCTCGCGTTCTTCCACGGACTGAGCCAGCGCCAGATCGCCGCCAGGGTCGGCATTCCGCTGGGGACGGTGAAGGGCCGACAGCGCCTCGGGCTCGCGAAGCTCCAGCGCGGGTTCGTCGGCCCGCGCCAGCCCGCCCTGGGTTGACGAGCCTCGACGCGGCATCATCATGACGTGAGGCGCGCCGTGGCTCCCCGAACACCGCGGCGCTCACGATTCACCATTGCTGCGAGCACCCCAGAGCCAGGACGAACAGGCGGCGATCGAGCGCGCTTGGCGGCGGATCGAGCCGCTGGCGCTCTATCCGCGCCCGCTTGACGTGGCGCGCGTGCGCATCCTCAGCCTGCCCTGGCTGTTCCGCGTACCGTGGTTTCGGCGCTTCGACGGTTACACGATCTGGAGCACGATCCTGCTGCGTCAGGATCTCGCGCGCCTCGACGATGAGCTCATCACGCACGAGCTCGTCCACGTCTGGCAGGGCCAGCACGACTGGCTGCGTCTGTGGATCTCCTACATCAAGCCGTCGACGTTCTGGGGCGATCGCTCCGGCTACTGGCGCAACCGGTACGAACGCGAGGCGCGCTTCGCCGTGGCGCGCACCCGCGCGCTGCCTGGGGAGACCGCCGGCGCGGCCGGCGGCGCGGGCCACCGGCCGTGACCGCCGGATCGCTCGCGCCGCGGGCACCAGCGGCTGTCCGGCAAGATACAGACGACGATGAGGACTGATGACCCGTGAGCGCATCTGATCATGAACCGACGGCCGCCGGCGAATGCACGGCCGCCGTGGGGGAGCTCGAGCTGTGCTACGAGACCTTCGGCGCCGCCGAGGCGCCGCCGGTGCTGCTGGTCATGGGCCTGGCCTCGCAGATGATCCTGTGGGACGAGGATTTCTGCGCGTTGCTGGCCGCGGAGGGCTTCCGGGTGATCCGGTTCGACAATCGGGATGTCGGCCGCTCGACGATCATGCGGGGGTCGCGAATCCCCAGGCGGTGGCAGCTGCTGACCCGCGACGCTCGCGGCGCCGCCTATTCATTGGACGAGATGGCCGCCGACGCCGTCGGTCTGCTCGATCACCTCGGGATCGGTGCCGCGCATATCGTCGGCGCCTCGATGGGCGGGATGATCGCCCAGCTGATCGCCCTGCAGCAGCCTGATCGGGTGCTGTCGCTGGTGTCGATCATGTCCACGACGGGCAACCGCCGGGTCGGTCGTCCGCAGCCTCGGCTGGCGCTGCGGATGCTGCGCAGACCTCCCACCGACCGCGAGGGCTACATCGCAGACCAGCTCGAGACCTATCGCGTGATTGGATCATCGGGGTTTGACTTCGATGAGGCGCATAGGCGTGAGCGGGCCGGACGGTGCTTTGATCGCGGGATCCACCCCGCCGGCAGCGCTCGTCAGATGGCGGCGATCACGTCGGCGCCGGACCGGACCTCGATGCTGGCACAGGTGCGCGTCCCCACCACCGTGATCCACGGTGACGCCGACCCGTTGGTCAACGTGTCCGGAGGCCGCGCGACCGCGGCTGCCATTCCCGGCGCCAAGCTGGTGATCCTGACCGGCATGGGACACGACCTGCCCCGCGAGTTGTGGCCGCAGATCATCGAGGCGATCGTGCAGAACGCCGCCCTCGCCGTCGGCTGAGCGCTCGGGCGACCCGGATCGCCCGGGCCCGACCGGCCTCAGGTGGCGTGCGGGTCGTACGCCAGCGGGTCGTAGGGCAAGTCGGGATGCACTCCGGGCTGGGAGAGATCATAGGAGCGCATCCGGCCTTGAACCTGGTCGAAGGCGACCGCGCGCGTGAGCGTGAACGGCTTGGCCGGCTCGGCTCCGTCCAGCCGCTCGGCCAGACACGTCGACACGTAGCCCATAGCGCTCATCGCCCGCATGCGACTGGCGAACAGCTCCTGGCCCACGAACAGCGCGTTGTCACGCATCGCTTCGACCAGCGACTGGGGAGCGTCCTCGAGCATCCCCGCCTGGTCCGTGGCCCAGGCGGCGAGCTCGTGGGTGCTGCGGTCGATGATCGCCACCCGGGTGTAGAAGCCGTAGAACACTTGGTGCAGGGCATCGGCCTGCTCGGCGTCGGGGATCTCCTCGATGTAGGCCTTCAGGCTGTCGACCAGCGAAGGGACGGCCGGGGTGGCGTGCTGATCCGCGGACATCACCGGATCCTGGCCTAACCCTTCCGGGCTGTCAAGAATCGGGCCCGTCTTCCAGCTCGTGGCACGGCGGCACGCGAACTGACAGTCACGATGTCCTCGGCGCGAGGTCCGTGTCGATGAGCAGATCTCCGAACGAGAACGCCGGGCTCTCCGGCCGGATCCTGACCAGCGCCGGGTCGGGCGTGAAGCCGTTGTGAAGAATCGAGTTCGGGGTGTCCCACAGCACCCTGATGAACGTTTGGGCGACGATGCCGGCGCCGACGCAGCCAAGCGTTGTGTGGGCGCGCTGCGCCTCCGCGAGCACGTAGTACAGCAGGGGTGTGCCCTGGTTGAACACCGCATCGTGAGTGGGGTTGATCGCCGCGGCCGGGATCACCGGGCAGTTCATCGCCGAGGCGATCGCCTGGCCGGAGGCCAGCCCGTCGTAGTTGCCCCGAGCGATATCACGGCTGAGCAGATCACCCGACCCATTGCACACAGGGTCAGCGGCATCGGTGCAACCAGCGATCGTCTCGGCCGGCAGATTGAACAAAGCCGGCGAGATCGTCGTCTGCGTCTTGCGGGCAAAGTTGATCCCCGGATCGTTCGGATCGGCGTTGAGCGCGGGCACAAAATACTTCCACTGAATCTGATGCCCGGCCGGATCGGGCTGAGTACAGGTACTCAACGTCGTGCAGTCCGGATTGGAGAGCCTCGTCGGGCCCGGGAGCTGACTTCCGCCGGAGAGATCGCCGGTCTGGAAGTGGTTGAGATCAAAGATGGCCACGTTGTCATCCAGGTCGGTGGTGAGCGGATCGATGTCGTTGATGTGGTAGCGCTCGCGGACCAGGCTGTGTCCGAATCGGTACGCGCCGACAGAGAACTCAATCGGCGTATAGCTCGCGTTGGGGAAATTGGGGGTTGTGACGTGGTAGTGCCCGTGACTGAACTGCAGGTACTTGCCGATCTCGGCGTGGCCGACGTAGGCGGGGAGCAGGTCGGTGAGCACGATCTCCTGGTAGTAGTCCTCGGTCAGCTGCCGAGCCTGCCAATAGCTGTCGCCCTGGTTGACGAAGTCGTTGTAGAAGGCGATGAACGCCGCGGTGATCTGGCTGAGGATCTGATTCTCGTCGTCCCGTGGCTCCACGAGATCGGCTTCGCCCGTCAGCGGGTTGCGTGCCAGGTCAAATACGCCGTTCGGGTTGCCGTTGCTGACATCGGGAAAGCCATCGGCGTTCGGCGTGCCCAGGGTACCCTGGATCAGGAGGTGCTTCCCGTCAGCCGCGTACAACTCTGGGTCGACGCTGGGTCCGCCACCGAAGATGTCGTTGAGATCAAATCGAAACGACTCATAGTTCGTCAGGCTGGCCGCCGCCACCGCCGCTGTGGGCTGCGGTGTCTCGTCAAAGTCAAGGTTGTGATCAATGAACTGCCCGAGGTAGGTGTACTCGGATGGCAATGTCGGACTATCGTCCGCAGTCCCTCTGTCAACGCCCGGAGGATCGGTCGTGCCAGCCTGCATCGTCCCGACCAGATCGGCCGCTGCCTGATCGGAGAAGTGGAAGGCGGGCAGGCTGGGGAACATGCTTCCGAAGCACATCGGGGTGGCCGGCGCCGGCCCGTCGACGCTGCCGGCGGTGCAACTCGCCCCATAGGCAGTACTCGACAGCGCCAGAACCGCAGTCGCGGCGAGCGTTATGACTAGATACTTTGGTACACGCACTCTGGCGACCTTCTCTCTGTGCCTTGACAAGGTCTCTCTGGGTAACGTGCATAGAGAGTCTCTCTGATTTGGATGGGGAGCCTGCACGCTGACTTCCTGGCCCGAATTGCTCCGTGAGCCCTCCGCCAGCACCGGTGATTCCGAACGCCGTGGAGCTGGGGTACCTCTACAGATGAGACGCCGGCGGAGGCGAGAAGTCACGGCCCGAGCGGGCGCGGGCGAAGACGAGCGCAAAGATGGCGAAATATCCGAGAAATGTGAACACTTGCGCCACGGGATACACCGAGACATCGCACCAAGGCATCAGCCACCCCCCGGTCGCCGGTCGGACGGCCCTCATGCGCGGCCGTCAGCGTCGACGGCCCAACGCTTCACCGCTTACCCGGCGCCGGGCTCGAGAACGACGCGAACCATGCCGGCCAGACGATCCTGGGCGAGCGCCAACGCCTCCTCGAACCCGGCCAGCGGCAGGCGGTGTGATACCCACGCGCCCGCATCCAAGCGCCCGTCCTGCGCGAGTTCGATCACGGCGGCGAGGTCGGGCAGCGCGGACACGTATGCGCCGGCCAACTGCAGTTCGCGGGCCGCAAAGGTACTCGAGGTGCCGAGCGTGAGGGTCGCATCGACGATCGACCCCAGGACGAGACGTCCGCCGCGCCGCAGCAATGCCGCTCCGACCGCCGGCGCCGCCGCCTGGCCGCTGAAGTCGATCACGGCGTCCATTTCCCCCATGCTTCGGCGCAGCGCACGGGCAGCACCCTCGAGCCCGCGATGAACCTCAACCCCGAGCGCCTCGACCCGCTGGGCGCTCTCTTCGCTGCGTACCACTGCGGCCAGGCGCGCCTCCGGGTCGAGCGCGCGCGCGACGGCCAGGGCGCCCGAGCCCAGTCCACCGGCTCCAAGTACGCACAGAGCGCCGCCGGGCGGCAGGTGCGCCAGGCTGAACGCGTTGTGCGCGGTCGCCGCCGCATCAGCGAGCAACGCCGCCGCTGCGGGTTCGATGCCGTTGGCCGGCAACATCCGTGAGACAGGCCAGGCGACAGCGTCGGCGAAGCCGCCGGGATCATGGATGCCCAGCGCGCGCAACGCGCGGCAGTGCTGATCCTCCCCGCGGTGGCACGCGGGGCAGTTCCCGCACGGCGCCAACGGATGCAACACCACGAGGTCGCCGGCGACGATCCCCCCATCACGCGCGTTGACCCGCTCGACGATTCCCGCGACCTCGTGTCCCGGTCGGACCGGGTAGGACGCTCCGCGGGGCAGCACCATCCCGCTGAGCAGATGCAGGTCAGTGGCGCAGACACCGCAGGCCAGCACGCGCACGAGCGCGAAACCGGGAGGCGTCGCGGGCGGTGGCCCCTCGCGCAGCGCCGCCGCGCCGAAATCCATCTCGACGTAGCGCACTCAGCGCTCCTCGGCGTCCAAACGCCCCCACATGCTCGCGATCCCACCGACACGATCAGGAAAAGCCCGATTCACAGCGCGCGAACCTATCAGTTCAGGCTCACCGCACCGTCGGCGACGGCCGTCTCCAGTGACCGAGCGAGCCTCTCAGGACCAACCGGGCGTCTAAGGCAGGTCGGTCGGAAACGGCGGCGCGGCTGCGGTCAGGCCACCGTCGATGACCAGTGTGGTGCCGGTGACGTACTCCGAGGCGGGAGAAAGCAGGAACAGCACGCAATCGGCGACTTCCTGCACTGAGCCCAGGCGCTGTTTGGGGATCTTCGGCACCACCGTCTCCAGCGGCGCCACCCGTCCGGTGCCGTAGAAGTACGCCGAGGAGTCTGACTCGATGATGCCGGGGGTGAGGGCGTTGACGTTGATGCCTCTCGGCGCCAGTTCGACCGCCATGTAGCGCGCCCACATCTCGGCTGCCGCCTTCGCGGACCCGAGGTTCGCGTAGGTGGGAAACGTGCGGATGCTGCCGTAGCTGGAGAGCACGACGATGCGTCCGCCGGCGTCCATCAGGCGCGCAGCGCGCTGCGTGCCGATCACGAATGCGCGCACGTTGAGGTTGAAGGTCCGCTCGAGGTGGTGCGGTTTGAGCTCCATGAACGGGAGGAAGTTGCTCGCCGAGGCGTTGGAGACGAAGAAGTCGAGCCGGCCGAAGCGATCCTGGACCTGATCGAACATCGCCTCGGTCTGCTCAAGGCTTTCCAGATCGGCGCGGATCGCCAGCGTGGTCGCCCCGAGGCGCTCGATCTCGGCGATGGTGTCGCGCGCCGCAGCCTCGTTGCGACGGTAGTTGATCACCGGCGTCGCGCCGCGGGCGGCCAGGGACAGCGCGAGCGCGCGTCCGATCCCGCGTGAGGCGCCAGTAATCAGGGCGATCTTGCCCTCGAAGCCCGCGCGTGGGGATGGCGCCAGCAGCCCCGGGGCCGCCGGTGGCGGGTCGGAGCTCATGGGCGCAGCAGCCCCCTGGCAATCGTCATCTTCTGAATCTCGGCCGTGCCTTCCTCGAAGCGCTGGGCGCGGGCATCGCGATAGACCCGTTCGATCGGGCTGGGGGAGAAGTACCCGATCCCACCGTGCACATCCAGTGCCGCGTCGGTCACGCGCTGGAGCATGTCGCCGGCGAACAGCTTCGCCATCGCTGACTCGATCGTCGCCTCGTGCTCGCTCTCCCACGCCTGCGCGGCGCCCATCACCAACGCCCGTGCGGCTTCGATATCGGTCGCCATCTCCGCCAGCTTGAACGAGATGGCCTGGCGCTGCGCGAGCTTGCGCCCAAACGTCTCGCGGCGGTTGGCGTACCCGACCGCCAGCTCGAGCGCCCGCCGAGCCAGACCCACGCAGGTCATGGCCAGCGAAATCCGGCTCGGCGCCAGAAACCCACCCAGCGCAACTGCCAGCCCCTCGCCTTCGGCCCCCAACCGGTTCGCGACGGGGACGGGGGCACGATCGAAGACCAGGTGGGCGTGATCGGTCCCTCTGACGCCCATCGACTCGGGCATCACACCGGCCTGCACGCCCTCCCCAGCCGGCGGCACCATCAGCGCGAGGATGCCGTCCGCGCCTTGAGTCCCCTCGACGCGCGCGAACAAGAGCAAGTAATCGGCAATCGTCCCAAACGTAATCAGGTGCTTCTCGCCGGTCAAGTAATACGTGTCGCCCTCGCGCACCACACTGCAGCGAAGGTCCGCGCCGGTTCCGGCCGTCGGCTCGGTGAGCGTGAAGGCGACCTTGATCTCCCCCGCCACCAGCGGCAGCAGAAACCGTTCGCGCTGCTCGTCGGTGGCGTGCGCGGCGATCGGCCGCCAGATCCCATTGCAGACGTGAACGATCATGCGCAGGGACCCGTGGGACATCGAGAAGATCTCGAGCAGCTCCAGGTACCGCGTGAGCGACAGCTCGCGACCCCCGTACTCAGCCGGCGCGGCGAGCCGGAGGTACCCCAGGCCGCGGAGCTCCTCCCACAACTCGGGCGACACCCGGCGCTCGCGCTCAATCCGCTGCGCCCACTGCTCCCCCGCCTCGCGCACGTATGCGCGGACCTCGTCCTTCAGAGCCATGAACGCTGGCTCGTCGGGCCCGGCCGGCTGAACTGTGTTTACGCGAATTCCGCTCATGTGGAGGTCGCCTTTCTTGCGCGGAGAGCGGCCCGGCGTGAGGCCGGCTGACCGACTAGTTGTCCCTCGCGGCCAGCCGGCCCTCGAGGAGCGCGGCCCGGTCGACGTCATCGAGCGACGTGACGACGAGGTCGGCGCCGGCGGCGGCGAGCATCGCGGCATCGTCGGCTCTCGACAGGCCGAGCGCCGCCATCTGGCCCGCTTTCGCCGCCTGAATACCGGTGGCGGCGTCTTCGATGACAAAGCTCTGCTCGGGGGAGACGGCGAGTTCCTGGGCGGCGGTCAAGAACATCTCGGGGTGGGGCTTGCCCTCGGCAAAGTCACGTCCGGACACGTCGGCGTCGAAGAACTCGAGCAGGCTCAAGCCGGGCCGCACGGACTGCGACGTGATGCCCTGCCCCTCGACGAAGGTGTCCAGGCGTATCTGGCGCAGGAACAGCCCAGCGTTCTTGGACGAGGAGGCGGCGGCGACCCGGATCCCGGCGTCCTTGATCGCGATGATGAAACGCAGCGCGTCGGGATAGGCGGTGAAATCACCGGCGTCGATGAGGTCGATCAGCATCTTTTGCTTGTGATCAGCGTAGGCCTCGACTCGGGTCTCGGCGTCGGGCACGTCGAAGTGATGCAGCGCGGCGAGGGCGCCGCTCATTCGGGGTTTGCCGGACATCACCTGCTGGTAGACCTGCGGCGTGAAGCGGTCGGCGCTCCAACTGGTCTGGCCGGCGATGTCGCTCCATTCCGACTCCATCAGATCGCGGAGCGCCTCGCGCCAGGCCGCCTCGTGCGGCGAGTCGACGAGCACCCCGTCGACGTCGAATATGGCCCCACGGAACTGGTTCGGCACGTCCCCTCCTGTCGGCTGTGGATTTTCTATCACGCGGCGCTGGTCTCGCGGCCAAACGCGACCGTCCAGCGTTCCCCAGCATGCAGCTCGCGCACCTGCTCGCCGACCCCGACTCTGACGGGGCGGCTGAAGCCCTCGGCGTCCGCGGCCACCGTCAGCTCGGCGTGGCGCAGCGTGACTCGGATCGGTGTGCCCCGGAACTGCATCGCGAACGACAGTCCCTCCAGCCGGTCGGAAAGCCTGGGGTCGAAGTAGAGGACTCCGTCGCGAATCTCGCTGCCGATGTAGCCGCGTTGAATCAGATCCAAGGTTCCCGACATCACCCCCATGTGGATCCCTTCCTTGGTGGTACCGCCCTGGACATCGCCGATGTCGCTCTCGAGCGCGACCATGAACCGCTCCCACGAGCTCTCCGGTTCGATCGCGGCCAGCGCGCCCGCGTGGGTGATGAAGCTGAGCGTCGAACCGTGTGACGTCCTCTTGTCGTAGTAGTCGATGTTCGTGCGGGCGGTATCGGGCCCGTACTCGTAGCCGAGTCGCTCGAACAGCCGACGCAGTTCCCGCTCGGGAAACAGGAAGAACAGCATCACCGTATCGGCCTGCTTGGCGAGCTGGTAGCGATCAGGGTCATCGCCCTCGGCGCGCAGGATCCGATCCAGCCGCTGGACGTTGCCGTACTTCGCCTGGTACGCGTCCCAGTCGAGCTCCTGCAGGTCTTCATACCCCTCGAACTGGCTAATGATGCCGTCCCCGTGGAACGGCACGAACATCTTGCGGCTCATCCTCTGCCAGGTGACAATCTCCTCTTCGGTGAGCCCGAGCCTGGCCTGCAGGGCTTCGCGGCGGCTCTCGGGGAGCAACTCGAGCACCTTGCCCGCGGTCTCACAGCTCCACGCCACCATCACGTTCGTGTAGGCGTTATTGCGCAGGCCGCCCCGCTCCGCACCGGGGTACTTCTCGTGGAACTCGTCGGGGCCCATCACGCCGTGGATCTCGTACCGGTCGCGCTGCGGGTTGAGATGGGCAATCGAGGCCCAAAAACGCGTGATTTCGAGCATCATCTCCGCGCCGTAGTCGCGCAGGAACGCCACGTCCTCGGTGGCCTCGCAGTAGCTCCAGACGTTGTAGAAGATGGCCGCGTTGACGTGGCGCTGGTTGTGGCTGAGGTCCGGTTCCCAACGCCCCGAGAGCGGGTTGAGATGAACGGTTTGGGTTTCCTCCTTACCTTCGCTGCCGCTCTGCCACGGGAACATCGCGCCTCGGAATCCGGCTTCCCGCGCCGCCGAGCGAGCCTCACCCAGACGCCGGTATCGATACATCAGCAGCTCCCGGGTGATATCGGGCAGCCGGAAGTTCAGGAACGGGTACACGTAGAGCTCATCCCAGAAGACATGCCCGCGGTAGGCCTCGCCATTGAGGCCGCGGGCGGGGACGCCGGCATCGAGATCGGCGGTGTGGCGGGAGCAGACCTGCAGGATGTGCGAGATGTGCACACGTAGCAACAGCTGCACCCGCTCATTGCCGGGCAGGCGTAGATCGCAGACGTCCCAGAGCTCCTCCCACGCGCGACGATGGCGTTCCAGCGCCTCGGCGAAGGAGGGATAGCGGGCGACCGACTTGCCCGCGCTCCCGAGCGTCTCACTGATCGCGCGGTCGTGAGAGGTGTAGAAGGCGACCATCTTCTCGACCCGCACCGGCTCGCCCAGGCGCACGTCAAACGCGAGCACCTGCTGGATGTAGTCCTCCATCTGATACAGGTTGCGCTCGACCGCAACGAGCTCGGCCCCCCGGTATGCCCGCGTGCGCGCCGCCTCGGCGACATACAGATTCGACTGGCGCGTTTGCACCTTCAACGCGATCACCTCGCCGCCGAACGTCCTCGGCGAGACAGGATCCAAGTGACGACCCTCCAGCTCTCGATAGCGGGCCACGCCGCGGTTCGTCACCCGCCCGTCGAGCGCGCTGATGATCTCCACCCGGCCGGACCAGTTCTCGGGCGTCACCGTCCACTCGATGCCCGCCTGGTGGACGTGGGCCATGCTGACGAAGCGACGACTGCGCAGCGTGGTCTCGCGACCGGCCCGATCTCGGAAGCGCACCTCACGCATGACCACGGCGGCGCGGACGTCCAATTCATGCCGGTATGACAGAAGCTCGACGTTGCTGACCCCCATCGTCTCCTCGCCCTCGATGATCAGCTTGAGCACCAGCCAGTTCGGCAGGTTCACCAAGTCCTCGTTCAGGACCGGGCGTCCGCCGAGGATCGTCGTCTCGCGGTTGTAGGCCCCGTGCGCGTAGGTGCCCGGGTAGTGCACGCCGTGCGCGTCCTCCCACTCGGCGGCGCCGCGCGTGCAGAAGTAGCCATTGCCCGTGGAGGTCAGCGCCTCCCGCAATCCCTCCTCCTCGGGAATGAAGCGGTCGTATACGAGCGTGAATTCGTTCATCGCGATCCTCCTAGCGGGAGCCTATGGCACCAGTCTCCCGCATGTCCCTGCGTCGCTGGAAAGTCCTCCGGCCAAGCTGACCTGACGCGGGTCCAAAGGTCAGCTTCTCGGCGAGATAGCCAGGAGACAACTTGACAGTAACTGACTAAGATTTTATAGTGCACGACGTTGAGACCATTCCTTTCTGGAGGTGAATGATGGCCCTGATTCGTTGGCAGCCGGCGGGCGAGCTGAACACGATCCAAAACGAGATGAACCGTCTGTTTGACACGCTGTTCGATGGCCCGGCGCCGCAGAATGGGAGCGCGAAGGCGCTCCGACGCTGGATCCCGCCGATGGACCTGGTGGAGACCGCAGACGAATTCGTCCTGCGAGCGGATCTCCCCGGGCTGGCGGAGGGTGATGTGAACATCGAGCTCGAGGACAATGTGCTCACGGTCTCAGGCGAGCGCAAGGCCGAACACGAGGAGCGTAGCGAGGGGTATTACCGAGTCGAGCGAGCCGCCGGAGCTTTCTCGCGATCGCTGACGCTGCCCGACGGCATCGATCCGGACTCGGTCCGCGCTAGCTTCGCTCGCGGCGTGCTCGAGGTGCGGATCCCCAAGCCCGAGGAGCGCAAGCCGCGCAAGGTCGCGATCTCGGTCGGCGGGGCACGCCAAGACACGATCGAAGCCGGCTCATAGCCGACTCACAGCACGGGCGCGGGCCCAACCGCATGCGCGTGGCGGGCCCGCGGCCGGCTACTTCCGCTCGCGCCACGCACGCTCAAAGGGCAGGCGCCAGGCATCGGGCGCGACGAGCTGATGAATGGCGTTCGGGCCCCAGCTGCCCGGCGCGTAGGGCTTGACCGGCGGCGGGTCCTCCAGCAGCGCCTCCGAACGCTCCCACAGATCCTCGATGCCTTCCGCCGTGTTGAACAGCGTGTGGTCCCCACGCAGTGTGTCCAGTAGGAGTCGTTCGTACGCTTCCAGGACGTCCCCGACCTCATCGGTTTCGCGGGTGGCAAATTGCATGCTCAGCTTGTCCAGCCGCATGCCCGGTCCGGGCCGCTTGCCGTAGAAGGACAGCGACAGCCGCGAGGCGTCCGCCAGGTCGAAGGTGAGATGGTCGGGGCCGGCTGAACCGACGCCGGATCCGGCCGGGAACATGCTCTTGGGCGCTTGGCGGAAGGCGATCGAGATGATGCGCTGCGCCTCGGCCATCCGCTTGCCCGTGCGCAGGTAGAACGGCACTCCGGCCCACCGCCAGTTGTCGATTGCACACTTCAGCGCGACAAACGTCTCGGTGTCCGAATGCGCCGACACGCCCTCCTCGTCGCGGTACCCCGCGTACTGCCCGCGCACGACATCGGCCGGATTGATCGGCAGCAGCGAACGGAAGACCTTGTTCTTCTCCTCGCTGATCGCCCGCGGTTCCAGCGCCGTGGGCGGTTCGATCGCCACGAAGGCCAGCACCTGCATGAGGTGCGTGACCACCATGTCCCGGTAGGCGCCGGTCGATTCGTAGAACTCGACCCGATGATCGAGTCCCAAGGTCTCCGGGACGTCGATCTGGATGTGGTCGATGAAGGTGCGGTTCCAGATCGGCTCGAACAGCCCGTTGGCAAACCGGAAGGCGAGAATGTTCTGCGCCGGCTCCTTGCCCAGGAAATGATCGATGCGAAAGATCTGCTTCTCGGCGAAGGTCTCGTGGAGGTGGGCGTTGAGCATGACGGCACTCTCCAGGTCGCTCCCGAACGGCTTCTCCATCACGACGCGCGAACGCTCCACCAGGTCCGCGGCTCTTAGCGTCTTGATCACGGCCAGGGCCGCCTTCGGCGGAACGCTCAGGTAGTGCAGTCGCTGAACGTCGTTCCCTAATTGCTGCTCGGCTGCCGCGACCGTGTGGGCCAGCGCCCCCGGCCCCGCGCTTTGGGGGACGTAGTGGAGTTTGTCAACGAACGTCGCCCATTCCTCATCGGTCGGCTTGTGAGCGGCAAACTCGTTCACGGCCTTCCAGGCGAAGGCCCGAAACGATTCGTCGTCGTAATCCTCCAGTGAGGTTCCGACGATCTGGAGATCCGGTGCCAGATCGGACAGGGTCAAGCGGGTGAGCGCGGGTAGAAGCTTGCGCTGCGCCAGGTCCCCGGTGGCTCCGAATACCACCACCACGTGGGGGGCGAGATGTTCCCGTACGCGGCGCGTGGGGTGGAACCCCGGGGCCGGGTAGGCCACTTCCCCTTGGAACCCTGTTGTCACGCCGCCGATGATGCCAGCTTCTCAGGCTCGTCGCCCACTCCGGTTCAGCTCGCGCGTCAGGGCCCGGGCGGCGGCGTGGACCGCCGGCGCGGCCTGCGCCGGAGTGAGCCGGCCGGCTGCGGGCATCGACACCGACAGGGCGGCGCGTGCGCTGCCGTTCGCCGCCAGGATCGGCGCGGCGACGCACGTCAGTCCCGGCGATGCCTCCTCGCGGTCGTAGGCGAGCCGGGACCGTCTGACGTCATGCAATTCGCGTCGCAACCGGTCGGGATCGATGAGGGTTCGCGAGGTTCGCCGCTGCAGCGGCGTGTGGTGGGTCAGCCAGTCGGCTCCCACGTCCGGCGAGAAGGCCAGGAGCGTCTTGCCCAGAGCGGTGCAGTGCGCGGGCATGCGGCCGCCGCGTCGCGACGGCGTGGAGACCTTGCGGTGGCCGGAGATGATCTCGACGTAGAGCACCTCGCCGTCGTCGAGCACGGCCAGCTGCACCGTCTCGCGGGTGGCCTCGTAGAGATCCTCCATGTACGCGAGCGCGACATCGCGCAGATGCTGCTGGCGCGGCACGATGTGACCGAGTTCGAAGAGCCGCACGCCCAGTCGCCATCCGCCCGGAGACCGCTCGAGTGCGCCCTGCTCGACGAGCTGACCGATCAGCCGGTGCGCCGTCGACCGGGGCAGGCCGGTCCGGGTGGCGAGGTCGGTGAGCGTCAACTCGGTCGGCGGCGATCGAAATGCCCAGAGCAGGCGGAACGCCCGGTCCAGTACGGCATCGCCATCGGAGTTTCTCATCGTTGCGCGTCCCGCTGAGTGGGATTTGGGATTGTGACACGGCTCCGGTTCGGGAACGATCGGCGGCATGATCACCACCCCACTTACGCCGGCGCAGCTTGATCGAGTGGCCGTCGCACTCACCGCGGCACGCGAGCAACGACAGCCGATCGCGCCACTGACCGAGACGACGCCCGAGCTCTCAATCGACGACGCCTACGCGATCGCCCAGCGTCTGCTCGCCGCCCGTGTGTCAGCCGGTGCCCGGCTCGTCGGGCACAAGATCGGCCTCACGTCGGTCGCGGTACAGCAGCAGCTCGGAGTCAGTGAACCCGACTACGGCGCCCTGCTCGACGTAATGGAGATCGATAACGGCGCCACAATCGACGCGGCGGACTTCATCGCCCCCCGGGTCGAGCTGGAGCTGGCCTTCCATCTCGCCCACCGGCTCGCCGGACCTGGGGTCCGCGCCGAGGATGTACGCTTGGCCACCGAGTCGGTGCAGCCGGCGATCGAGCTCGTCGACAGCCGGATCGCCGACTGGCGCATCCGCTTGGCCGACACCGTCGCCGACAACGCTTCCTCGGCCGGTTTCGTGCTCGGCGGACGGCGATGCGCACTGGATGAGTTGGACGTGACCGCCGTCGAGGTCGAGCTGTGGCGCGGCGATGAGGTCGTCGAACGGGGAATTTCGAGCGCGGTGCTCGGCGATCCCTGCGCCTCGGTGGCGTGGTTGGCCAACGCGCTCGGGCCGCGCGGGGTCACGCTCGAGCCCGGTCACGTCGTCCTCTCGGGCGCGTGCACGCGGATGGTCGCCGCGGCGCCCGGCGATGTGTTCCGCGGAGACTTCGGCGCCCTCGGCGAGCTGCGGCTGGCCGTGGCGGAGTCGCATTGATGAGCACGCTGACCGCGGCGATCGTCGGCTCGGGCAACATCGGGACCGACCTGCTGGTCAAGCTGCTGCGCTCGGACCTCGTGCAGCCGCGCTGGATGGTGGGGATCGATCCGCAGAGCCGCGGCCTGGCCAGAGCCCGCGAGGCCGGGTTGGAGTGCAGCGCTGAGGGAATCGACTGGCTGCTGAGCCGCGACGCGCTGCCCGACCTGGTATTCGAGGCCACCTCCGCACAGGTCCACGCCGCCAACGCTCCGCGCTATGACCAGGCCGGCGTCGTTGCCGTTGATCTGACTCCGGCGGCGATCGGTCCCTATGTCGTGCCACCCGTCAACCTCGCGGAGCATCTCGACGCTCCGAACCTGAACATGGTCACCTGCGGTGGCCAGGCGACCGTCCCGATCGTGCACGCCGTGAGCCGCGTCATCGAGGTGCGTTATGCCGAGATCGTCGCCTCGATCGCGTCCCGGTCGGCGGGCCCTGGCACCCGCGCGAACATCGACGAGTTCACCGAGACGACCGCCCGAGCGGTGGCCCAGGTCGGTGGCGCCGCCGAGGGGAAGGCAATCATCATCCTCAATCCCGCCGAGCCCCCACTGATGATGCGCGACACGGTGATCTGCTCGCTGCCGCGAGACGCCGACCGCGACGCGATCGAGGCATCGATCGCGCAGATGGTGGTGGAGGTGGCCGGCTACGTGCCCGGGTATCGCCTCCGCGTCCCGCCGCAGTTTGAGGCGGACCGCGTGGCGGTGTTCCTGGAGGTCGAGGGGCGGGGAGACTTCCTGCCCGCCTTCGCCGGCAACCTCGACATCATGACCGCCGCAGCCGTGCGGGTCGGTGAGGAGCTCGCCCGAGGCCGGACCGGGGCCAGAGCTGGCGCCCTCGGCGCCGGAGCGCGCTGATGGCCGGTTCTCATCCCATCGAGGTGCGGGTCACCGACACGTGCCTGCGCGACGGTTCGCATGCCGTGCGCCACCAGCTCACGAGCGCACAGGTCAAGGATGTGGTCAGCGCGCTGGACCGGGCTGGGGTGCCGGTGCTGGAGGTGACCCACGGCGACGGTCTCGGCGGCAGCTCGTTCACGTACGGCTTCTCGCGCACCCCCGAGCGCGAGCTGATCGCCACCGCGGTGGCCAACGCGCAGCGCGCCCGCGTCGCCGCGCTCCTGCTCCCGGGGATCGGCACCGCACAGGACATCCGCGCGGTGGCCGACCTGGGCGTGTCGATCATCCGCGTGGCCACGCATTGCAGCGAGGCCGACATCGCGATCCAGCACTTTCGTCTCGCCCGCGAACTGGGGCTCGAGACGGTCGGATTCCTGATGATGTCGCACTCCCAGCCGGCGGTGGTCCTGGCCGAGCAGGCGCGGATCATGGCTGACGCCGGCTGCCAGTGCGTCTACGTCGTCGACTCCGCCGGGGCACTGGTGCCACCGGCGGTGGCTCAGCGCGTCGACGCGGTGGAGGCTGCACTCGACGGCGCCGCCCAGGTCGGCTTCCACGGGCACGAGAATCTGGCCTGCGGCGTGGCCAACACGCTGGCGGCGATCGACGCCGGGGCTCGCCAGGTCGACGCCAGCACCCGGCGGATGGGCGCCGGGGCCGGGAATACGCCGACCGAGGCGCTGGCGGCGGTGTTGGAGAAGCTGGGCATCGCCACCGGCATCGACGTGGCCGCCGTCGTCGACGCCGCCGAGGACGTGGTCCGCCCGATCATGAGCCACGAGTGCGTGCTCGACCGGATGGCCCTGACGATGGGCTATGCCGGTGTCTACTCGAGCTTCCTTGAGCACGCCCGCAGGGCGGCCGACACCTACGGCGTGTCCGGCCCGGAGATCCTGCGCGCGTGCGGCGCGCGAGGGCTGATCGGCGGCCAGGAGGACCTGATCGCCGAGATCGCCTACGAGCTGAGCGAGCCGGCCGGATGATCTGATCGGCGCACGCCGGTTCGGTGTCGGCGCGCCGCGACCGACACCAACTCGCGGTTGTTGGTGCCTACTGGTATGCTAGTATTTCTGTTGAGGAGAGTGGAGTGTTAGGAACCATCGGCAAAGCCAGCCGCGTGCTGGACCTGTTCACCAGCCAGCGGCCAGAATGGGGCGTCACCGAGACGTCACTGGAGCTGGAGATCCCGCGATCCTCGGCCCACGACCTGCTGACAACGCTCGCTGAGACGGGACTGTTGCGGCATGCCGAGGGCAACCGCTACCGCCTGGGCTGGAAACTGCTGGCCCTCAGCAGCACGGTGCTCGACACCTCCGACGTGCGCACCCATGCGCAGCCGGTGATGCGCGCTCTGGTCGGGAAGCTCGGGGCGACCGCCCACCTGGCGATCCTGGACGAGGGCCAGGTCATGTACATCGACAAGCTCGCCGCCGCGGCCGGCCTGCCGGTGCCGCTGTCGGCGGTCGGTAAGCGCCTGCCGCCTCACTGCAGCGCCGTGGGCAAGGTCCTGCTGGCGCACGAGTCGCGCCGCACGGTGATCGACGCGCTCGAGCGCTGCGGAATGTGTCCGTACACCGAGAAGACGATCTGCTCCGCCGACCGGCTCGGCTTCGAGCTGGCGGGCATCCGGCAGGCCGGCAGCGCCCGCGACAGCGAGGGTGCCGTGGAGGGCGTCTGCTGCCACGCCGCCCCGATTCTCGACGCCGGCCGAGTCGTCGCGGCGATCAGCATCAGCGTCTCGA
>Ga0302181_10000963_pt1 | contig 22297 bp, 20 predicted proteins | sample I_Palsa_E3_3_FD_198786 | JGI IMG/M metagenome (GOLD analysis project Ga0302181, IMG submission 198786) | Peat permafrost microbial communities from Stordalen Mire near Abisko, Sweden - I_Palsa_E3_3 | ecosystem: Environmental > Terrestrial > Soil > Palsa > Peat permafrost | place: Sweden...
CCGGGCTCGACGGCGTCAAACGGCGGCTGGCGGGCGAGGAATGTGTCCAGGGGCTCCATGTCACGTGCCTCAATTGTGTTCGCATCTTGTATGTGAGCCGTGGGCGCTACGTGTCAGCCTAGCCTCGGTACTCGCAACCACATCTGGGAGGGCGCATGGCAGACGGAGCCGGGCCTGAAACCTACGACGACGAACTCGCCTATGAGGGTGGTGGTCTGCCGAAGACCACGAACTGGTGGGGGGCGTTCGTAATCGGCCTCGCAGGGACGATCCTGGTCACGGGAATCGCCCCAGTGATGGTGACCTCGCTCGGCGCAGCATCGATACCGGTCATTTTCGTCATCACGGTCAGCGGTTACGTGTTGTGCCTGTTCCTGGCCGAACTCTCCGCGATGATGCCCGATCGCTCGGGCGGCTCGCCGTCATACGCGTACCCGGCCTACAAAGACCGCTGGCCGCGCTTCGCCGAGCACGTGAACGGCTTCACGGCGTGGGCGTACTGGCTCGGCTGGTTCCCGGTCGCGCCGCTGAACATGATCCTGGCCTCGTACTACCTCGTCGAACGCTTCCATCTCAGCACCGCCGGGTTCACACCGATCCACACCCCAATCGCCTATTGGACGGTGGCCATCTCCGTCATCGGCCTGCTGCTGCTGTTCATCCCTGCCTACATGGGGCTTCGCTTCGGGACCGTGTTCGCGACCACGCTCGCGTTCCTGTCGATGATCCCACTGACGTTCATCGCCATCGCGTGGATCTTCAATCCCTCGGTCGCCCATTTCTCAAACCTGTCGGGCTTCCATCAGCTCAGCGGCGCGAGCTTCTTCTCCTCCGATTTCAATCACGGGTGGTTGACGTTGTACATCGCCTTCTCGTTCCTGTTGACCTGGAACGTGATCGCGATGGAGGCGGCCGCGTGCTACATCGGCGAGACCCGTAATCCCGACCGTGATGCGAAGATCGCCATGAACCTCGAGGGGGGCTACGGCGTCTTCATCTACGTGCTGATCCCGGTGGCGTTCGTGATCGTGCTCGGCAACAAGGCGCTCGGAAACGTGGCGCTGGTGGACCCGAAGACGATCTTCACCGAATACAGCGCCAAGGTGTTCGGCGCCGGAGCCGCCAGCAGCCTGCTCAACTGGCTGATCGCGGGGATGCTGATCATCGCGTTGGTGCTCTCGGCGCTGAACGCGATCACCGGGACCGCCCGGTCACTGCATCAGATGTCGACCGACGGCCAGTTCCCGCGCTTCTTCCAGCAGACCAACCGCCACGGTGTCCCGCATCGTTCGATGATCTTCAACGTCGTCTGCTCGATCATCGTCGTGTTCTTCGGCGGCGCGGTGGAGATCTACACCTTCTCCAATGTCGGTTACCTGGCCTCGTTCATCCCGGTGCTGATCGGGTACTACCTGCTGCGCAAGCACCGCCCGAACGTGCGGCGTCCGTTCCGGCTGCCCGAGTGGATGAAGTACGTGGCCCTCGGGTTAGCCGCGTTCTACGCGGTGATCTACTTCTACGGTGGGCCGGTGTACGCGTCATGCGCGTGTAACGCCGCCGGCCGCAAGACCCTTCCGTACTACTTCATCGGGATCGTCGTGCTGCTGGCCTACTATCCGCTCTACCTGTGGCGCAAGCGCGATGACCGTAAGAACCAGTCCGAGGTCGGGCTGGCGACACCCGAGATTGTTCCCCAGCCAGCTCAGGGCGGCGCTAGTCCATGAGCGTGTCCTCGGTGCGGGCCAGGACGGTGGCTGAACCGGACACCGACGGGCCGTTCGAGCGCATCCTGCTGGCCACGGAGGGCCGGCAGATCTCGGATGCCGCGATCGCCCGCGTGGTGGCGCTGGCCAGGCGGTCCGGTGCCAGTGTGCACGTGTTCTCGATCGCCCGGGTCCACGGAACGTCATTCGGCTTCCCGAGCCCCGGGCTGTTACCGACCAAGAAAGAGTGGGCGGAGCAGCGCGAGATGGTCGGGAAGACCGTCAAGCGCCTGAAGCGCAAGGGCATCGAGGCCGATGGCCACGTGCTCGGCACGCGTAAGGCCACCAAGCGCATCTGCGAACGGGCGGTGGAGCAGGGCTGCGACGCGATCGTAATGTCCGCCGACCCTGATCGCCACCGCGTGGTCGCAGACATGCTCTGGTCCCAGGAACCCCAGCGCGTGCGACGCCGGGCGAAGCAGCCGGTGTTCCTGGTCGTCGACGACTGAGCGACCAGGTCCAGCTTGGTGGTCCACGCCGTACTGACGACGGCGGCTACTTAGCGGTGATCGGTGGCCGGTGCGCCTGGGCGCCCGTGTAGCCGGGCGAGCTTGATCGCCAGCTCGAGTGACAGCAGATCGTCGCGGTCGAGCTCAACGCCGGTGAGCTCCTCGATCCGCCCGAGCCGCTGGCGCAGCGTGTTCGGGTGGATGTACAGCGCGCGCGCGCTCTCGATCACGCTGCGCCGCTCGGTCAGGTAACGCTCGAGCGTGTCGAGCAGCGCCGTGCGCCGCCGGCGGTCGTAGGCGATCAGCTCGTCGACCGCGGCTCGCATCCGGTCCCGCGGCGCGTCCTCGGCCGCGATGTGGACGAGATAGCGGTAGGCGCCGAGCTGCGAGTAGGAGATCGCGCCGCCGTCGCCGAGCAGCGCCCGGCCGATCGTGGTCGCATCGAGCGCCTCCCGGTACGCGCGCGTCGCATCGCCAGGGACGTCGCGCAACTCGCTCACCCCAATCGCCGCGCCCGCCTCCAGCCCGAGCGAGCGACAGGTCCTCAGCAGCTCCTCGATCCGTTGCGGGCGGCGACTGCCGAGCGGGAGCAGCGCGCGCACCGGACCGGGGCCAGCGTCGATCGCCGCCCGGGGAACCAGCCCGCCCAGCTGACGTCCGAGCAGCTCGGCTGCCGCCCGCCATTCGCCCGAGCCCTGCTCGTGCTTCCCCGTCGGCTCGGCGCACACCATCAGGTAGGGCAAGGTCAGGTCGCAGCGGACCTCGGCCGCCTTCGCGGCTGCGAATCCCGCCGCGCCGGCGGCGAGCGCCTCGAACATGTCCTTGACGATGTTGGCGTTGGTCAGGCGTTCGATCAGGTCAGCACGTTTGATCGCCACCGCGGCCAGATGGGCGATCGCGCGCGCAAGCTCCGCGTCCTCGTCGGTCAGCAGGCGCCCGGGGTTGGAACCAACGCACAGCACGCCGAGCTGCTCTCCCCCGGCGTTGAGTGGAGTGACGAGCTCATTGCCGACTTCGACATTCGGCCACAGTCGTTGCGCCGCCGGCCGCGAACCGCGACGGTCAAGGGCGTCGATCAGCAGTGAAGCGCTCGAGAGCATCGTCGGCGAGGTGACTCCCGGTGGGTTGGAGGACAGCAGCGCCAGCCCGTTGCCGTCCGGCTCGAGTCTGTACACCTGGCAGACCGCGGCGTCCAGCAACCGGCGCGTGCCGCTCACGACCTCAAGCGCCAGGTCGGCGGGGTCGGTGGCGGCCGCGACGGCTTGGGCCAGTCCCGACAGACCCGTCAGCGTGTTGACGCGACGGCGCTCGCGTTCGTAGAGCTGGGCGTTCTCGATCGCGCCGGAGACGAGTGAGGCCATGTGGACGAGCAGCTTGAGCGTCTCCTCGGTGAACTCGCGCGGCGCCTCGGTGTGCAGGACGATCACACCGATGGTGTCGCCCGCGCGGGCCAGGATCGGGACCGCGACCATCGACTGGAAGCGCTCCTCCTCGAGCAGCGGCACGTACTTCATGCGCGGATCGTCCATGGCGCGCTCGCGGATGAACTCGGGTGTGCGATGACGAGCCACCCAGCCGGTCAAACCCTCGTCGACGCCCAGCTTCACCGCGCCGACCGCGTCGGCGAACACCGGCGAAGCCGCCCGGATCGTCAGTTCAGCGCCCTCGAGCAGATAGATGAAGCAGGCGTGGCAGTCCGTCGCCTCGGTGGCCAGATCGACGATGCCGTGCAGCATCGGGCCGAGCTCGATCGACGACGAGACAAGCTTGATCACCCCATACAGGGTGCGGTTCTCTTCCTGAAGCCCGCGAGGCTCAGTGGTGGCTGACAGGACGACCTCCCATGGACGACCCCTATGTGTGAAGCGAACATGCTAGCCGCGACGAACAGGGGCTCCGAACCATTGCTTGCAGACCGGGGCGGCGGATATACCTACGCGGCATGAGCACGCAACCGAAGGATGCCGATGACGTCCGGCAAATCGTCCGCGACACCGAGATCGAGTTCCTGTTCGCGCAGTTCGTGGACATGCATGGCAAGCCGAGCGCGAAGTTGGTGCCGGCCACCCATATTGATGACCTGCTGACCGAGGGCGCCGGGTTCGCCGGGTTCGCCGCCGGCGACATCGGCCAGGGACCAGATGATCCGGACATGATCGCGATGCCCGACCCGCGCAGCCTGACCGTGCTGCCGTGGCAGCCCAACGTCGCCCGGCTGGCGTGCAACGTCACGGTCGAGGGGGAAGCCTGGCCGTTCTGTCCGCGGACCATCCTCCGGGGCGCGCTCGATCGGGCCGCCGGCCTCGGCTATGAACTGAAGGTCGGCGCGGAGCTTGAGTATTTTCTCCTGCGCCGGTCGCCCGACGGCGGCCTCGAGCTGGCCGATCCGCTCGACACGCTCGAGCAGCCGTGCTACGACATGCGCGCGCTGACCCGCAACCTCGATTTCGTCTCCGAGGTCTCGAAGGCAGTGACGGGACTCGGGTGGGACAACTACGCGACCGATCACGAGGACGCGAACGGGCAGTTCGAGCAGAACTTCGCCTTCGCGGACGCGCTCACGACGGCTGATCGCGCTGTGTTCTTTCGCTACATGGTCGAGACGCTGGCACAGCAACGAGGCCTGATCGCCACCTTCATGCCCAAACCGTTCGCGCACCTGACCGGGAACGGCTGCCACTTCCACGTCAGCCTGTGGAAGGACGGCGAGAACGCGTTCGAGCGCGATCCGGCGCAGGACCCCCGCGGGCTCGGCCTGTCCGAGCTCGCGTACGCCTTCCTCGGCGGGCTGAAGGCCCACGCCAGGGCGTACATCGCGGTCACCGCCCCGACGGTCAACTCCTACAAGCGCCTGACCGTCGGCGCTCCGACGTCCGGGGCGACGTGGGCGCCGGCGTACATCAGCTACGGCTACAACAACCGCACCCAGATGCTGCGGATCCCCGGTCCAGGACGGATCGAGGACCGCACGGTGGACGGCTCGTGCAATCCTTATCTGGCGGCCACCGCGATGCTGGCCGCCGGCCTCGACGGCGTGCAGCGCGGCCTGGACCCCGGCGACCCTAACTCGGCGAACCTGTACACGCTGAGCGCCGAGGAGCGGGCCGCGCAGGGAATCGAGGTACTACCGGCAAACCTGCTCGATGCGACCCGCGAACTCGAGCAGGACGACGTCTTGCGCGCAGCGCTCGGTCAGACGCGCGACGGCGACTACATCGACTACTTCGTGAAGGTCAAGCAGGGCGAAGCCCAGGCTGCCCACGAGCAGATCACGCAGTGGGAGCTCGATCGCTACCTGCAGTTGTTCTAAGCGGCGGCTGTCTGTGCGACGGCGACCACTACGCGAGGCGGTCGCTCGAGCTGAGCAGCGAGCCGATCGTCTGCGGCTCCCGAGCGTCGAGATGCGTGGCCAGCGCAATGAACGCCCCGGCGGTCGTCAGCGCATCCCCGAGCGCGTGGTGGGGCGTCTCGGCCTGCTGACCGAGCAACCTGGATAGCGTGCTCAGCGCCAGTCCCGCGGGCGCGGCGCCGTCGCGCTCGCGCAGCCACCGGCGGCCCATGACCTCGGTGTCGGCGGCCGCCGGAAGGCGCACCCGATGCCGGGAGAACGCCCGGCCCAGAAACGCTCGCTCGACCGCGCCGGTATGGAACACGGGAACCCGTCCGGTCAGCGCCGCGATCAGCAGCTCGATCGCCTCCTCAGGGGGCGGCGCGCTGATCAGGTCGGCCACGCGGAGCTTGTGGACCAGCACCGCGCCAGGTTCCGAGCGGCGTGAGGAGTGCACCAGCGTGTAGAAGGACTTGCCGAGCACGACGCGGCCATGCTCGACCGCGGTCGCGCCGATCGCGATGATCTCGTCCCGGCGGGGGTCGAGCCCGGTCAGCTCGAGATCGACCGCGCACCAGTTCGCTTCCCGCCACGGGATCGATCCGGCTGGTCGCCCGGCGCTGGTGAAGGTTCCGGCGACCGCCGAGCGGCGGCGGGGCAGCCTCATTCGCGCAGTGTTCTCTGGACACCCGCGACGGCGCGGAACACGTCACGGAGGTGATCGCGCGTGAGCGGGCTCAACGCGCGTGGATCGAGCCAGTCGTCCGGGGCCGCACCTGCGGCCAGCTGCTCCGTCTGGTGTTCGATCCTCAATTCGAGTGCCAGCCCGAACGCATCGGTGAGCGTCCGCGCATCGGCCGCGCTGAGCACGCCGCCCTGCTCCGCCGCCGCCAAGCGTTCGGGGGTCGAGCCCTCGGTCGCCCCGACTGACGCCCCGGCCCAACGGGCCAGCTCGACGATCGGGATCACGGCGGCGCCGCGGATGTCGAGCCAGTTGCTGCGGGTGCCGTCGCGCTCGAGCACCGAATCCCCGTCGAATCCGGTGGGCGGGTGGGCGGCCAGGGCGCGGCGCAACAGCGCGGCCAGGACCCTGGTGCGGGCCGGACCTTCAACCACGGGCAGGGGATCCCGGGGCGTGCCCCACAGCGGCCGGCGCTCGACCAGCACGGTGAGGCCGAGCTCGTCCTGATCGCTTGTCTCGATCCATTCAGCGCCGCTGCGTGCCGTGACCTCGGCGGTCAGACCGCAGCCCTTCAGCCCGGCCGTGACCGCCTCCAACCACCCCGGTGGTGGAGCGTCGCTGTAGATCAGCGCACCCCGCTGGATCGAAGCCGGCGTCAGCTCGCGCCGAGCCTGACTGCCGAGCGCGACCCACACGAGACCGTCAGCCGGTAGCTGATCGCTGGGTCGGGCGAGCTCGAGGACGCGGATCGTCAGCGCGTCCACGAGCGCCGAGAGCACGCGGGCGAGGTCGAGCGCACGCAAATTCGAGCTGTGCAGATCGACCACGATCTCGGGCAGCGCGCGGGCCACCGCAGCGAGTGAGTCTGCGTCCTTGGCCCGGGCGATCGACCGCCGGGCGGCGAACCACGATCGCGGGTGCACGGCGAACAGATCGGCGTCCTCGACGACACCCACGAGCTGCCCGCGCTCGCTGACGACGGGAGCGTGCCGGATCCCGCGCTCGAGCATCTCGAACAGCACATCGCCGCCGAGTCGCCCGGGCACCACCGTAAACACCGGCATGGTCATCACCGTCTCGACGGGAGCGCTGGCGGGAACCCCGGCGGCGATCACCCGGGTGCGCAGATCGCGGTCGGTGAGGATGCCGAGCTTCCCGCCTCCGAGCTCGACGATGGCCGCGTTAGCGCCCGCCTCGGTCATCCGCCGAGCCGCGTCGCCGACGCTCTCATCCGGAGCGCAGCGCACGGTCGGGGATCGGATCAGCTTGGCCACCGGTTGATGGCCGGGCTCGCGCACGCCGACCGCCAGCTCGCGAGTGCGCGCGCGCTCCAGCAGCGGGCGCGCGACTCCAGTCGGGAGGCGATAACAGAGAGTGTCCTCGGCGGCGCGCGCCTCGAAGCCGGGCGGCAGGCCGGACATCATCGCGGCGTGCCCGAACGTGTCCCCCGGTCCGAGCAGGTCGAGCAGCTGGTCGTCGTGGACGATGTCGACGGCGCCGGAGTGGATCACGCGCAGGAACGTGACCGGGCCGCCGTCTTCGCTCAGAATCACCGCGCCAGCCGGATAGAACTCGATCTCCGTACCCTGCGCGACCTCGCCGAGCTCCTCTGGAGCCAGGGTGTCGAACGGCGCCCGCAGCCCGAGGAAGCGCGCGATCTCGCTCAGGCCGGGATCCACCGGTCTCTCCTACACGCGCCGCGAGGCGCTCAGGACCCAGGCGATCAACACACCCTGCAAGGGCAGCCGGGCCCACAGCGTGCGGGCGCCGCCGGGGATCTTCGGATAGTCCTCGCCGTGGAGCGCCATGTGCAGGTTGGCGGGGAACACGGCAATCAGCGTTCCGACCAGCCACCAGCCGGCCAGGCGGCGCGGCGCCTTGATCATCAGTCCCAGGCCGCCGGCGATCTCCGCCGCGCCGCTGGCGTACACCATCGCCTCGTGCGCGGGAATGTACGGGGGCATGATCCGGCGGTACGTCTTGGGGCTGACGAAGTGCAGCGCGCCGGCCACGACGAAGCACGGACCGGCGAGGAGACGGATCAGACGCACGATGCCGCACCGTAGCGGAGTTTCCGCGGCTGCGATCAGGCGCCGGCTCTATCACTCGTCCGGACCGCCCTGGAGTCGTCGAGCCAGCGCTCAGCCCGGTCGATGTGGGGGTAAAGGTCTCATCTGCCCGGGAGCGTGGTGGGTCGATCGCCCGCCGGGGTTCACACGTCATCCTTAGACCGTTCATAGCGCCGGCTTCAGGTGGCCAGCGATGCTGTTGTCCACAGGTTCATCTCTCCTGTGGACGAGCACGCCATGATCTCCACCACCCTTACGCCTGAACCCGCCGGTACCGAGCGCCCCGCGCGCCATGCGCCCCAGCTCGACATTGTGGTGCCGGTCTACAACGAGCAGTCGGCACTCGAGCGCTCGATCCGACGGCTGCACCGATTCCTCTCCTCGAGCATGCCGTTCGCCTGGCGGATCGTGATTGCCGACAACGCCAGCACCGACGCCACGCTGCCGATCGCCCAGGCGCTGGCGCGCGAGCTCCCCGACACTGAGGTCCTGCACCTGCCGGCCAAGGGCCGCGGGCGCGCCTTGCGCGCGGCCTGGTCGGCGAGCGAAGCGGATGTCGTCTGCTACATGGACGTCGACCTGTCGACCGACCTGCGCGCCCTGCTGCCCTTGGTCTCCGGACTCATCTCGGGCCACAGCGATGTGGCGATCGGGACGCGGCTGGCCTCCGGCGCGCGCGTCGTGCGCGGACGCCAGCGCGAGCTGATCTCCCGCACCTACAACCGGCTGCTGCGCGTGGTGCTCGGCGCACGGTTCTCCGACGCTCAGTGCGGCTTCAAGGCGATCCGCGCCGATGCGGCGAGGCGGCTGCTGCCGGCGATCAAGGACGACGGGTGGTTCTTCGACACCGAGTTGCTGATGCTCGCCCAGCGCCAGGGGCTGAGGATCCTCGAGGTCCCGGTGGACTGGGTCGACGATCCCGACTCGCGCGTGGACATTCTGCGCACCGCGCTCGGAGACCTCCAAGGCGTAGCGCGGCTGCGGCTGGCGGGGCCGATCAGCCGCTTCCTGCTGATCGGCCTCGCCTCGACGATCGCCTACGCGATGCTGTATCTCCTGCTGCGGGGCCCGCTCGGCTCCGGCGCGGCCAACGCGCTCGCGCTGGGGCTGACCGCGGTGGCCAACACTCAGGCCAACCGCCGCTTCACCTTCGGGGTGAGAGGCCGAGCCGGACTGCTGCGCCAGCAAGCCGCCGGCGCGCTCGTCTACCTGCTCGCCCTCGGCCTCACGAGCGGGGCTCTCGACGTCCTGCACGGGCTCGATCCCCATCCGGCCGGCGCGCTCGAGGTGGCCGTCCTGATCGTGGCCAGCGCGTTCGCGACGGCCACGCGCTACGTCGCCCTGCGCAGCTGGGTGTTCGCGCGACGCCGTCGCAGCCCGACCGGATTGCAGCCAGTCCCCGACTGACCCGCGCAGGCCGGCGCGCCGCCACCGCGCAGGCCGGCGCGCCGGCATCGGTCAGTCCGGCGCGCGGAACAGAATGAGGCCATGTCGCCCAGCCCGGCTGGCCTTGTCTACGGCACGATCGCCATCGGCGCGTTGCTGACCGCCGAGAGCGCGCGAAGTGAGACCTACGCGAAGTCGGTCGTCGCGGTCGTGATCACGCTGCTGCTCTACTGGCTCGCGTATTCATACGCCGAGTTCACCGGGCGGCGCCTCGAGAAGGGCGAGCCGTTCGAGTTCGACGAGCTCGCCGCCGCGGCGGTGAAGGAGCTGTCGGTCCTGATCGGCGCCTCAGTCCCCCTGTTCGTGTTGTTGATCTTCTGGGCCGCCGGTGCGCGCCTGAGCACGGCGGTGAGCGCGGCGATCTGGACCTCGGCCGCGATGATCGTGATCATCGAGCTCGTGATCGGCGTGCGCGCGCAACTGTCCGGACGCGACCTCGTCCTGCAGACCGTGTTCGGGGCCCTGCTGGGCCTGCTCGTGCTCGCACTGCGGGTTGTCTTGCACTGACGATGCCGACTCCGGATCGCTCATGCCGGCACATGCCGTGGATTACGCTTGCAAATTAGCCACGTGTCTGCTAACTTGGCTAACACCAATTGACTCCAGCGAAACGAGAGATCACATGACTACAGCGACCAAGTCCAACCCCATCACCGACAGCTTCGAGACCGCCCAGGAGCGGGTCACCGAGTTCAACGAGAAGGCCCTCGAGTCCAGCAAGAAGGCGGGTTCCGTCCTGCTCGACTCATACGAGAAGACCATCCTCGCGATGGCCGACTCCTACGTCAAGGCCGCGCATTCGACCAACGTCGACTGGATCAAGAGCGTCGCTGACGCTCAGGCCGACTTCGCCCGCGACGTCACCAAGTCCTACACGAGCGCAGCTCGCACGCTGGTCAGCTAGAACCTTCTGACCTGAGTTCCGCTAAGGCCGTGGCGCTGCCAGCGCCGCGGCCTTTTTGTTGTCCTGGCCCGCCCGACGGCTGGCGAGCTCAGTAGTAGTCCTCGACCGCGATCGACCAGTGTGCCGTGTCCGAGCCCGGCGAGACGTTGATCTGGTACAGCCCGGCGCCGGACGGGAACACCCGGGTCTGGGCGCTGCCCGAGTTGAGACCGAACTTTGTCTGGTCCGAGCTGTGGTTGAGGTTGACGACCTGGGCGCTCGGGCCTGAGCAGAAGAAGATGAACGTGCACAGCCCTTCGTAGCCCATGCTGTAGACGACGCGCCACTGGGTGCCGCGAATGCGGAACGGGACCGAACGCCCGGATGAGTCGCCGGCGAACGACGTCAACGGGCGCCAGCTCGGCTCCTCGGCCACCGACAGCGTGACGGTCGCGTGGCGGGCGAGATCGCTCCCGGCCGCAGGTGATTGGTGGGTCACCAGCCCCGGAGCCACTCCCGGTGCCGGGACCTGGCTCACGTCGGTGCGCAGCCCCAGCCGCCCCAAGGCGGCGGTGGCCGCAGTCGCTGCCCCGCCCACGACCTGGGGAACCAGGACGGGCGCCGGCCCGGCGCTGAGCACCACGCGGACCGCTCCACCGTTGCTCACCCGGGTGCCGGGCGAGGGAGTTTGGGCAATCGCGATTCCCTTGGGCGCCGCGCTGTAGTGCGCCGTGAAGGCGGGGTGGACCTTGGCCAGACGCGCCTTGACGGTGACGCTGGCTTTTCTCAAGCCGCGCAGATCGGGCACCCGGACGCGGCCGGCCGAACCGATCAGGATCGCCCCGGCCACCATGCCGACGAGGATCAGCCCCACGCACGCGAGCGCGACCCCCCGCCGCCGGCGGGCGGGCGGGTTGACGTTGCGCCGGGGCGTCATCGGGGGCGCGACGCGCGTGGCGGTGATCTCGTCGAGCTCTCGCTCGAGCCACTCCGTGGAGGCGGTCTCGGCCACGGCGGCGGGAATCGCTCGGGTGGCCATGGTCGCCGACGCGGTGGCGGTGGCCGAGCCCGCCGGGGTGTGAGCCGCGCGCCGCCTCGGCGCGAGGATCGCGACCGGTCCGGACCGTGACGAGGCCCGGTCGGGCTCCTGATCGAGCCCGGCGCGGCGCGGCGCCGCCACCGACGTGTCCGCCCGCGCCAAGGCGCCGGCCATCGCTTCACCGTTCGGATAACGCCTGGCGGGGTCCTTCTGGAGCGCGCGCTGAACGATCTCGACCAGCTTCGGCGGCGTGCTCCGGGGCAGCGGCGGCGGGGGGTCGTGGAGATGGCGCAGCGCCAGCTCGACGGCCGTCTTCTCGGTGAACGGCGGACGCCCGGCCAGCATCTCGTACAGGACGACGCCGGCGCCGTAGACATCGGTGGCCGGGGACGTGGGCCAGCCGCGCGCCTGCTCGGGCGCCATGTAGCGGGGCGTTCCCACGATCGTGGCCGCGGCCCCGTCGGTGCTGCCCTCGGCGAGACGGGCAACGCCGAAATCACCGACCTTGATCCGCCCCCGCGCCGAGATGAGGACGTTGGCCGGTTTGATGTCACGGTGCACGACGTTCTGCGCGTGCGCCTGGGCGAGGGCCAGACAGAGCTGCTCGGCCATCTCGCACGCGTCGGACGGGGCCAGCGGGCCTCGCCGCAAGCGGCTGGCCAGGCTCTCGCCGTCGACCAGCTCGGCGACGTAGTAGAGGCCCTCCTCGGCGTAGCCGACATCGAAGATCTGCACGATGCCCGGATCGTTCACCCGGGCCAATAGCTGTGCCTCGCGCTCGAAGCTGCGGACCCAATCCGGATCCTCGGCCCACCACGGCTTGATCACCTTGACCGCTACCGGCCGCGCCAGGCGCCGGTCCCGTCCGCGGTAAACGCGGCCGAACGCCCCTTCGCCGATCACGGCGTGGAGCTCATAGCGACCGTCCAAGGCGCGGCCGGAGAGATCAGGGGCGTGTGGCATGGGGGCGGATTTCAGTGCACGAGACGTGACGCGGACCCAACATGATCGCGGATCACCTCCGTTGGCTCGCCGATGCGGCCTCGGCGGGAGCGTTCAGGCGCTCATGCTCACCCGATGCGACGGCGCAGTTCGTGCGGAGGCGATGATACGCGTGCCGTCCTGCGGGGACAGCGTGACGTTGCGCCGAATCGGGCGCTCGGCGTCGTGACTGGCCGGGTGCAGCACCCGGCTGCGCAAGATCGCCCGCAGGACGACCCGCATCTCCATCTCAGCGAACGCGGCACCCAGGCAACGACGAACTCCACCTCCAAACGGGATCCAACCGTAGGTCGTCGCTGGCCGCTCCAGGAACCGCTCGGGTCGGAAGGCCAGTGGCTCTGGATACAGGTCGGGCCGCGTGTGGGTCAACCAGATCGCCGGCGTGACATCGGTACCCGCCGGCAGCGAGAGCCCATTCACGCTGAGCGCGGACGCGAGATGCCGACCGGCCAGTGGCACGACTGGCCGCAGTCGCAGCGACTCTTGGATCACCGCGCGCAGATAGACATCGCCGTCATCGGCGTCGAGCTCTGCCGTCAGGCGCGCCAGCACCGTGGGGTATCGAAGCAGCAGATCGACCGTCCACGCGAGCGCGGTCGCCGTCGTCTCGTGTCCGGCCAGGAGCAGGGTGATCAACTGGTCGCGCAGTTCGCCATCGTCCATCGCGCCGCCGTCGTCGAACCGCGCCAGCAGGAGGAGGGACAGGATGTCCTCGCGTTCAGCCGTCGCCGGGTCGCGACGTCGCTGCGCGATCTCGGCCAGCAGGGCGGTGTCGATCTCGCGGCTGAGCTGACGTAACTGGGCCAGAGGCCCGGGCCGATTGAACCGGCGCGCCAGCAGGATGTGAAACTGCAGGCTCGGCGACGCGGTGTTGTCCAGCAGCCTGGGCAGCAGCCGTCGCAGGAGCTCGCGCCGTGGCGGATTGGTGACGCCGAAGACCGCGTCGAGGATCACCGCGAGCGTGACCCCCTGCATCCGCGGGTGCAGCGCAAAGGGCCGCTCCAGTGGCCAGCTGTGGATGTCACGCTCGGCGATCTCGGTGACGGCGTCCTCATACGCTCGCATGCGCTCGCCGTGGAATGGCGGCAGCATCGCGCGCCGCCGTTGCAGGTGTTCAGCGCCCTCCAGGAGCAGGACCGAGCGCGGACCCATCAGCGGCAGCAACGTGAACGTGCGACCGGGCGGCAGACCGTTCTCGCGCTCGGAGTACAGGGCCCGGATCACCTCGGGGTCGCAGACCATGACCATCGGGGTCCGGAAGCCCATGAAGCGGACGCTGAAGGCGTCGCCGAACCGCCGTCGGCACGCCTCCATGAACGCGATCGGCCGCACGAGCCAGCGCACGGTTTGCAGCGCGGGCGATTCGGAGGGGCCCGCGGGTAATGAGCTCATGGACACGGATCGTTCATCGGAGCTGTCGCATAGCAACGTACCGCCCGCTCCGACGATACCCGGTGGCCGAGCGCCCCGAAACGCGCCCAACCACCTCGTCAGGCATGATGGGGGCATGCCCGAGCCAGGCTCAACCCGCAGCGTCAAGATCCCCGCCGACGAGCGCACCGGCTGGTCCTCCGAGCGTCCCCGCCGGGACGGCGCCCCGCCGCGGCCCGTCGACGTATCGGTGCGCTCCCGCGTCCTGGCTCCTGCGCATCGTCTCCGCTACTCGCCCGGCAGCCTGCTGGTGATTGTCGGCGCCGCTGCCTCAGAGCCGACCGCGTTTGCCGAGCGCGTCGTCGATGAGCGCGGCGCGACGCTGTCACTCGGGAAGGTCCGGGCACTGCTGGCTGGACGGATCCCCGCAGACGAGATTGAGGCCCGAGCGCAGGAGCTTCTCAACGCCGCGGTCTCCAAGCGCGTCCAGAAGGGCGAGACCGTGGTGGTGGCGATCGAAGGCTTTGACGCCGCCGAGCGCGAGCGCTACGTGCGCCTGGCCCTCAGCCAGCGGCGCCCGCGGCACCTGATCCTGATCGAGACCTCACGCGACCAGGTTCTGGACGAAGACCGAGCCCCGCTCGACGACCTGCGCCGGGCGCTGGATGCGGGCGAGCTGGGCCTCGAGGGCTTTCAGACCGCCCTGCGCCTGGGCGGGAACGCCCTCACCGAGCTCAAGCGGATCGTGTTCCAGCCGCTTCCCCGCCAGGACTGAGCCACAGCCACCGAGCCGGGGTCGTCGCGCTGCGCGCGACCTTCGATCCCGGCGCTGCCGGCCACCTGACGCCGCGGCAACCAGCGCACCCAAGGGAAGCTTTTGCGTGTGTCAGTGATCCAGGTGCGCGGCTCTCCCGTATGGGTGGCTAAGCAGAGAGAGTCGAGGACCGGGTGTGCACACTGACCTCGCGTCGGAGTCGATTGCCATGGCCATTGCCGACCGGTTTGCTCGACGAAACCCCATACCGGAGGAACACCATGAGCGACCTCACTCGTCGTGGATTCGTCAAGAGCTCAGCCGGCGCGGCGGCCGGCCTGACCGTGCTGGGAGCACTGGTTACCGACCAGGCTGAGGCGAAGGTGCAAGCGCACGAAAAGCATCCCATCGTCGCCTACGTCAAGGACCCCCGCACAGGGGAGATCTCGGTCATGACCGGTGAACGCGAAGTCCACGTTCGCGATCGGAAGCTGGCCGCTCAGATCGCCCGCGCGACCCGCTGAACAACCCTCATCCTCACACGACTCGGAGGTACACCATGTCGTCTCATCGCGAGGCGCCGGCGATCAGTAAGGACCCAGTCGCCGACAACACTGACACATACGCGTTCGTGAGCCCGGACGACCCGGGCACGGTCACGATCATCTCCAACTACCTGCCGCTCGAGGCGCCGTTCGGAGGACCGAACTTCTTTGAGTTCGGCGACGACGTCTCCTATGCCATCAACATCGACCAAACCGGCGATGGGACGCCGGACATCACCTACGAGTTCCAGTTCACCACGGAGGTGCTCAACCCGAACACCTTCCTCTACAACACGGGCCAGATCACTGCGATCGACAGCCCGAACTGGAACCGGCGGCAGTTCTACTCGGTCACCCGCGTGAGGGGAGGACGCCGCGAGGTGCTGGCGGCCAACCTCCCCTGCCCGCCCTGCAACATCGGGCCGGCGTCCACGCCGAACTATGCCGATCTCGCGGAGCAGGGGATCCACGAGATCGCCGGCGGCCACACGGTGTTCGCCGGGCAGCGCCTGGAGGGCTTCTATGTCGACCTCGGGGCGATTTTCGACCTCGGTGATCTGCGGCCGTTCCAGAACCTACACATCGCCACGATGATGCCAGCGGCTCCGGGTGTCAACGCGACGAACGATTTCGGGGTTCACTCGATCGCCCTCAAGGTGCCCACGCAGGAGCTCACCCGCGGCTTTTTCCGGCCGACGGACCCGATGGACCGTCGCTCGGTGATCGGCGTGTGGGCCAGCGCCAGCCGGCAGCGGGCGCTGATCCGCGAGACCGGTTCCGGTGAGGTGCAGCAGGCCGGGGATTGGGTGCAGGTATCCCGGCTGGGCAACCCGCTGTTCAACGAAGTGATCGTGCCGATGGGCAAGAAGGATCTCTGGAACTCGCTGTCACCCGCCAGCGACGGGCAGTTCCTTCAGTACGTCCAGCATCCGGAGCTCGCGTCGTTGCTGCCAGTGTTGTATCCCGGCGTGTTTCCCCACCTGGCGGCGCTGACCGCGGCGCGGGCGGACCTCGTCGCGGTGTTGCTCACCGGGCTCCCGGCGGGGGTCGTGCCGGTGTTCCAGAACAACACCGGAACCCAGTACGCGGACGAACTGCGGCTCAACGTGGCCATCCCTCCCACGACGAACAATCCGAACCCACTCGGAGTGGTCGGGGGAGACCTGGCCGGGTTCCCGAACGGGCGCCGCGTCTTCGACGACGTCGTCACGGTGGAGTTGCGCGCGATTGCCGGTGTGACCTACCCGCTGGTCAACAAGGCCTATGTGCCTGACGGAGCAGCGTCGGCCATCACTGACGGGTTGGGGGCGGCCAGCACCAGCTACCTGCCCGAGTTCCCCTACCTCGGGACGCCACAGAGCGGTTACCAGACCGCGCCGCTGGCCACCGTGTGAGCGGGGTGCCGCAGCCATGACAACGACAGCTCAGCACCCCGTGCCGGGCGAAGTGGGGGTCAGCAGCGAGCCGGCGACGAGCGCGAGTGTGGCGATCGACGTCGGAGCCGGACGGGGAGCGCTCGTGATCTATCCGAGCGAGCGCTTCCGCGAGTGCGAGATCGAGGTCAGCCGGCTGGCCGGCGACGGGCACCGGGTTCACACCGGGGTGCACGAACGCAGCACACAGGACGCCACCATGCTGACGGCGATCTTCGGCAGCCTGCCGGCCGGTGACTACGTCGTGTGGGAGGACGCCAGTACGGCCGGCGCGACGGTCACCGTTCCCGAGGGGACGATCGCGGAGCTCCGGTTGAGCTAGCCAGTGCGCCTGGGCGCCCGCCCCGCAGGCGGGCGCCCAGCCCCCACGCAAATCGACAACGAGAGAGGGCGAGATGAAAGTGAGCGCGACGAGTGTCAATGGGCTGTCGCCGTGGCAGCGCCTGCGCGGTGCTCTGACGGCGCGGGAGTGGCGCACCGTGGCGGGCATGACGACCGTCGTGGTCGGGCTGCACGTGGTCGGGTTCTTCATCCTCATCACGATCGTCGCGCCCCACCACTATCACGTGGGGTCATCCGGAGCGTTCACGGTCGGGCTGGGGCTGACGGCGTACACGCTCGGGCTACGGCACGCGTTCGATGCCGACCACATCTCAGCCATCGACAACACCACGCGCAAGCTGATGGCTGAGCGCAAGCGCCCGCTCAGCACCGGTTTCTTCTTCTCGCTCGGGCATTCGACGGTCGTCTTCGTGCTGGCGCTGCTGTTCGCCGTCGGGATCCGGGCGCTGGGTGGGCAAGTGGAAAGCGACGGCTCCGGACTGCACAAGGTCACCGACCTCGTCGGCACCGGGATCTCTGGCGGCTTCCTGTACATCATCGCGGCGCTCAACCTGGTCATTCTGATCGGGATCCTGCGGGTGTTCGGAGAGATGCGACGGGGCGAATATGACGAGGCGCAACTCGAGCGCCAGCTGAACAGCCGCGGCCTGATGAACCGCTTCTACGGCCGTTTCACCCGGACGATCAAGGAGCCGTGGCAGATGTATCCGATCGGAATCCTGTTCGGCCTCGGCTTCGACACCGCGACTGAGGTGGCATTGCTGTTTCTCGCCGCCGGAGCCGCCGGCGCCGGCCTGCCGTTTTACGCGATCCTGTGTCTGCCGATCCTGTTCGCCGCCGGCATGTCACTGCTCGACACGATCGACGGCTCGTTCATGAACTTTGCCTACGGCTGGGCATTCTCCAAGCCGGTCCGCAAGGTCTATTACAACCTCACCATCACCGGGCTGTCGGTGGCGGTCGCGCTGATCATCGGCACGATCGAGCTGCTGGGGCTCGCCGCCGCCAAACTCAGCCTCAAGGGCGCCTTCTGGTCCTGGGTCTCCCAGATCAATATCAACACGCTCGGCTACCTGATCGTCGCCATGTTCCTCGCCACGTGGGCCGTCGCACTGCTGATCTGGCGCTTTGCCCGGATCGAGGAGCGCTGGAGCCGTGGAATCCGCTAAAGGCGAATGTGTTGAATCCGCTGGCGCGGATTCAACCGGGACTTCTGCTGGCGCAGAAGTCCCGTCGTCAATCCGCGAGCGGTTCGGGTGGGGGTGCCGTGTCCAGCAGCTGCGCCACTCCGTGTTCGATGCCCCGGCACAGCACGCCGATGTCGGGCGCGGTGTCGCGGTCGCCGGTGACACCGAAGTTGATCTCCCCGTCGTAGGAGAAGATCGCCACTCCGACCCGGACCCAGCCGCCCAGCGGGACGAACGGAAACGCTTCGAGCATCCGCCGCTGCGCGAGGTACAGCGGGTGCTGGGGACCGGGGACGTTGGTGGTCACCGTGTTGACACTGCTCTGGGGCAACCGGCTCGCGACCCGGCCGGCCAGCGCGAGCAGCATCGCCGGGGCAAACCCGCCGAGCGCGGTCAGCCGCTCGGCCGCCACCGCCTGACCGGAATGCTTGAGCTGCTGCAACTGCTCGTGCAGGGAGTACAGCCGCTCCACTGGGTCCTCCAGCTCGACCGGCAGCTCGGCGAACATCGCGGAGACCTTGTTGTTATAGCTCCCACGTTCATGTCCGGCGCGCACCGAAACCGGCACCAGCGAACGAATCACGCGGCCCTCTACCGTCTCACCGCGCCACAGCAGCAGCTCACGGAAACCGTTGGTGATCGCCGCGAGCACGACATCGTTGACGGTGCCTCCGTGGACCGCGCGGATCTGCCTGACGTCCACCAGCCGCGCCCGCGCCCAATCCCAGCGCCGGTGCGGCCCGATCGGGCCGTTGAGCGAGCTGGCCCGGCGCGGACTGAGCAGCGATCGTAGGTTGACCAACCCGCGCGTGGTATCGACGAGCTGACGAGCCACCCGACCCGGAGCGCGCACCGCGGCCGTGGCCGACTGCACGGCTTCGTAGGGACTGGCGGCCCGCCCAGCGAGCGAATGGACCACCAGCTCAACCGAGTTCGGCTCGGGCTCGGGCTCCCAGTCGTCAAACACCGCCTCGGTCGGCTCGGGATTGTCACTGAGGATCACGCTCATCAGGTCGGTCGCCGAGACACCGTCGACCATGCAGTGGTGGACCTTGGAGATCAGCGCCCAGTGGTCGTCGTCGAGACCCTCGACAACCCACATCTCCCACAGCGGCTTGGTCCGGTCGAGCTGCTGGGACATCACGCGCCCGACCAGGGTGCGCAGCTCCTCGTCGCCGCCGGGAGTCGGCAGCGCCGTGCGGCGCACGTGATAATCGAGATTGAAGTGGGGGTCCTGCACCCATACCGGGCGGCCCAGTGCCAACGGCACGAAACGCACCTTCTGCCGGTAGCGCGGCACCAGCGGCAGCCGGGCGGCCACCGCGGACTTCACCTCCTGTGGGCCCGGCGCCGGACCGGCGAAGATCCCCACCGAGCCGATGTGCATGTGTGTGACCGCGTCCTCGACGTGAAGAAACGACGCGTCCAGCGGGCTCATGGTGTCCATCTGACCTCCCTTCCGACGTGTCAGCCGAGGTCGCCGAGCAGATCGGCCACCGAGTCGACGATACGCGAGGGCAGGTAGGGGTAGCGGCCAGCCTCCTCGCGTGAGGTCAAGCCGCTGAGCACGAGGATGGTCTCGAGTCCGGCCTCCAGGCCCGAGACGACGTCGGTGTCCATGCGATCCCCGATCATCGCCGTCGTCTCGGAGTGCGCGTCGATGGCGTTCAGCGCCGAGCGCATCATCAGCGGGTTCGGCTTGCCGACGAAATATGGCTGCACGCCGGTCGCACGGCTGATCAGGGCAGCCACCGAGCCCGTCGCCGGGGTCGGACCGTCCGGCGAGGGCCCGGTCGCGTCGGGGTTGGTGGCGATGAAGCGGGCGCCCGCGCTGACCAGGCGGATCGCCTGGGTGATCCGCTCAAAGCTGTACGTGCGCGTCTCGCCCAGGACCACGTAGTCGGGGTCGCGCTCGGTCAGCGTGTAGCCCGCCTGATGCAGCGCCGTCGTCAGGCCAGCCTCTCCGATCACAAACGCCGAGCCGCCGGGGCGCTGATCATCGAGAAAGCGCGCCGTGGCCAGAGCCGAGGTCCAGATCGATTCCTCGGGCACATCGAGGCCGGAGGCACGCAGCCGGGCGGCGAGGTCACGTCGGGTGTAGATCGAGTTGTTGGTCAGCATCAGGAACGGCGTGCCGAGCTCGCGCAGGCGGGCCAGAAACCGCTCGGCGCCGGGAATCGGGAGCTCCTCGCGGACGAGCACGCCGTCCATATCCATCAACCAGGAGCGGATCTGACCCCGGACCATGCGAACACCTTACCCCGGCGATGAGGATCGACGTGTGAACCAGTTGGCACCGCTCGGCGCTCGGGCTCGCCGTCGCGCGCGCCTAGCCGGCGCGGGGGCCATTCCGAGGCCGGGCTGAGCTCAGGCGGCGAGGATCGCATCCACCTCGGCCGCGGTGGGCAGTGACGGCTGCGCCCCGAAGCGCGAGGCGGCGAGCGCGCCGGCGGCGCACGCCCGCATCAGCGCGGCTTCGCGCCCGCGCCCCTCGAGCAGCGACACGACCAGCGCGGCGCAGAATGCGTCGCCGGCGGCCGTGCCATCGACCGCCTGGACACGGGGCGGCCGCGCCCGAGCCACCTCCTCCCCAGCCTCCATCAGCACCGCTCCCTCCGCCCCGAGTGTCAGCGCGAGCAGCCCCGCGTAGGACCCGACCGCCTCGTGCTCGAAGCGATTGACGACCAGCAGATCGGGCGCGAACTGCAGCGGCCCGCGCATCGGGGCGGCGTTGAGGCAGAAGAACCGCGCCCCGGCGGCCGCCACCGCGACCGCAGCCGCGGGGATCTCCAGCTGACAGATGACGGCGTCGGCTTGGCCCACCTGCACATCGCCCGGCTCAAGGCGCCGGTTGGACCCCGGCGCGACCACGATCACGTTCTCGCCGCTGACCTCCACCAGAATCAGCGCGACCCCGCTCTCCCCCGGATCGCGCGACACGCCGCTGATGTCGATTCCCTCGCGCTCGAGTGACCTCAGGACGAGGTCATCCCGGCCCACCCGCCCGACGAACCGCACCTGTGCCCCGAGTCGTGCGGCCGCCACCGCCTGATTGGCCCCCTTACCCCCGGGGACACGCTCGAACACGGCATCGGTGACTGTCTCGCCAGCCCGTGGCAGCCGCTCGCAGCGGGCCACCAGGTCAATGTTGGCGGACCCGACAACAGTGATTCGGGGGGCGGGTCTCACCACATAAAAATAAACAGATAAATAAAATGTTTTTTGGTCACTCACTCACCGTCGGCCAAGTGCGCGAGCGTCTGCTCGATGTCGGACTCGGTGGTCCGGGGATTGATGGTGCACAGGCGCAGCGCGGGGCGGCCGCGCAGACGGGTGCTCGTCGCGGCGGCGTACCCGCTCGCTGCCACCGCGGCCACCCGAGCGGTGTGCTCGTGGGCGCTCCAACCTGGATGGCGGAAGGTGACGATCCCGAGCTGAGCCGGGGTGACCAGCTGCCAATCGGGATCGGCCTCGATCAACCGCTCGGCGTACTCGGCCAGTGACAGGCAGCGGGCGATCGCCGTGCGCAGGCGCGCGGCACCGTAGACCCGGAACAACAGCCATAGCTTGAGCGCGCGCGAGCGGCGCGTGAGCTCGAGGCTGCGATCAGCGAAGTTCACCTCGGCGGTGCTCGCGCGGACGTCGGCCAGGTACTCGGGGCGCATCGTGAATGCGCCGCCCAGGATGCCCGGCCGGCGCACGAACAGGCAGCCGATGTCGTAGGGCAGGAACAGCCATTTGTGCGGATCCAAGACGAGTGAGTCGGCGCGCTGGAGTCCCGCCAGCGCCGCCGCGCCGGCTGGGCACAGCGCCGCCGGCGCGCCGTACGCCCCGTCGACGTGCAGCCAGAGATCCTCCGCACGACTCAACTCAGCCAGGCCCTCGAGGTCGTCGACGGCGCCGGTGTTGGTGGTCCCGGCCGTCGCGACGATGAAGCGCGGACATCGACCCTGACGGCGATCCTCGCGCACCGCCTCGCCGACGGCCGCCGCGGTGAGCCGCAA
>Ga0302181_10000964_pt1 | contig 22288 bp, 21 predicted proteins | sample I_Palsa_E3_3_FD_198786 | JGI IMG/M metagenome (GOLD analysis project Ga0302181, IMG submission 198786) | Peat permafrost microbial communities from Stordalen Mire near Abisko, Sweden - I_Palsa_E3_3 | ecosystem: Environmental > Terrestrial > Soil > Palsa > Peat permafrost | place: Sweden...
TGGCGTTCGATGCCAGTGTCGGAGCGCTCGGGGTGCCCGGCTCGAGGTCGACGTAGAAGTTTCCCTCCAGGAAGATCCGCGGCCTGATCTTGGCCGTGGCGTCGGCGTGGATCGGCAGCCCATTGCTATTGATGTCCATGGTCACCACCGCGGCCTGCGAGGAGCCGGCCACGCGCTGCACCCCGGCTACGTCCCCGACGTCAACGCCGGCGATCCGAACCGGAGAATTGAGCGCCAGTTGGGTCTCGGTGGTGAACACCGCTTTCAGGACGAACGGTGAGCCTGAGAACGGCAGCGTGCCGCCGAACACGGCGTAGCACACAGCCGCAATCACAACCGTGGCGATCAGCCCTGCGGCAAGGTTGGACACCCGTGAGCCGCGGCGCCTGATTGCCCTGCGGGAACCGGGACGCCTCATCCGGCGCTCCTGACCGTCGTCTCGGTCTTCAGTCCCAGGTTGCCCGGAGGGTTCCCGATCACAGCCTGCTTGTCCGAGTACCGCTCGTTGCCGGCGGCACATTCGGGCGTTTGGCCGGGCGAGTCGGTGTTGGGGTATGGATTGACGTGGATGGGGCCAAAACCGTTCCCCGCCGCTCCGGTGTATGGTCGGGTCGACGGTCCACCCTCGTGACCCAGTCCGTCAGCGACCGAGATGATCACGAACCGCAACGCTGTGCCGGAGCTGGTGTGCTCCGAGAGCAGGCTCGAGATGTTGCGCAGGAACAGCGTCACGTAGTTGCACGACGCCTGGACCGGGGTCAGGAAGGCCAGCGGCGAGCGCAGGCTGCTCGCGGTGAGCGTCAGCCGGTCAAGGCCTGCACTGACCGCCGGCGTCTCGCCGTAGCTGGCCAGCGCCTTGGAAAGGCTGACGAGCTGCCGGTCCAGCGCGGGGGTCCCGGGCAGGTTGGCCGTGCCGGCCGCGAACGCGCTGGCGAGCACCGGCGCGCTGGCCGGGATCGTGGCGATTCCGGGGCGCAGCTCGGAGAACAGGGAGGCGGTGTCGGTCAGGAACGGCTGGAGCGTCGGGCTGTCGGCGATCACCGCGCTGAACGTCGGCGGCGTCTGCGAGATCGTGTCCTGGAGGTAGGGCACGGCGACGCCGGCCAGCGCGCGGAAGGTCGTGTCGAGGTTGACGAACAGGGTCGCCTGGGTCTGGGCCACCGGCACGAGCGCGCCGGTGAACGCCTCCAGTCCACGGAAGAAGCCCCCGAGGTCGGTCCGCGGCGAGGCGAGGTTGCGCGCCACCGGGTCGAGGTCTCCGAGCAGGGGGAGGAACGCCCCGATCGCATCGTTGACGTCGTTGCCACGGCCCGCGAACCCATAGGCGAAGCCGGCGGTCGACGCGGCGACGCCGACGCGGGTCGGGGGGGTGAACATCGACAGCACCTGGTCGAAGTCGACCTCGGTGCTGGTATGGCTGGCCGGGACGGTCGCGCCGTCCGCCAGTTCCTGACGGGAGTGGCCCGGGTTGACCTCGAGGTACTTCAGGCCGATCGCCCCTTGCAGCCTGATCGTGAAGGTCGAATCGACCGGCAGGGGGTCGATGCTCTGGTCGAGCGCGAGATTGAGGTTGGCCACCGGCTGGCCGGCGCGGTCGCGCGTGGCGGTGACGGTCTCGACTTGGCCGACGAGCGTGCCGCCCATCCGCACCTCGGCTCCGTGGGTGAGCTCGTTGGCGTCCCGCACCTGCACGTGCAGGCTGTAGGTGGGGACGAACGGCAGCCCATTGTTGGCGTTGTAGGCCAGGAGCACCGCGACGATCACGACCAGCACGGTCATTGCGCCGATGAGCACCGGATTGGCGAGCACGCTCTGCTCACGCCGGCGGCCGCTCATATCCCCGTCCCGATCAGGTAGTGGAGCAGGCCGCTCAACTGCCCGTTGCCGGGCCGGCGGGCGGTCGCCGCGCGCACGGCCGCAGCGACGAGACTGTCGGTGTGCGCGGAGGGTTGGGCTGTGCGCACCGGCGCCTGCGCCGCCGCAGCGCCGGCATCCTGGAACGTCGATGAGCAACCGGTAATCGGGCTGGTGGAATAGCTGGTGCACGAGTTGACCAGCAATTCCTCGCGCACGTAGTGCCCGAAGCTGTCGAACCCGTTCGACGCGGTCGTACCGTAGAACAGGAGCTTCATCAGCTGCTGGATTCCGCCCGTCGTGTTGAGACTCGCGGTCAGCCGATCCAGCGACGCGGCGGCCGGCGCTCCCTGCTGGCCCAAGCTCTGCAACTGGCGGGCGAGCGGGATCGTCGCCACCAGCGCGGGCTGGGACTGCTTCGAGGCGGCGCCCAGCTCGATCAGCGCCGGCCGCGCGGCCTGGGCGAACGGCGTCAGGTTGGTGAACTCGTGCGCCAGCCCCGACGCGCTCTGGCCAAGCTCGGACATGAGCGGCGTACCTTGATCGGCGAGCGTGCCGAGGTCGGTCATCAGCGGCTGCAGCTGGCGCAGGAACGAGGGGAACAACTGGAACGAGCGGGCGATGTCGGCGGCCCGGGCCGCGCTCGCCACCGAGGTGAGATTGGCCTGCACGACGAAACCGGCCAGCGACTGGCGCTCCCGCGCGAGCGGGGTCAGGACGGCGTCGGAGTCGGTCGCCAGCTGCGCGAGCGCGCGGTTCTGGCGGGCCAGGATCTGGATCACCTGGTCGGTGTAGCCGAGCGCCGGATCGGCTCGGTGGATCACCGCGTTGAGGTCAGACCCGCGGGCGGCGAGGCCGGTGCCGAGCTCGTCGATCAGGATCGCCAGCTGCTGACGGACCGGCTGTTGATAGATGTCCTGGACGATGTCGAAATCGACCGGCGAGGTGGTTCGGGTGACCGGCAGCAAGTAGCTCCCGGCCCCCGGACCGTGGGTGATCCGTTGCAGCGGCGGGAATGTCGAGGTGCCCGGATTGCAGTCCACGTATTCCTCGCCGATCAGCGACTGCGGGCGGATCGCGCAGGTCGCGTTGGCGTAGAACGGCGTGAAGCCGGAGTCATCGACCTCGAGCGTGACCGCCGCCTGCTTGTCGGGCGTGACACCGAGCGATTGGATGCTGCCGACCGGTGCGCCGGCGATCCTGACCTCCTCACCCTGGACGGCAAACGACGCGTCGTCGAAGATCGCCCGAATCTCGTACGGTCCACCGTCACCCCGTGAGGAGCCGGCCAGCGCAGCGGTCAGCGCGACGGCGGCCAGCACGAGGATCGCGCCGATTCCGGCGAGCCGCCTCATGGACCCGGCGGGCTCGAACTGGGCTGGCAGCCGGGGACCGTCTCCGGCGCGGACCCGTCGGGGGAGGGTTGCACGGCACCCCCGGGGCATCGGCCGTGAACGACCTGGAGGCCCTGGTAGCGGTCGAACGGCGGGCGTGCGGTCAGCTGGTTGGCTGCGTTGACGCCAAACGGGAAGAATTCCGGCTGGCTGCGAACGTAGTGGCCGTTGGCGTCGTAGTACGCGCTGGCCTGCCCGATGTTGGTCAGCGCGCCCACCACGTCGGGCGTGTACTCACGCAGATAATCAAGTTGTGCTTGGGAGTCGTTCAGTTCCTGGATCAGGTGCGGGAAGGTGACCGACGCCAGCGCAGCGAGCCCGGGCGTCTGGCGAAACAGCGTCGTAAGGTCACCGGTGCCGGCCGGATTGCGGATCAGCGCGCTCAGCGAGGTGACGGTGGGGAGCGCGGCGCGTGACAGTTGATGCAGGCTGGACAAGAACGGCGTCAGCTGGCGATCCGCGATCTTGGACGCGGCGACGACCGGGTCGAGGGCGTCGAGCGTTCGGTCCACACCGGCGAAGGTGGCCGTTCCCTGCCTCAGCGTGCCGGGGAGCAGGACGAGCGCCTGTTGCAGCGCCTGGCTCTGACTGTCGATCGCGGCCGCGGTCGTGTTGGCGCTGGCGATCAGGTTCGATAGCTGCTGGCTTCTCGAGGCCAGCGCCTGCATCGTCTCGGCGCCCTCGACGACGAGCCCGTCGAACGCGGGCTCGTCGCGCGTGAGCTCGGCGGTGACCTGGCTCGTGCTGGCCAGCCCGGGCGCGAGGTAGAGCAGGGTCCGATGCGCCGCCAGCGCCCGACCCTGGACGCTCGCGGCCTCACCCCGAACGAACCCGCGTAGACCGGCTCGGGTGAGCGGGTCGAGCGCGTCGAACAGCTCGTCCAGACTGACCAAGGAGTAGGTGTGGTTCTCCCCGATCAGCCCTCCGGACGGGATCGGCGCGGTATTGCCGGGACCCGGTTCCAGCACCACGTAACGGTTCGCCAGTCCCGACAGGGAGTTCTCGTAGACCCTGGCGATCGTCCCCTGAGTTAACGGCGCGACACTCGAGTCGACCCCGATGACGACCTCGGCCTGACCGGTGCTGGTCAGGCCGATCGAGTTGACCGAGCCCACCTTCGCCGCTCCGATCATCACATCGTTACCGGTTACCAACCCACCGGCGTCTTGGAACTCGAGCCGCAGCGTGTAGGAGCCGGCGTTCGCGAGCAACACGAGGGCAATCAGCACGATGGCGCCGATCAACGCGCCTATGGCCGCAACCCTGGCGATCATCTGGACCGCGTCGGCACGTTTTTCAGCCGAGGCTCTCCGACAGCAACCCCGCGGCGCGGGCACGGCGTACGGCACACACTACGAACATGGAATTTTCTCCTTCCCCGGGCGCCCAGCACCGCCCTTGAGCGCGGCGATCGTACCAAGTAAGACAAGCGCAACGACCCGGTTCCCGACCCCCGCTCCGGCGCCGAGCGGCCAACCGCCACCCGGCCGATCCCGTTGCTGTGAGAATCCGCGCATCGAGTTCGAGCGCCCAGACCGCCACCGGCGACCGCGCGAGACGGTGTGAGCGTTTCCCGCCCAGGAGATCGCGACGCTGGCGCGGGTGCTCGCGATCGCCCGCGGGGTTGGCGTCTGAGCGGCCTCGGGTGCGGTCTCGTCCTCAGTCTCACCCTCCTCAGCTCGGCTACGGTCGCGACCTCGATCGCGGCGTCGCCCGTGCGCCCGAGCGCAGCGCGCTTGCAGGGCTTCTTCCTCCTCTCCGGGCGGGTCAGCGCGGCCACCAACGTGAGAGGCGAGCACGTCGGTGAGCGAGTGCTGCGCATCTGGGCATTCGATCCCCTGTGCCCAGCCGGTGCCTGCGAACACGTAAGGCTCGTGCGCGTTCGGCCCGGCGGCCGGGATCAGGTGCTCCTGCACCGCGTCGCGCCCGCGTACTACATCGGCCGGGGGCGCTTCTACGCGCCGCTGTCCTGCGCGAAGCGGATCTACCGCCAGGGGGACGTGGTCCCGTTCAAGATCACTGTCCGTATCACCGCCGCGAAGCTCTCCGGGACCACTGTGGTGGCCACTCACGTGCGTGCCGTCTACACGAACCGGTCACGGCGGAACCTCACGCCCTGCGTGACCGCGCCGGGCCACGACGCAGCCTCGTACCACGGCCACCTGTTGTAGCGCCCGCCGCTGTTTGGGGCGCACGCGCTGGTTCCGTGGGTCAGGGCGAGAGGTTTGTCCCGGGGTAGCGCGGTCGGTCGTCGGCGGGGCTGTCTGTCGCTCGTCCCGACGCCGGCGCGTGCCCGCGGCCCTGAAGCTCGCTCGCTCGGCACGATCCGGTGACGATAGCCACAGGTGACGTCACAAGATCCGTTTACGGTCACCCCCAGTGAGGAGCGTTACCCACGGGGCACCGGGGACAGGCGGTGGGTCGGCGGAAGCAGGCGGTGCGTCCGGGCGGGCATGGGTGCGCAGAGGCGGACGTGGGCGGGCATGGGTGCGCAGAGGCGGACGTGGCCTGGCGCGGGAGCGAACAAAAATCGCCCCACCCCCCGTGAATCGGAGGGGTGGGGGTGATAGGGCCCGCTCAGCGGGCTCTGGCGCACGCACCTCCCGTGAACCGGGGGGGTGGGTGTGATTTGTCCCGCTCGTGCGCGGAGGTGCGTGCAGCCATGGCTGGGCGGGCGGGTGGGGCCGGTCGGTCCGGCACCCGCGGCGGCCTCAGGCCATGGATACTCTCTGAAGGCCAGTTTTCTGACAGTTTCACCTGCATAACAACCGGGTCGAGTAGCACGAACCACCACCGGGCAACCGCACCGCCCCGCGAACCACATCACCCTCCCGTCGCTACTTGACCACCGACCACCGACCGCGCTTCCCCGCCACGAACCCGCTCCAGCCCCGCCAACGCTGCTGACAGGCCGAAGACCGACCGCGCTGTCCCCGCTACGAACCCTCACGCCGACCCAAGGACTCAGCACAGCCGCCCTTGTTGGACATCGTGCAGGTGACGGGCGCCGAGTGCGCGACTGGCGGTCGCGCCCTACGGACACGAACTCGACGCCCGGATCGCGGACGCCGTCACTCCTGAACACGATGATTCAGCCGTGAACGTCCACCCTCAGCGGTCGGCGCCACCTAGCGGCCGATGGCCTGGGGAAAGTTGAAGCGGTGATCGGGGTCGACGCGGCGCCGAGTCGCGAGCAGGCGGTCGTAGTTGGTGCCGTAATAGGCCTTCTGCCACCCCTTCAGCGCTGGGTCGATGTAGTTCTGGTAGGCCATCCCTGAGACGTAGGGGCGCATCCGCGCATAGGTCCGTCCGAGCCACGGGCCGCCGCCGTTGTAGGCGAGGTACTGGATGCAGGCCAGCGCGTTTCGGTGCACGAACGCCGTCGCGGCCGGGGCAATCCGGTTGATCGCGCCGCCGTAGGAATCGAACAGGATCGCCCCTGAGCCCGTCTGCCCCTGTCTGACTTCGAGCGCGGAGACGAGAATCTGGCGTGCCGCCTGCGACAGCGAACGGGTCACGTAGTCGGACTTGGCGTTGAAGCTCGCCCGCTCCAATTGGCCGCCCGCCCGCGTGCCGACGGTGTGGCAACTCTGCAGCGACCGGCCGAGACAACCTGCCCAGCGGGTCTGCAGGCCCAGGTAGTCCTGATTGCCTGCCGTCAGCTGTCCACCGTCGACGTTGGTCAGCGGGGCGATCAGCCGCCTGAGATCCGACGCGGGGCCCATGTATTGGCCCGCGACGCTGACCTGGGGCTCGCTCGAGCCGGTCTCGAGGTGAAGCACCGAGCTCAGCGCGTTGCTCGCGTGCGGCGCCCAGCTCAGCCACGCTGCGAGCGCGTCGGAAGCCGAGGGCCACGGCCAGTTGACGAAGAAGTAGGACACCGAGCGTGGGATCGGGTGCACGCGCATCTCGAGCTGCGTGACCACGCCGAAGTTTCCGCCGCCGCCACCCCGCAGGGCCCACAGGAAGTCCGCGTCCGTCTGCGCATTGACTGTACGCACGCGCCCCTCAGCCGTGACCACCTGAGCGCCGAGAATGTTGTCGGTCGTGAGACCGAACGCCCGGCCGGCCAGGCCCACGCCGCCGCCGAGCGCATGGCCGCCGATGGCCACCGACGGGCACGAGCCCGCCGGAATCGTCACCCCCTGGCCGGCCAGCGCCGTGTAGACGTCGATCAATTGCGCTCCCGCCCCGATCGTGGCGGTGCCGGCGCGACGGTTGATGCTGATCCCCCTCAGGTTGCGCAGATCCAGGACCAGCCCGTTGGAAAGCGTCGAATACCCCGCGTAGCTGTGACCACCGGAACGCGCCCGGAGCGGCACGCCGTGCCCCACCGCCCAGCGCACCGCGCTGCGGACGTCGGTCGTGTCCAGCGGGCGCGCCACCGCCAGCGGCATGACGGTGTCGAAGCGCTCGTTATAGACGTGCGCGGCGGCCGCGAAGCCCGGCGCGCCGCGCTGGATCACCGGACCTCGGATCGCCTGGCTGAGCGGGCCGGGAATCCGCGCTCCGGGCGCCCGCGGACTGAGGGTTCGCGAGATCACCTCGGCGCTCGAGGTGGCGCAGCCCGCCAGCACGAGGCCGCCTGCGGCGGTGAGAAAGGCGCGGCGATCGATTGGCTCGCTCAAGACGTTCCCCCTCTCCCTCTTCGGTCGCTGCCGCCCACGTGCAGCAGCAGGCAGCTTTTCACACGCCGTCCGCGACGCGCAAGGACGCCAGCACGCGATCGATCACCAGCAGTTGAGCCCGACGCGCCCCGCGGCCGCCGGCGATCACCACGTACAGGCATAGTGGACGGCCCGCCGCGGTGAAGAAGTGCTGCATTCCCGTCTGGCCGGGTCGTGGGTGGGCGAGCCGGCTGGCCGTGAACCCGGTCGGATCGAGCGGCAGCGGGATCCGGCGCGACGCGAACAGGCCCGAGCCCGGCTCCAGCCCGGCGCCCGGCAGGTACTCGGTCAGCGCGATGAACGACGCCACCTCGGGCATCGCGGCCGTGCTGCGGTCGCCGAACTCGCCATCGCTCAGGGCGAGCGGAAAATCTCCGGCGTGCAGAGTCGCGTTGCCCCCGTCGCGCCGGAACACCCGCCCACTCCAACGCGCCGGCAGCTCGATCCGCAGGCCATGCGCCTCGAGCCTCACGCCACACCGCAACCGATCACGCCACACCGCAACCGATCACGCCACACCGCAACCGATCACGCCACACCGCAACCGATCACGCCACACCGCAACCGATCACGCCACACCGCAACCGATCACGCCACACCGCAACCGTGCCCCCCGGGCCACTCCAGCCATCACAACCGTCCGGTCGATCACCACCCGAGGCTCCCGGCGACCGCCAAGGCAAAGATCGCCACGAGGGTCGCCAGCCCCGCTCGCGCGGCCAGATCGCGGGTGCGGGCCAGTCGGGCGTGCAGAGCCACCAACTGCTGGGGGCTCTGCACGTGCGCGGCGAGGAAAGGCGTGACCCCGCGAATCGCCCCATAGCAGCCGACGATCAGCGCGCCGGGGCCCGCGCCGGCGGTCAGGAAAGCGGCGAACAGCGCCACGTAGGTGGCGGCGCTCGATACGACGGTGGTGACGGCGAGGCCGAACTGGATGCCGTAACCGAGCCCGTACACCCATCCGCGGTATTCGCGCAGCCAGTGCTCGTTCACCTGCCGGCGTGGGCCGGGAACCGCGTTCGCCATCCCATCCACGGCAATCGCCGCCAGGAGGGCAATCGCCAGCGCGAGCAAGCGCGCGTGCGCGCCGACCCCGGCCGGAAGCACGATTGCCCCCGCCACGCCGCACAGCGCGCCGGCCAGCCCTCCAGCTGCGGTGCAGCCGAGCACGAAGAAGCCGATCGTGATGCCCCATCGACTGTGCCGGCCCCGCTCGCCGAGCGGGGTGATGCTCGCGAGCATCGACTCCCCTCAGGGTGACCACGCCGCCCGGACCGCGCCCACCGCGGCCGTGGCGCAACCGAGCGCCAGCAGCTCATTCATCGGCGCCTCATCAGGCGCCCGGGTCGGTGCGGGCGGGCTGAGGTGCAGCCGGAGGCCGTCCGGGATACAGGCTCGGGTGCTCGGGGCCGATGCCCGCCGCAGCGAGCGTGTCCTCGACGCGACGAGCGCGCGCGGTGCCCGCACCCGGCGTCTGCCCCGGTGAGACTGGCCCGGCCTGGCGCCGGTCCTCGATCGCGTCGCCCACCAACGAGGCCAGCCCCGTCCACGTGGTCGCCACGCCTTCGCCGCGCACGCCGCCGTCGACGAGCACGAAGTAGGGAGCGCCGGGCACCTCGTAGTCCTCCCAGGCCCCCGAGGACATCAGCACCGGCAGCCCGGGCGGCGCCAGAGAACGCAGTCGGGCCGGACGCTCGCGGTCGGGTCCATGGGTGACGATCACGGTCTGGACCTCGGGCGGCAGACGGCGCTCGCCGAGCGTCTCCCAGAATCTCGCGCAGCTACCGCAGCCGCTGGTCAGGAACGCGAGCAACGTGGGCGCTGCCGCACCACCGGCGAAATCGAGCGTGACGACGTCGCCGCCGGGAGTGGGCCCGGTGAGCGCGGGCGCCGGACCCGCGACGGCGCGGCGAACGTCGGTCGGGGGAGTGAGCAGTGACTCGGTCTGGGCACCGGGCGGTCCCAGGCGCCGCAAGATCTCGGCATGGCTGCGCAGCAGACCGGCCACGAGCACGAGCAGCAGCACGAGCAGCAACGTCTCCACAGAGACGATCGCGACCACTAGACGCCTGGCCCGCCTGGGAGCTGCCGGGCGACACCGTGGAGACAGTCAGATTCGTGCGCGCAGGTGGTGTTGTCGACCATCTCAGTCGCGTTGCAGCTCAGCCCCGCCACGGTGGCGGGGTTTTGGCAGATCACGAGCCGGCACACGACCTCTGTCGTGCCCTGCACCTGGGTATTGCACTGGCCGTAGCGGAAATGGTTGCAATCGACCCGACGGAGATCGCAATCGCCGTTCGCGCAGCGGCAGCCGCCGGCGAAGGAGCGGCCGGGGATCCGGTTGCAGTCAAGGTAATAGCGCACGCCCTCGTCCTGACAGAGGCCGGCGCCCTGGTAGTCGGTGCATTTCCACCACCCGCCCACGAACGCCTCGGCCGGGCAGATGTTGCGCCCGTGCTCGATCTCGCAGCAGAACGCCGTGTAGCCATCGGCGCACTTGCTCCCCGGCGGGCATTGGCTCGCGATCACCGCCCAGGCCGTGGCCGGACGGGTGAGGTAACGCACCGGCGCCACCGCGAACGCCGAGCCGACGAGAGCAGCGTGCGCGATCACCCCGCGGCGCGAGGTCCGACGGGCCAGCAACGAGCCGACCGCGTGCGCGATCCGCGCCGAGGGGCTCACTGCCCGCCCCAGGACTGCCAGGCCAGCGGCAGCTCGGTGTAGGCGAGCACGGTCCCGTACACGGCTCCAGCGGTGCCCACCACCAACACCGCCGCGAGGCTCGCCGGACGCTCGAGCATCCACGTGATGCCGTGCGGGACCCAGCGGACTCCCGCCAGCGCGACGAGCGCAAAGACGACGCTCAGCACCGACTGCGCGATCGAAGCGGGCACACGATCATCGCCGAAGCACCCGCACGAGGACGCCCGTCGCGCCAGCCGCAGTGTGAGCGCGGCGAACCCCAGGTAGACGAGCGCCATCACAACGCAGGACAATGGGCCGGGCGCCAGGCCACACCAGGCCCCGAGCGCGACCTCGGCGGCTGCGAACACTCGCACCGGGGCCGATCCCACCGGCGGCCCAGCGGTGCTCAGCGCGCGCGCCGCCGCCCCCGGGGAGCGCAGTTTGGCGAGGCCAGCGATGCAGAGCAGGACCGCGGCGACGGCGTACGGAGCGCTCAGCGCGCCGGCCACGCCTCAGCCCCTGACCCGCGTGTCACGCTCAAGAATCGTGTTCGCTGCGGAGGCGGGATCGAGCTCGCGGGACACCACGCGGTCGAGCAGCTTCTGGACCTCGGCGTCCTCACGGACCGACTCCTCGAGCTCGCGCCGCATCCGGAAGGTCGCGATCGCGAGCACCTCGTTCATCAGGTTGCGACGGCGCCGCTGTGACAGCGTGCCCTGGGCTTCCAGGTATGACCGGTGCTCGGCCAGCTTGTCCGCGAGTTCCTCGATGCCTTCACCTCGAACCGCTTCGGTCCTGACGATCGGTACGACCCAGTCGACGTGGGGACCCAGCGCCAGCACCCCCTTGATCTCCCTCACCATCGTGTCGGTGAGCGGATGGTCAGCCTTGTTGACGACGATCACGTCGGGGATTTCCATCACGCCGGCCTTGAGCGCCTGAACCGAGTCCCCCGAGCCTGGCATCAGGATCAGTACGACGGTGTCGGCGTGGTCGATGATGTCCACCTCAGCCTGGCCGACTCCCACTGTCTCGAGCAGGATCACGTCGCGGCCGGAGGCGTCCATCAGCAGTGCAGCCTGAAGCGCGGCCTCGCTAAGGCCGCCAAGCGCGCCTCGGTTGGCCATCGAGCGGATGAACACGCCCGGGTCGAGGAAGTGATCGGTGAGGCGAATCCGGTCGCCCAGCAGCGCGCCGTGCGTGAACGGTGAGGAGGGATCGATCGAGAGCACGGCAACGGTGCGCTCACGCGCGCGCTCGAGCTTGGTCAACGCCCCCAACAGGGTCGACTTTCCCACCCCGGGGGGCCCTGTGAATCCGATCACCGTGGCCCGGCCCGTGTGCGGGAAGACCTCGCGCACGAGCGCCCAACCGGCTGGGTCGTCGTTCTCGACCAGGGAGATCGCTCGCGCCAGCGCGCGCTTGTCGCCCTCCAGGAGGCGCTGGGCGAGGGGTTGATCGGGCTGCGTCATGGCCGCGAGGCATCATGCCACCTCGTCGAGCACGGCTGAGCGCATACGATCTGGCCGTGCCCTCAGCGCGCACGGGAAAGCAGGCCCGCAAGGCTTCCGCGCCGCCCCCGCTGGTGCGGAACCCGCCGGCACCGCTGCGCGGCGGCCCGCTCGCGTTCCTGCGCTTCGCCCGCCAGCGCCACATGCTCAGACGCGGCTACATCCCGCTGGTGGCGCGCTGGGCGTGGCTCAAGCTGCGATGGCGAGGGCGTCTGCGGACCGACGGTCTGTGCTTCGTGGGACCGGGAGTGAAATTCGAGATCGGCCCTGAGGCGACGGTCACGCTCGGCCGCTGGTCGTGGATCGGCCACCGCTGCAAGGTCCGCGCCCACGAGGGTCACGTGTCGATCGGAGCGAAGTCGGTGCTGGGGCAGGAGTGCACGATCTCCGCCTATCAGCACATCTCGATCGGACGCGAGTGCATCATCGCCGATCGCGTGATGATGATCGACTTCGACCACGGGATGGTCGAGGTCGAGCGCCCGATCCGCGAGCAGGGCATCTACAAGCGCGATGTCAACGTCGGGCACAACGTCTGGATCGGGTACGGCGCCTGCGTGCTGCGAGGGGTGACGATCGGAGACAACGCGGTGATCGGCACCAGTGCGGTCGTGACCGGCGAAGTGCCGGCCAACGCCGTGGTGGGCGGCATTCCGGCACGGGTGATCCGGATGCGCGAGACGCCAGAAAGCTTCCGCTGGGGCTGATGCATCGGCTCAGGGAGCCCACCCGGCGAGATCGGGGGCGAGGTAGCGCAGCTCTGGACGCAGGCGCGAGTCGCCGTCCATGGCGCGTTGGAGTGCCCGCGAGTGGGCGCTGGCGCGCTCACGGGGATAGTCACCCGCCATCCCGCGCGAGATGAGGAACGCCCAGTCGCTGGCCTGCAGGGCGAGCAGCTCGCGTAATGCCCGTGCTCCCGGCCGCTCGGATCTTCCGAACAGTCTCAGCTCGGCGGTCCTGGCCTCCCACGCGAGGTCGGCCACCAGGGGTCCGCTCCAGGTCCGCAGATCTTCGCCCTCGCCCCAGCTGGTCACGCCGAGGTCGGTCGGCGCGGGAACCGGCTCATAGCGCCCGAGCGCGTCATCGAGCGTCGTCAGTGCCAGTCCCTGGCGAGCGGACTCCTCGCCCACGGCGCCGAGCCATTCGACGCCCTCATACCACCAGTGCCCGAGCAGCTCGGTGTCCAGCGCGCACACGCACACTCCGCCGTCTCTCACGCGCTCCAGCGCTCGAGCGACGAAATCGCGGGCGTGCACCTGGGCGAGCGCGGAGGCGGCCTCGGCGTCGTAGCGGCCACCGTCGTTGCGCCACACGCGATGATGGTGAGGGGTGAGGGCGTGGTAGTCGCGGTAGGCGGCCGCGGCCGGGTACCCGCGAGCACTCCACACGAGTGCCATCGTCTGGCGGTCGACCGGCCACAGCACCGGGCCGTCTTGACTGGCCAACGGCCGGAGATGGCGCGGGTCGCCGAGTCCGAATACGCGGGTGAGCTCGACGCACGTGGCGCGCACGCCGACCTCCTCGAGCAGCGGGTCAAGCCACGGCGCGTGCGCGCACTCGGGCAACCAGAAGCCACCCGACCAGTCTCCGAAGCGCCGCCGATGCGAGGCGATGCCGGTCTGCAGCTGAACTGCAGCACCGGTGTCGGTGGCCAGCAACGGCAGCACGGCGTGCGTGGCCGCCGAGGTCCACGTCGCATGGGCTCCAAGCGCCGCCAGCAGGCCGCCGTCGAGCTCCGCCAGACGATCGGCAGTGGCGGCGTACTCGGCCGCCGAGCGCTCGACTTCAGCGGCCAAACGCCCGTCTCCGCGCTCGCGAAACGCGCTCGCGTCGCGCAGATGGGATTCAGGCCGAATATCGCGCAGGAAGCGCAGACAGCGGGCCATTGCCCCGGGTGCCTCGAGCTGGTCGCACAGCACGGGCGTCAGCGAGAGCGTGATGGGCACTCGCCCCAGCACGTCCAACAGCGGCAGATAACACGTCGCGATCGCCTCCCAGAGCCACTCCTCACCGAACGGCCAGGTGCCAAACCCGGCCGGGTTGCCCTCAGTCCGCGGTCGCGGCCACGGCGCCCCGCCCTCGACGTAGGGCATGTGGGTATGCAGGACGAGGGCGAGTTCTCCCCGGGGAGTGTGAGTGCTCAGGGACATCTACTTACTCATTGCTAAGCTTGTCTACATAACACGGATGAAAGCTTCTAATAGCTCAGGGTCGGCGGCCCGTTCGCGTGACGACGGGTTGCCGAGCGCAAGGGAGGTTTTCCTCGGCGTCAAGCGGCAGTGCGCCTGGTTTCTGCGCTGCACCAACCCGGCCACGCAGATCGCCGTGCACCCCGATCTCGGGGAGCGGCCGACCTGCGAGCGCTGCGTAAGGATCATCCGGACCGCGAGGCAGTTGGTGGAAGTGTCCAACGGCCTCATCGCCCCCCACGCAACGTATGTGCGCGCCGTCGGGGGCGGCTCATCGCCGGCAGACGGCGAGGAAGTCCAGCGCCGCATCGAATTTGCCGGGCCGGAGTACGAAATCCTGGGTCGAAATCGCTGGGGTTAGCCGGTCATAGAACGGCTTGGTGATTCGCAGCCTCGGGTGGAGCGCATCCCAGCCAAGTTCAAGCGCTAGTTCGTGCACCCGAAGCTTGCGGGCGTGAAACAGGCCGAGCAACTCGACCTGATCGAACACCCCGCGGCAGAGTTGATCGAACTCGGCGGCTCGGTACTCCTTGAGGTGCCACGGGTTGTCGGACTTCTCGGCGCCGGGTGGGGCGAGCGTGAGGAGGTTGGGCGTCGATACGTACGCGACCGCGCCGGGCGCCAGGATCGAGCGCACGTGCTCGAGTACCGCAACCGGGTCGTGCACGTGCTCGATCGTCTGAAGAAACACGACGACGTCATAGCTGGACGGCTGGCCGTGGCGCTCGACCAAGCCCCGCTCGAAGCGTAGGTTCTGGCGCCGGTAGCGCAGCCGAGCGTGTTCATAGGTCTCGGGATTGGCCTCGACGCCGAGCACGCTGGCGGCGGAGCGCGAGAGCACCTCCGAGCCGTAGCCCTCACCGCAGGCCAGGTCAATCACCCTCAATCCCGCGACCCGGGCGCCGATGAACTCGTACACCGCGAGGTGGCGGCGAAACCAGTAGTTCTCGGCCGGCACGTCGGGCAGCGTGCGTTCGCCGGTGAGCTGGAGTGGCGGGACGCCCGGCGGCTGATCAAGCTGAACGTGCGCGTTCACTGGCATCAGGGACAGGGTAATCTGCCTGACGCCATGGAGGCGCTTCGGTCCGCGGATGAGATCCGCGACGTCAACACGAGATACCACGACGTCGCGGCCCACAGCTACGACTCCAAGTGGGGGATCGATTTTGGAGCCATCGGCCAAGCTCAGGTGCTCGGAAAGCTGCGCAAGCTGCTCGGGGATGAGCTTGAACAGAGCTACCCGCGCTCCCTGGAGATCGGAGCGGGCACCGGCTATTTCAGCCTCAACCTGCTGCAAGCGGGCGTCGTGGGCGAGGCGATGTGCACCGATATCTCGCCCGGCATGGTGGCGACGCTCGGGCTCAACGCCCAGCGCCTCGGGCTGAAGGTCAAGGCCACGCGCGCCGACGCGGAGTCGCTTCCCTTTGCCGATGCGAGCTTTGACCTCGTGCTCGGCCACGCGGTGCTGCACCACCTGCCCAACCTGCGGCGGGCGTTCGCCGAGTTCCATCGCGTCCTGCGTCCAGGCGGGCGGATTGTGTTTGCCGGCGAGCCGTCCCGCATGGGAGACCGGATTGCGTCGCTGCCCAAGCACGGTGCCCTCGCGCTCGCCCCGGTCTGGCGGGCACTATTGAGGGCCACTCCCGCCCCGCCACCAGCCACCGCGGGATCCGCCGCGGAGGTGGCCCACGAGCTGGAACGGTGCGTCGACATCCACACCTTCACCCCGGCTGAGCTCTCCCGGCACGCCCGCCGGACCGGGTTCACCGGGGTCACGGTGCGCGGCGAGGAGCTGACGGCGAACTGGTTCGGCTGGTTCAACCGCGCACTCGAGGCGAGCGCCGATCCCGACGACGTGCCGATGCTCTGGCGTCGCTATGCGTTTCACGGCTACCTGCTGCTGCAACGCCTCGACGAGAAGGTGCTCGAGCCGCTGCTTCCGCCGGCGGTTTTCTACAACCTTCTGCTCACCGCGCGCCGTCCCTAGCGGTCGCCCGACCAGGACCGTCGGGGTCGGCCGCGCGCCGCGGCGACCCAGTCCGGCCCTGGCACGAGCCCTAGACTTCTCTCATGCCTGCCCAGCTCGCGCATGACTTTCCGCTGTTCCCACTCGGGCTCGTCGCGCTCCCGGGCGAGTTGATCCCGCTGCACATTTTCGAGGATCGCTACAAGACGATGATGAGCGAGTGCCTGGCCGACGAGCGCGAGTTCGGAATCGTCTGGCTTTCCGACGACGGCCTGCGCGACATCGGCTGCGCGTGTGAGATCGACCGCGTCCTGGAACAGATGGATGACGGCCGGATGAACCTGGTGGCGCGGGGGACGCGACCGTTCCGAGTCCTCGAGCGTCAGGGACACCTGCCCTATCCCGCGGGAGTGATCGAGTTCGTGCAGGACCGCCGCGACACACTTGACCCTGGGCTGATCGACGACGCGCGCGCCGCCTATGCCGACCTGGTCAAGCGCGCGACTGACCGCGAACCGGACGAGCTGGAGCTCAATCAGATGGGCGCCTACGACATGGCCGCGACGGTCGACTTCGGCCTCGACGCCAAGCAGGGCCTGCTCGACCTCCGATCCGAGAACGCGCGGCTCCACCTCGTCACGCGACTGTTCCGCGCGGCGATCAAGCGTCTCGACTTCGTCGATCGGGCTCAGGCCCGCGCGCGCTCTAACGGCAAAGTCAGGTTTGGCTAGATCGTGTAGAGGACCATCGCGCCGCCGAAGATGAGGCAGTAGATCCCGAACGGGGTCAGGTTGCCTGACTTGAAGTACCTGGTCAGGAAATGCACGCAGACAATCGCCGTCAGAGCGGAGGCCACCGCCGCCAGCAGGGCAGCACCGCGGATCCCGTGGTCGCCCAGCGGACCGGTCAGGTCGCCAACTTTGAAGAATCCGGCGGCGAGGATCGCGGGCGTGGCGAGCAGAAACGCGAATCGCGCTGCGTCGCTGTTGTCCAGGCCGCGGACGAGACCGGCCGTCATGCAGACGCCGTCGCGGGAGATGCCGGCGATCAGGGCGGTTGACTGGGCGACGCCGATCCCCGCCGCCTCACGGAACTCCAACGTCGAGAGCCGACGCCCGCCGTCTCGCTTCATCCCCTCGCGCGCGGCCAGTTCGCGCACCTCAGCGCGCCGTCGAAACCGCTCGCCGCCCAGCAGGATCACGCCGTTGACGATCAGGAAGATCGCGGCGGCCAGCGGCTTGGCCAGGGCCTGCCGGATCGGTCCCTCCAGCACCACCCCGAGGATGCCGACCGGGATCGTTGCCGCGATGATCAACCACGCGAGCCGCTGGTTGGGAGTCTCGATCCGCCGTGTGCGCAACGTCACGAAGAAGGCGGCGATGATCGCCTTCCAGTCGCGCCAGAAGTAGATCAACAGGCCCACGGCGCTGCCGACGTGGAGCATGACCACGAACGCCAGCCACGGCGACTCGGGCTCGGACTGCCAGGCCACGATGTTATGCCAGCCGAACAACGTGGGGAAGAGGACCGTGTGTCCGAGGCTGGAAACCGGGAACAACTCGGTCGCCCCTTGGAGGACGCCGAGGACGATTGCCTGGAAGGGACTGATCAGACTGTGAGTGACTGCGAGCGCCAGCACCAACCGCCGAGAGTACCCGGCCCCGTAGCGACAGGCCGAGCGCTCAGCCGCTCAAACCGCAGACCTGCTGCGCCGCCTGCACCGTAAACGGTTGGTCGCTCAGCCGCTCAAACCGCACACCTGCTGCGCGGCCAGCACCGTAAATTGCTCCGCTTGAGCGAGCTCGCTGTGCTTGGCGGCGGCCGTGTCCGGGAAGAACAGCGTGCCGTCCTGAAGCCTGACCCGGTAGGAGAAGACGCTGTTGGCGCCGGCCACGAAGCGACGCTTCGATACCACGTCGGCGTCAAGCGTCATGGCAAGATCGCGCGCCTGCAGCAGCAACGGGTCGGGGAGCGGCCTGACCTTCCCGCCGTTGCACCTGATCGTGCCGCTGTCGTTGACCAGGAGGGTCAATGACGTGCCCTGACCGGTCCGCGTGAGCAAGAACAGGTCGGGAGACTCCACGTCGAACCCACAGCCGCACAGGACGAGGCTCAGGGCCAGCGCCAGGCCGAGGGGCTTCACGATCCCGGGACGACGATCGCAGCACCGCCCCGGCGCGGGTCCCCGCCGCCGGAGAATGCCCCAGCGGCGTCGCGCGCCGCCGCTTGCGCGCCGCCGAAGAATAGGTTGAGCTCGCCGAACCGGGCGATCTCGCGGCCGGGGGCCTGAAGCACGTCGGTGTCAATCCCCGGCTCGGCGTAGACGACCTCGTCCTCGACGTGGACCCGTGGCGCGTGGACGGCATCGGCAGCCTGCATGCCGTCGTCGATCGAGCGGATGATCGTCTGCAAGACCGCAGATCGAATGCGGTTAGAGCCCGCGCTGCCGACCACGAGCTCGACCGCGCCGTCACGCTGCACGATCGTGGGCGCCATCATGCTGGGCAGGCGGCGGCCGGGCGGATGGCGATGGAAGCCGAGCGGGTTGAGGTCCTGCTCCCCGAGCATGTTGTTCAGATGCACACCGGTCCCGGGCACCACGACGCCCGAGCAGGACCCGTTGGAACAGGTGACCGAACACGCGCCACCCTCGCAATCCAACACGGCGATGTGGGTGGTCGACCCGAGCGGGCCGCCTGCGGACCGGCTCGCGGCGTCGCTGCGCTCAATCGCGGGTCCGCCCTCCAGGAAGCGCCGGACGGACTCGGGGTCGTCGAGCCCGGCGAGGAACTCAGGCGTGCGCTCCTTCTGGGTTTGCTCCATCACCTCGACGATCTGCTCGACTGAGGGTGGCCCCGGCTGCCCGTCCAGCAGCGCCAGCGCGCGAGACATGAGGATCCCGCCGGCGGAGGGGGGCGGGTTGGTCAGCACCACCCGCGATCGGTATCTCACCCGCAGTGGCGGGCGGTCGAGCACCGCGTAGGCGGCCAGGTCCGCCTGGGTGAGCATCCCACCCCGGGCGCCCACCCACCCAACGATCGCCGAGGCGATATCGCCGGTGTAGAACGGCTCCGCGCCCTCGGTCCCGAGGCGTTCCAGGGCTTCGGCCAGCTCCGGCTGGCGAACGACGTCGCCGGCTCTCGGGACTGACCCCCGCGGAGCCAGCAGCGCACGGGACTCCGGTGTCGCGGTGACGATCCCGGCCAGGATCTCGAACACGTACGCCTGCTGAGGGGTGAGCTCGACGCCGTCCCTGGCCAGCGCCGCGGCCGGTCCGACCAACTGCGCGAGCGGCACGCGGCCAAAACGAGCCGCCGCCTCGCACACGCCCGCCGGGACGCCAAAGGTCCCCACCGAGGCCGGCCCGATGTTGAACACCTGGGTCGCGTCGCCGAACGAGATGCTGATCGGGACCAGCTCCGCCCGCGCACTCACGTCAGCGTCGCGTCCCGGCGCCGCCACGAAAAAGTCGAGCAGGACCGGCTCCTGCCCGGGCGCCACCACCAGCATGTAGCCACCGGCGCCCAGTCCGGTGAGCAGCGGTTCGCAGCTGAACGACGCCAGCATCGCTCCCAGCGCGGCGTCGACCGCGTTCCCACCGGCTCGCAGCACATCGGCCCCGACCCGAGCCGTCACGGGGTGACCAGCAGCAATCACCCCGAGCTGGGGCCCGGCTGGCTTCAATGCGGGGTTGACGAGCGGAGAGTGGGCATGCCGACAGCGGGTCCCCGCGGACTCAGGCTACGCATCTGACGGTCTAGAACCAAGCATGGCAAGGACGCAGGGAGCGACGTGTGCGCCAGCAAACAGGACGTTTGCCGCACTCGAGCGACCGAGGACGCCGCCAGGCGAAGGTTATAGGCCGTCAGATCAGCGGCGAGGGATGAACTCGGGCACTTCGAGCTCCTGGGGGGAGTCCGAGGGCCGTCGGCGCACCCGGCTGACCCGCGGCTCGCCCTCCGGCTCGCGCAGGGAGCGCCGTCCGTCCTGATCGTGCCGTGAGTGGAGCGTGGCCGGCTCCTGCTCACGGCGCCGTGGGCGCGGGTCCCCGTATCCGGTCGCCACGACCGTCACCCACACCTGATCATCCAGCTTTTCGTCGATCATCGCGCCGAAGATGATGTTGGCGTCCGGATGGGCGGCGGCGGCGACCGCCTTGGCGGATTCGTTGACCTCCCACAGCGAGATGTCGCGACCGCCGGTGATCGAGAGCAGGATCGAGCGCGCGCCCTCCATGCTCGTCTCGAGCAACGGCGAGGAGACAGCCTGTTCGGCGGCGTCGATGGCTCGCCGCTCGCCGGTGCCCATGCCGATCCCCAGCAACGCGTTACCGGCATCCGACATGATCGTGCGAACATCGGCGAAGTCGAGGTTGATCAGCCCGGGCAGCGTGACCAGGTCAGAGATCCCCTGGACTCCCTGGCGCAGAACATCGTCGGCGACGCGGAACGCCTCCACCATCGAGACACCGCGGTCGAGCACCGACAGCAGCCGGTTGTTGGGAACGACGATCAGGGTGTCGACCTCGTCGGCGAGCGCCGCGATACCCGCTTCCGCCTGGTCGCGCCGGCGCGAGCCCTCGAACTGGAACGGCCGGGTGACGATGCCGACGGTCAGCGCCCCGAGTTCACGCGCGATCTGCGCCACGATCGGCGCGGCACCGGTCCCGGTGCCGCCACCCGCCCCAGCCGCGATGAAGACCATGTCAGAACCGCGCAGCATCGACTTGATGCGGTCGTGCTCTTCGCGCGCGGCGCGACGACCGAGCTCCGGGTCCGATCCCGAGCCGAGCCCGCGCGTGATCCCATCACCGATGTGGAGCGTCTCGTCAGCAGCCGACTGCTGGAGCGACTGCAGGTCGGTGTTGATGGCCATGAACTCAACTCCGTCGATCTCCGCCTCGACCATCCGGTTGACCGCGTTGACCCCGGCGCCGCCGACGCCGATGACGCGCAGCACGGGCGTCCCCACCGATCTCGGCGTGTCGTACGCGTCGCCGGGTCGCTCCGGACGCGCGTAGACATCAGGGGCAGGATCGGGCGCGGGACGCTCGAGCACGTTCTCTGGGATGTCGGCGGAGAAGGCGTGACGCAGGCGCTCCTGCGGGGAGGGGATATGTCGCTGGACCGGCTCGACGCTCGGGCCAGACCCTCCCGCTTCCAGCTCGCGCTCAGGCGCATCCGCGGCGGGCGCGTCGACGACGGGCGCGTCGACGACGGGCGCGTCGACGACGGGCGCGTCGACGGCGGGCGCATCCGCGGTGTCCTCCGCCGTCTTGCGAAACAGATCCGCGAGTGGGCCCTCGCGCATGCTCGCGCGCTTACCGTTCGGCATGTGAGAGGACCTCCTTGGCGAGCTGCCTATAAGCGTTTGCGGCCTTACCGTCGGGATCGTATTTCAGCACGGACATGCCCTTGACCGGTGCCTCGGCGAACCGCACGGTCTTACGGATCCTGGAGGCGAACACCCGGTCGCCGAAGTTCTCCTCGAGGATCTCGATCGCCTCTTTGGCATGGAGGGTCCGCAGGTCAACCAGCGTGGGCAGGATCCCCTCGATCTCCACGTCGGGGTTGAGATTCTCACGAATCATCGCCAGCGTGTTCTGAAGCTGGATCAAGCCGCGCATCGACAGATATTCGCACTGTACGGGGACGATCACCTTGTGCGCCGCCGTCAGCGCGTTGATGGTCAGCAGTCCGAGGCTCGGCGGTGTGTCGATGAACACGAAGTCGTAGTCCGGTTCAACCTCCCTTAGCGCCTTCTGGAGCGAGTACTCGCGGCCGATCATCGTCGACATCGCGATCTCGGCTCCCGCGAGGTCGATCGACGCGCAGGCCACGTCGATCTCGCGAGGCTTGATCACCTCACGGATCGAGATGTGGTGCACGAGCACGTCGTACATCGACTTCTCGAGCGTGTCGGGGTCGATTCCCTGAGACATCGTCAGGTTGCCCTGAGGGTCCATGTCGCAGCACAGCACGCGGTGCCCTTCCTCGGCGAAGGCCACGGCGAGATTGTGCGT
>Ga0302181_10000967_pt1 | contig 22248 bp, 9 predicted proteins | sample I_Palsa_E3_3_FD_198786 | JGI IMG/M metagenome (GOLD analysis project Ga0302181, IMG submission 198786) | Peat permafrost microbial communities from Stordalen Mire near Abisko, Sweden - I_Palsa_E3_3 | ecosystem: Environmental > Terrestrial > Soil > Palsa > Peat permafrost | place: Sweden: Abisko...
GCCGTACCGGGTGAGCATCTGCGGGGAGGTCCAGCCGTTCAGCTCCATCAGGTCCCGTTCGGCTCCGCCGCGGTCCAGCCAGGTGTGGCTGAAGTGGTGCCGGAACCGGTGCGGGTACACGGTCACCGCATTGCCGGCCGCGGCGGGCGACGATCTGGTAGATCCCGGTCGCGGTCAGCGGCCCGGTTGTTCACGCCGAGCCACAGCTGAGGCCGGTGCGCCTGCGCGTGCCGGGCCCGGGCCCGCAGGTAGCGGTCGAGGCTGCGGGCCCTCTGGTGGCCGATCTTGACGGTCCGGGGCCGTGCCGCCCTTGCCGCGGATCCGGATCTCCCGGCCGTGCAGGTCCAGGTCGTTGCGGGCGGGGTCGCCGGGGTGGTAGCGGATCCCGGCCAGGTCTGATAGCCGGATGCCGGTCGCGGTGAACACCGCGATGATCGCGGCGTCGCGGCGCGCGGCGAACGACCTGCCCTGGCAGGCCTTGTCCAGGTCCGATAGTTCTACGCTGGTGAAGACCGGGACCGCGGTCACGGTGACCTTCGGTGCCCGGAGCCGGGCCATCGGGTCGGGGAGCTCGTCCTCGCCAGCCCGCCACTTGAAGAACTGCCGCAGCGCCCGGAACTGGATGCTGGCGTAGGCACTGCTGTACCGGTCCAGCAGCTGCGCCGTCCACTGCTGGATATCCTGTGCGTCCACCTGTTCCCAGCTGGTCTTGCCGGCCTGGCGGAGGAGGTAGCCGGCGGCGAACCAGCGCACCGCGGAGGTGTAGCCCTGCACCGTCCGGGCTGCCTTGCCCTCGGCGGCCAGGTGCAGCCGGAACGACCCGATGTCTGCGCCGAGCGGGCCCGCGTCCAGCTGCCTGGGCTGCCCGGGCAGGCGCGGGTGCCGCCGCAGTAGGTCATGGTTTTACTCTGCTCCGCCGGGTCTGCGGTCCCATGCCGGCCCGCGGCCCGGCGTTCCTGCGGCTGAGTGGACCCGCACGGATGGGGCTCGATGCCCATGGTGGCCTTGGCCTTTCTGCGTCTGCGCAGGCAAGGCAGGCTGTCTGCTGTCGCGGTTCTGGTGGCGTCCGGGGGGCGACCATCCGCCTGAAACCTGGCCACCGGGCAGCTCGTGCGCGTCCTTCTGCCCGAGCGCTCCGTCGGATTCCGCAGGCCGCGGGGATTGAGATTCGGGCCAGACGGCCGCCTGTATTGCGTAGGCGAAGACCACGTCGTGGCCTTCGATTTCTCCACAGGAAGCTTCGCCGGTCCCGTCGTGCACCTCGCCCGGCTCAACGGACAGGCGCTGGTACTCGTGCCGTAGCCGCCCCAGGTTGCGTCAGCAAAGCGGCTTTTAGACAAGCCCGCTTGTCCCAGCTCAAAGGCACTTTTTCATTTGTATAGACGGTCGGTCCTGCCAGGCGAAAGCCCGAGGCTAGCGGGCGTACCGCGGGCGGCCGACCACGTCACCGGCAACTACGACTAACTACTTCAGGTCGCCGACCTCCCCGCCTACGAGGACTTGAACGCGAACCGGCTGGCCAGCCTACCCGGGATGGTCGCGGTGAACAGCTACGTCACGATGAAGACGCTCTCCGGGTCACTGACCTGAGCCGGGCCGCGCTCAGTTACCCGCCCGCCGCGTCCTTCGCCGCCTGCTGGGCGGCCTGGGCCGCGGCGGCCTGCCCGGCGGCCGAGAGCTGGTTCGCGATAGACGACAGCTCGTTGGCCGCCTTCTGCGGGTCGGCGCCCGGCGCCGCCAGGTAATCCTTGAAAGCCGCCACCATCGCCGGGACCTGCGCCCCGGCGTCGGCCGCCTGCTTGTTGTCGATCAGCCGGGAGATCAGGGCCTCGGTCGCCTCCGCCCGGTCCAGCAGGTAAACCGCCGGGTCCGCTCCCGCCGTAGCCGGGCCCGCCCGGGCGGCCACCGCAGCCTGGGCCGCGGCCAGCGACGCCACGGGCTGGCCGCCCCGGGGAAGGGAAAGGAGGTCAGCGGCCGACCCCAGGAAATAGGCCGCCCTGACTACGTCGGCCCCTGGCAGCGCCGTGTACTGCGCGGACGCCGCCACCATGGCCGGGACCTGGGCCGCCGCGTCGGCCGGCTGCTGGTTGTCGAGCAACCGCGAGACCAGGTCGTACTGGGCCTCGATCAGCATGTTCAGGTAGGCCGGCTGCTCGCCGGGGACCACGTTAGCCTGCTCGAGGAGGCCGACGGCACGCCGGGCGGCGTCCACGGCACCGGCGCCGCCTTGCTGAGCCGCCTGGGCTAGCACCGCGCTGGCGGCGGCGCTCGCCGCGGCCCAGTCGTACCCGACGGCACCGGCCGGGCTGATGGCCTGCGGCGGGTGCTTGTCCCAGGCGCCGTCGGGCGTGTCCGCGTCCCCCCAGGTGGCCCAGGCGGCGCCGTCGGCTCCCTTCCAGAACACGTCGATACGGCTGGGGATGCGGGAAACCGCGGATACCGGCGCGGCAGCGTGCGCCGCCCCGGGCTTGGTGACTGGGAACGGCGCGTGGTCACCCCAGCCCATGTGGGGCCGGTCCGTCCAGTACTGGGTCATGATGGCGCCGTCCGGCCCGGTCCAGAACACGTCGAGCTGGATCTGGACCCGCGAGACGGCGGCCAGCCCGGTGCCGCGCTGCGCCACGCCGGGGCCGGTGACCGGGAAGGGCGCGTGCTTATCCCAGCTCGCGGCCGGGTCGCTGTTCCAGTACTGCGTCATGATCGAGCCGTCCGGGCCGATCCAGAAGACGTCCAGGCAGTCGGGCGTGCGCGCCACGCAGCTCACCGGGGAGGCGAGCCGGGCCGCGCCCGGTGCGGTGATCGCGAACGCGTGACCCGCAAACGTCGGGCTGGGCATCTGACCGTCCCACCAGGTGGTCCAGATGGCGCCGTCCGCTCCCACCCAGAACACGTCGAGGTGGTACGGCTTCCTGACCACGGCGGCGAGGCCGGACCCGGGCTGGGCGGCGCCGGTGGCCGTGAGTGCCGAAGGTGCGTGCCCGGCCCAGTCGGCGCCCGGGTCGGTGTACCAGTAACTCGTCATGACCGCACCGTCCGGGCCGATCCAGAAGGCGTCCAGCCCCCCGGCATCCGGGCGAGGGCGACGACCGGCGAGTCGGCCCGGGCGGCCGGGGCGGGAGCGACCGGGGACAGGCCCTGGGTGGCGCCGCGGACGGTTACCTGGTCGGTGACCTCGGCATCGGGGCCGATGCCGAGCAGGTCGAGCACGCCCGGTTCGCGGGTCACCGTGGCCAGGCAGGCGCCGGCCGTCGTGGAGCCGGCGGGCAAGACCGGGACAGGCGCTCCATCATCCCAGACCCCGTTGGCCGAGGCCTGGTTAACGACCGAGCCGTCACCGCCCGCCCAGTAGACGTCGACCTCTTCGGGCTCGGTGAGGTGGACGGATGCGAGCGGGCTGGCGGTGCAGGCCCTGAGGTTGGCCGGGGCGGTCGGCGGCGAGACGCGCCCCAGGATGTTCTCCCAGACGTAGCGGTAGTAGATGTTCTGCTGGTCCATGGGCAGGTAGCCGACGCTGTTGAAGTTCCCGCCGAACCAGCGGTCGACGATGGCGGCCTGCTGCTCGGGGTTGAAGCTGGACCAGTCGGCTCCCGGCAGCCCGAAGGCGTAGACGGCATCGCCGAACGTGTAGTCGGCCTGGGTGACCACCATGCTGCACATCAGACCGGGCAGGAAGCTGCTGTGGCTGATCTGCCAGGCATGTGTGAGCTCGTGGATCAGGACCTGACCAGGATAGGGGTAAAGAAGGCCGCCCGGGGCCAGCGGGTCACTATAGGCCTTGCCCAGGTTGACGTAGATCTTGTTGTCGACGCCCTGGGCGGTGAAGTTGCGGCCGGAGGCACCGCCGAGGTTCGTCAGCATAACCTGGTCGAGCGGCGCCGTGTCGCCGAAGACCTGCCGGGCCAGTTGTTTCTCCACGTCGTTCAGCGGCCGTGACGAAATCTCGAGATCGGCGATGACGCAGACGGTCACCGCGGTGACCGCGCCGGCGATCAGCGCGCCGCCGAGGCCGACGCCGCCGAGCGCGGTGATCGCGAACACCACCACGCCGCCGATGACACCGAAGGTGGCGCCCGGTCCCAGCGGCGGCACCCCGATCAGCTTGAGCGCTTCCTTCGTCGCGCCGATGACGACTCCGAGCGCGGCTCCGGCCGCGCCCGCGATGATGTCCTTGACGTCGTTCACGATGTCTTCCAGCGCGCCGACGACGCCGCCCCATGTGTAACTCTTGCTCGCGGTGAGCTGCGCGGAGGGTCCGAGCTCTGCCCAGTAGAGCGCGAGCAGCGGGCTATGCCCGCTTTCGTCGTACACGGCGCTGTCGACACCGGAGACGTGCCCGCTGTGCACGAAACTCATGACGGGGAACCCGGGCGCGCGCAGGTAGGCCCGCAGGCCGAAATCGAAGTCCCCCAGGGCGCTGCTCGAGTGCATTTCGAAGTGCGCGTGCCAGTCTCCGTTGTCCTGCACGTCAACGGTGACCCGTCCGCCCAATGGCGTGCCCTTCGGCGTGACGATTTCCTGGCTAAACTGCAGCGTGGCCATTTTGCCCCCCGCAAAAAATAGTGGAATTCACGTCAGATTCTTTCGGGAAAACGCGCTTCCGGCGAAAAATGACCGGCGGCGGCTTAACCGCTGATGGCTTCCCACTTATTGCCCTTGCCGGACCAGTCCGGGCCCAGAGACCACCACGAGGTGTAGATGATGCCGTTGCCGCCGGTGACGAACAGGTCGAGGTGGTCGGTCGTCCGCGAGATCGCGGTGACCGGCGCGCCGCAGACGCCGTTTCGCGTTGGCAGCCAGCGCCCCGTTGTTATCGGAGGCGACCGAGGCGATGGGCTGCTTGGTATCGCAGTCGGTGACCGGGAACAAGACGACTGACGTCACCAGGACGCCCCGGAAATGGGCAGCCAGGCGGGAAATCGCGAATTAGGCATGTGATGCACGGCGCAAAACAGGCGGGTCAGGCACCCGCTGCTCACCACTCCTTGTTGTTCGCACGCTACACCGGGGCCCCAGCGCGGGCAAGCCTAATTAATGCCCCGAACACGGTGGCCAGAAAGTGCGGGAACGTATATTTGCAGTTCAGGGCGGCCTCCACAGATAATGCGGCACGATTGAATTTATGCTCGTCCGCTTCTCCACACGATCTCCACGCGATTTCCATACGATCTCCACAGTATTCAGCGAATCGTAGGAACTATTAGTAACTGCCGGGCCTTCCCTAATTGGCCAGATGGCTTGGTCAGCAGCCTGGTCTCGCCGTCACTCAGAGTCAACTGACCTGAAGGCCTACATCTCTGGAGGAGGGGATTGATGCCAGGAAGAGATCAATTGCCACATGATGCCCGATGGCAACAATTGTACGCTCACCATCAGAGTCACCAAGGAAAGGCTGCGCGCGCCTCTGGGGACATGCCCGACCTGCCACGAATGACCGCCGCCGGTCTGCAGAAAGCCGAAGCGACACCCGCCCGGGTAGACTGCGGTGTTTGATCCTGATGTACCTTTTAGCCCCGTGTTGCTGCTGGCTGGCCCGGTGCTGCGGCGTGTCACCGCCACGTCCGTCAGCGTGTGGGTGGCCACGAGCCAGGCCTGCGGGGTCACGGTCGAGGTCTACGGGTCGATCGCGATGCTCAATCGCGCGTCTAGCGCTGAGCGGACCGGGACCGTCGCGGCAACCATCGTGGGCACCGGATCTCGGCTCACCGTGCAGGCCGGCGGTGCGCTGCATTTGGCCGTGGTCACCGCGCAGATAGCCGGGGTTCCGCCGGACACCATCTGTAGTTACAACGTGACGCTGGAAGTGCAGGGCGACGCCGTCAACTCGCCCGGCTGGTCTGGCCGATGGGATCTGGGCGGGCTGAGGCTGCTTGACCTGGGCGATCCCAGCGACGATTATCAGGGTGGCCTTGGCTACGCGGAAGGTCGGCTGCCCAGCTTTGCCTCACCGCCCGCCGACGTCAAAGACCTGCGGCTCTTCCACGGTTCGTGCTTCAAGATGCACGGCGAGGGACCGTCCATCATGCCCGCCATCGACGACATCCTGAGCGACGCGCTGCCGGCCGATGACACCGACGCCAAGCAGCGCCCGCACATGCTGCTGCTGACCGGCGATCAGATCTACGCCGACGACCTGGCCACGGCGCTGTCGCCGTACCTCACCGTCATCGGCGCGAACCTGCTGGCCACGGCCAATCCCGAGACGGTACCGGTGCCCTCGGTGGGTGACGTGCCGGTGACCCAGGCGTCGTTCCCGGCCGGCCGGCGGCAGAAACTGATCATGGTCACCGCGGGCATGTCCAGCGACGACGCGCCCAATCACCTGATCGGGTTCGGTGAGTGGTGCGCCCTATACCTGCTGAGCTGGAACGGCCGGCTGGACGACGACCGGGCCGAGGGCTTCCACGGCCTCTGGCCGCAGGACCTGGCCCTCACCGCACTGGAGGCCGCGCAGCCCGGCGCCAATCCCGACCTGCTGGTGGTGCTCGGCCCTCCCGATCCAGCCGGGGCCGCGGTCGAGTCGCTGCTCACGCCGTTGTTCGAGCCGGAGGCCAAGCACGTCCTGGCTGACCTGCAGGAGAAGGTGCCGCTACACCGGCCCCGGGTGCAGAAATCGGGGGACGACGGCGACAAGGTGCGCCGGGCCCTGGCCAATATCCCGGTCCTGACGATCTGCGACGACCACGAGGTCACGGACGACTGGTTCATCACCAGCGCCTGGCGGGCCCGGGTGCTCGGCTCGACTCTCGGCCGGGCCATGATCAGGAACGCGCTGGTCGCCTACGTGCTGTTCCAGGCTTGGGGCAATACGCCAGACGCGTTCGCGACCGCGGGCACCCCCGAGGCCCAGCTGCTCGAGCTCGCGCCCAGGCTGTTCCCGCGGACCGGGCCGGCGCCCGACCCCGGCGTGGCCGAGCAGGTCGACCACCTGCTCGGGCTGGACGACCCGACCGGCACCGGGACTGCCCCCCGGGTCACCTTCAACTACCACCTCGACATCGCGGGCGCGCGGCTGGTGGTGCTCGACACCAGGACACACCGCGAGTACGGCACCCCGAACGGGCCGCCGGGCCTGCTCACGGCGGCGGCGCTGGATGCCCAGTTGCCCATCTCGCTCACCGACGACGTGCCGCTGCTCATCGTCGTGAGCCCTGCGCCAGTGCTCGGCCCGCGACTCATCGAGGAGATCGTCGCCCCGCTGGGCACCCGGGTCTACGACTTCCTGCACTCGGCGGTCCGCGACAAAGTCGAGCAAGACCAGGTGCTCGGCATCAGCTCGCTGATGCCGTTCGGCGACCTGTTCCTCGACGTCGAGCAGTGGAGCGCGCGCCCGGTCGCCTTCGAGCGCTTCCTGAGCCGGGTCACCCGGTGCCCCCAGGTCGTCATCCTGGCCGGCGACGTGCACTACGCGGCCAGCTTCACCATGAACTACCAGCGCTACTCGGTGCCCGCCAGCCAGGGCGGAGTCCCGCCCGCCGACCCGCTGCCGAAGTCGATGACCAGCCGCGTCGTGCACTTCACGGCGAGCGCTATCCGGAACGCCTGGGACCCGAAGCAAACGACGTTCATCCGCAGCATCTCGGTGGCCGAGAAACTCGAGCAAGCCGGCTTCGAAGGCATCCGGATGGGCTGGAACCGGGTCACCCCACCGGTTCTCGCCGGCAACGACCCGGCCGCCGGGGAGGCCCGGCCGCTGCGCGCCCGGCTGCTGCGCGAGCCCGTGATCCTGCCGTCCGTCGGCTGGAAGAGCCAGCACGGTATCCGCCCGCCCGAGTGGGCGTACCAGGTCACTCCTGTGGCCGATACCCGGACCGACGACCTGCGATTCAAGGACCTCGCCACGGCGGGCTTCACGCAGGTGCTCGGCCCGTCCGTCCCCGACGCCCCGGCCCCGCCACCGGATGAGAACGAGGGGCAGATGACCACCTCGTGGGTGGGGTCGAATGGCCCCTACGAGACGGCCACCGCGCTGCACGCGGCCAACGTCGAGAGCGGCGCGGTGACGCGCACGCTGGTGTTCGCCAACAATATCGGCGTGGTCACGTTCAGTCAGCCGGACCCGGCCGGGCCGCTCAGCGTGCAGATGGAGATTTACTTCGTCCGCGCACATCCCGCCAGCGACGACGAGAAGCCCCATCACTACGTGGTGCACGCGGCCGATCTCACCCCCGTCCCGCTGGCCGCACCCGGTCACCTGGGCGGAGGCTGACCATGACCGACACACCGACCCCGCCCGCCGACTCTTCCGGCTCCGGCGCCGACATCCTCGCCAGCCTGTCCACCTGGCTCGGCAGCGTGCTGAACGACATCCTGCAGGTGCTGGCGGACGCGGAGGGCGGCCCGGCGATGCTCGCCGAGTTCGGCTGGACCGGTGACACCCCGGTGCTGCCGTCCAGCCTGCTGGGCCGGCTGGACCAGGGCGCGCAGGGCGCTGCCCCCGGCGCCCAGTCAGCGGAAAGCTTCGCCTCGGTCGTTCTCGCGGTGGCGGCCCTGCAGGACGCGCTGGAAGCGGCCAAAGGCGACATGGACCTGGCCAGCGCCCTGGAAGTACTGGCCGACATCCTCGACGTGACCATGATGCTGCGGCTGCGCCGGGCCCACCCGGTGATCTGGGCTATCCTGCGCCTGCTCAGCCTCCTGTCGGACGACACGGCGCAGCTCACCAACCTGAGCAACCTGATCAGCGATACGCAGCAGTACCTGCTTGGCCTGACCAGCAGCAGCGGGTACGCGCAGGAATACCAGGACTGGTCGACGGCCATCCTCGGCGCGATCGGGGTCGCCCTGGGGTTCATCCCCGCCAGCGGCGAGCACGGCCCCAACAAGACGAGCTTCCGCTCCGAGGTCCTTTACGGCTGGACCGCGGCCAGCCCCGAAGACCATCCGAACCTGGTGGAGCTGCTGTCCCGGACGCTGACCTGGCGCCTGGACGCCCAGCTGTTCGACGCGTCGAAATCGCTGGGAACCGAGGAGATCGTTGACCTGACGTTCACGCTCGTTCCGCCCGAGCATAACCAGGAGTTCTGGGGACTGTTCTTCCGTCTCTCCGGCGCGACCACCCTCACCATTCCCCTTGGCCGGCGGGAGATACAGCCCGACGGCAGCACGCATTACACCGGCTGGCAGCTGGCCATCACCTCCACCGACGGCGTGGCACTGGAAATGCTATTGGCCAAGAACGGCTTCATCCGCGGCGCCGGCAGCGGCTACAAGGCCACCATCGCGCTGGAGCGCCCGGACGACACCAGCGGCTCCTGGGTGATCGGCGCCAAGGCCGGCAACCACGTGGAAATCCAGCACGCCCAGGTCGTCGGCACCTTCGCCACGGACGAGAAGGGCGTGCTGGTCGGCGTTAGCGCGCATGCCGACCACATCATCTTCAACATCAACTTGCAGGGTGATAGCTTCCTCGGCGCCGTGCTGCCGCCCTCGCTGCGCGTCGACTCCACGCTGGGACTGGGCGTGGACACCCGCCGCGGCTTCTACCTCGACGGCGGCGCCGCGCTCACGGTGGACCTGCCGGTGAACCTGACGATCGGCCCGGCGGCCGTGCTCGACCTCGTCCTGGAGGCGCTGCACCTGAGCATCGCCGTGACCGCGGCCGATCCCAGCGGCGACGGCCAGTCCGGCGCGGTGTTCAGCGTCGCGCTGACCGTCGACGCGGCCGTCCAGGTGGCGGGCGGCGTGTTCACCGCGACCGTCGCCGGGATCGGGGCGGCCTACCAGATCGGCCGGGTCGCCGCGGGTTCCGGCTCAGATACCGGCAGCACCGGGACGGGTGCCGGTGCCGACGGCGGTACCGGCACCACCCCGGCCGCCGGGCACTGGCAGCCCGGGCTGACCTTTGTCCCGCCCACCGGACTGGGCATGGTCATCAAGGCGGGACCAGTCACCGGCGGCGGCTTCATCGGGTACAACGCCAGCCTCGGCGAGTACACCGGCGCGCTGCAGCTGAAGGTCCAGCTGGCGACGATGAACATCGGCATCACCGCGCTGGGCCAGCTTGACACCAAGATCCCGGGCTATCCGGATGACTGGGCGCTGCTGCTGATCCTGGCCGCGACGTTCCAGCCCGGCATCCAGCTGGGCCTGGGCGTCTCGCTGACCGGGCTCGGCGGGATCCTTGGCGTCAATCACGCGATCGACAGCAACGCAATCGCAGCCGGGCTGCGTACCAAGGCCCTTGACGCGATCCTCTTCCCGCCCAATCCCGTCGCGCAGGCGCCGCACATCTTCGCCGTCTGGAAACAGACGATGCCGGTCTCGGTCGGCCACACGGTGGTCGGGCCGATGCTCGCGCTCAGCTGGGGCGGGTCCGCGAACCTCTGCACGCTCGAGCTGGCGCTGCTCATCCAGCTGCCGAGCCCGGTGCAGATCGTGCTGCTCGGCAGTTTCCAGCTCAGCGCGCCGAGCCCGACCGCCCCGGTGATTCAACTGCGCGCCGACCTGCTGGGCGAGCTGACTTTCACCCCGTTCTATTTCCTCCTGCACGCCGTGCTGGTCAACAGCAAGCTGGGCACGTTCACCATCAGCGGCGGCATGGCGATCATGGCCCAGGGCGGGTCCGACGCGGGATTCGCCTACTCCAGCGGCGGCTTCAACCCGCAGTACACACCCCCGGCGAACTTCCCGGCGCTGGACCGGATCCGCGTCGACATCAGCCCGAGCAGCAACCCGCGGCTTCGCCTGGAGAGCTACCAGGCGATCACCAGCCAGACGTTCCAGATCGGCGCCAGGGCGCAGTTGCACGCCGCGGCCGGACCGCTGGCGGTGGACGGCTGGCTCGGCTTCGATGCCCTGATCCAGTGGCTGCCGAGCTTCAAGTTCAGCGCCGAGATCTCGGCCGGCCTGTCGCTCTCCTTCGATGGCTCCCCGGTGCTCGAGGTATCCATCGATATCCTGCTCGAGGGCCCGGGGCCCTGGCACCTGCACGGCTACGCGTCGCTGAGCCTGCTGTTCGTCACCATGTCGCTGCCGATCGAGGCGACCTGGGGTGACGATTCCCCGCCAACCTCACAGACCGTGCAGCCGCTCACCCTGGTGCGCGACGCACTCTCGTCGGTGGCCGCCTGGAGCGCCTCCATGCCGGTCGGCGAGTCCAGCATCGTCGTGCTGCAGCCGCCGCACGGGCCGGTCATCCCGGCGCACCCGCTCGCCGTGGTTTCTTGCCATCAGGAGGTGGTGCCCCTTGGCCTGACCGTCACCCACGTGGGCAACCAGCCGCTGGCCGCCCCGGCCACGGTCGATGTGACCGGCCTGCGGCTGGCAAATACCGAGGCAGGTGACCTCCTGCCGGTGACCGAGCCGTTCGCCGCCGCACAGTTCCTCAACCTCACCGATGACCAGGCGCTGTCAAAGCCGTCCTTCGAGCCGATGCTGGCCGGGCTGTCGGCAGGCGGCGACGCCGTCGACGCGGGCAACGCCACAGTCGCCGCCGCCACCTACAAGACAGTGGCCGTCGACGGGACCACCCGGACGGTCAAGCCACCGTGGCTGCTTGATCTCACCCACGCCCAGGCGGTCCTCGACCCAGTCACGCCGCCGGCCAAGCGGGCCGCGCCGCCGCAGCTGAGCCTGCTTCCCGACACGCTGCGGACGATCACCGGCAGCATGGCCGCGCCCCAGACGGCCAGCCTGGCCGCGCAGAACGCCGGTGGCGCCCGGCTGCTCGACCAGGTTGCCGTGGCAGGAGCACTGGCATGACCGCGGGCGGGCCCGGGCAGCCGGCGCCGCAGGCCAGCGTCGCAAGCGGCGCCGGTGTCATCTCTCCCCGGGTGAGCACCGCCCCGGCGCCGACCGGTGGCTTCCGCTTCGTTAGCCATCAGCGCCGCGGGCTGATCGCGTTGCCCGGGGTGGCCGCCGCCGGCACGGTCAGCGCCGCCGCCGTCCTGTCGGACGGCTCCACGTCGACGCCGGTCACGCTGGGCCTGGCCAACGTCGGTGACGTGCGGGGCATCGACATATCGCTGGTCACCCGGCAGTACCCGGCGCCGAACGGCACCGACGCGGAAACGGAGTTCTTCCCGCTGGTGGAGTTCGCCGCGCCGGAACTGCCATGGCTGCTCCCGACGCCAGCCGTCCCGCAGGGTCCGCTGCCCTGGCTGTGCCTGGTCGCCGTGCAGGTCCGCGATGGCGTAACGATCACCGGTCAGGGCCACGGGCTGCCGGACGTGCTGCGCATCGGCGGCAGCGCCCGGCCGTCAGAGGAACTGCCCAGCCCGGCGGACAGTGCGCTGTGGGCACACGCCTTCGCCGCCACGGCCGTCACCACCACAGGCAACGCGGATCCCACCGAAACCGGCCCGTCGGCAGCACCGACCGGTTGCAGGCTGATCGCGCCGAGGCGGCTGCAGCCGCAGACCAGCTACGTCGCATGCCTGGTCCCGACGCTCGCTGCCGCGGCCCTGGCTGGCCTGGGCCACCCGGATCAGGAGATTGCGGCGGCGCTGTCGGCTGCCCAGCCGAACTTCGCCTGGTCACTCAGCGACAGCTCGGTCCAGCTGCCGGCCTACCTACACTGGGAGTTCACCTGCGGCGACGGCGGGGACTTCGAGACGCTGGCCCGGCAGCTGCGGGAGGTGCCGGTGCCACCCACCTTCGGCACCCGCCCGCTTGACCTCGGGCTGGCCGGCCCGGGCATGCCCGTCACCGCGAGCACCGGAGCTGCCTTCCGCGGTGCCCTGATCGCTCCCGGAGCCTCTGATCAAGCACCCTGGCCCGATCCGGCCGACAAGGACCTGGTCAGCGTGGACGCCAGCCTGGCGCGGGAGATCGCGGCCGCGGCCACGCTGACCGCGCAGGCCGCCTCCGCTTCGCCCGCTGGCCGGCCCGCCGTCGGCCCGCTGCTGTACGCCAGCGCGGCGGCGGGCCGGGGCGACGTGGCTGCCCAGTCTCCAGCCCAGAACTGGTTCGACCAGCTGAACCGGGATCCCGGCGCCCGGTCGACGGCCGGCCTCGGCAGCCGGGTGCTGCGCCGCAACGTCGAGGACGCGATGGCCCGCGCCTGGCAGCAGGTCGGCCAGGTCGATGAGGCCAACGCGGCTCTGCGCCGGCTGCAGGTATCCCGGTCGGTCTCGGCCAGCATCCACCAGCGGCACCTGACTGCGCTGTCGGCGGGCCCGCTGGTATCGGTCGCGCGCCCGATGCTCGCCCGGGTAGCGCTGCCGCCTGCCGTCACCGGCGGGACAACGACGCCCGACGCGCTGGCCGCGGTCGCTGCTAGCGCACTGCCGGCCGGCAGCACTTGGCGTGGAGTCACCGCCGCCGTGCGGCCAGGCACCAACCTTGGCGACGCCGCGGTCAGGGCAGCTGTCCCGCCGCCCGCGTCAGCGGGCGCGGCACCACCGGCGAGCCCCGCGGCGAGCGGCGCGGGCGCCCCGTCGAGCACCGCGGGCGCCACCAGTAACGGCGATGCGCGCGGCCGGATCGTCTCCGGATTGGCCGCCGGAATACCCGAGCCCAGTGTCGTGCCGGACGGCACCGTCTCACTCGCCCCGCCCAGCCAGGTGCTCGGCCCGCAGGTCGCGACCCTGCTCACCGACGGGCTGCGGGCCGCCGCAACGGCCGCCCAGCTGACCGCACCCGCCGCCGGAGCGGATCAGGCGACCATGGCGACGGGACTGGACGCGCTCGCGTCGGCGGCCGGCCGGCTGAGCACGACAGCAGCGGCCAGCCTGGCGGGGCAGACCGCGACCACGATCACCGCACACCAGCTCCCCGCCTCGGTCACCTTCACCTCGCTGGCTGGCGTCCTGGTCGGCAAGGATCAGGTGCTGGCCCGAGCGCATCTGAGCCCGATCGCTACTACCCCGCCGGCCGCTGCCGCCCCGCCCGCGGCTGGCATCCCGCCCGCGGCCAGGGCCGGCCCAGGCGGCACCGTGAGGTCGGGAGCCGGTGCCGCTCTGGGCGCTACCGCCTCTGCAGGTGCCTCCGCCGGGGCCGGTGCGCCGGCCGGAGCTGGCACGCTGGGCTCTGTCCAGCTCTCCTCGGGAGCGACCGCCGTCAGCGTTCAGCTGGCAGGCACCGACGCGCGGCTGGCGACCATGCGGGCGGCTTACGCCGACGCGGCCACGCGTTTCATCAGGTCCGGGGTGGCCACGGCCGCTCCTGTGCCGGGCGCACTGGACCTGGCCGACGCCCGGGCCGCCGTGCTGGCCGGCCTGCAGCCGGCCAGCACCATCGCCAAGCTCGCCGAGGCCCGGGTGCCGGCCATCGGCGCGCTCGCCCGGCCAGACCGGGTCTCTCCGGTGATGGTCGGGCCGGTGTTCAGCGAGGCGGCGTACACCGCATTGGCCGCCGCCAGCCACGATGCCTTCGTACCCGGCCTGGACACGACCCCGGCGGACTCGGTGACGCTGATGCAGACCAACCCCACGTTCGTCGCCGCCTACCTCGCCGGGCTCAACAGTGCCCTCGGCCTCGAGCTGATGTGGCGCGGCTACCCGACCGACGAACGCGGCACATACTGGCATAGCTTCTGGGGCGCGGGCGAGGACATCGGCCCGCTGCATCTGTTCTCCGGCGGACTGGCCGACAACGTCGCCCCGGCCGCCAAGAGCCTGCTGGTCCTGGTATTGCGCGGCAGGCTGCTCCGGCGTTACCCGGACAGCGACATCTACGCGGTGCAGGCCAGTACCGATCAGAACCTGCCCGAACTCGACGGTGCCGCTATTACCCGCCCGCTTTTCCGCGGCTTCGTCGCCCCGGACATTACCCTCGCGGGCTTCCAGCTGACGACGGCGCAGGTCCTAGGGACCAACGGCCAGCCTGGCTACTGGTTCGTGCTGGCCGAGCACCCGGGCCAGCCACGTTTCGGGCTCACCGACCCCGACCCGGCGGTCGTCCACCCGCCGCTGCCGTCGTGGGACGAGATCTCATGGGCGGACCTCGGCTCCGGCGCCGCTGCGGCCGTTTACCTGCCGGCCGCCGCCCCGCCGATGGCCCCGGCCGGCACCACCAGGCGCTGGGGCGCGTCGGCCGCCGACATGGCGGCCATCACCTATCAGCCGGCCGTCCGCGTAGCGCTGCGCGCTAAGGACTTGCTTTCGGGCACCGCCCAGTCCGGCGCCACGGCGCAAACCGGCGGGACCGCGAAAACCGGCGGGAAGGGGAGTGGTGCGGCGCAATGACGACTTCGAGCGGGCCGTCACGGCCTGCGCCGCCAGCCCAGCCGTCCGCGGCGGCCAGCCCGCTGCTCGCCGCGCGGACCGACGTGGCCGCCCTGCGCGGCCAGGTGACACAGCTGCGCGCCCAGGTCGAGTCGGCCGAGTCAGCGGAGGCCAGGTCGGACACCACGGCGCAATGGGCGGCGGCCCGCGATCAGATCAGGACCGCCCTGCTCGGAGTCCAGCCAGATGATCTCTTCGCCGGGCTGGAAGCCAATGTTCCGCTCGCCTTGCTGCCGGTACGGCTGGAGACGAGCTTCGCCGTCGACGGCTCCAGCCTGCTGCATGTCAGGATCTTCCCCGATGACCTGCACATAGACGGCCACGACGAGGAGCTGACCAGCACCGAGGCAACACTGGGCGCGGCGATGTGGGCCGCCCCCGCGGACCTCCTCGCCTTTGGTGAGACGGCCCCGGCCCCGCCCCCGGACCCGGATCTGCCTGACGGCCGCCGGGCTCGCTGGGTATCCCTCGTGAACAGGCTCGGCGGGCCCCGCGCGGCCTGGGTGGCCCATGCCACCCGCCCGGCGCAATCCGCCGGCGTCACGACCCCGGCCGCGCCCGCCACCAAATCGCAGGCCTACGTCCGCCCGGCCGTAGCTCGTGCCCTGCCCGACCGCTGGCTGGTCCGCGTCTACGCCGGCGGCACTGTGGTCGGTCAGGCGTGGACCAGCCCGGTGGGTGCTGACCTGCACATGGCGCCGGACCCGCAGGCAACGTCGTCCGCCATCGCGAGCACGGGTGGCCCTGGCACCGGAGCCAGCACGGCCGGTACCAGCCCGGGCGCTGGCACAACCGCCGCCGGCTCATCCGCGCCGGGCACCTCCAGCAGCGGGCTGCCCAGCGTCGATTCGGAAATGCTCTGGATGATCGACTACCCGACCGCGGTCAGCATCGGCATGGCGGTTGACGTGCCGCTGCCGGCCGGGACGCAGAGCATTGACCGGGTCGTGGCCGTCGGGGTCCGGGCCAGCACATCTCCGGCCGACGCTGTGACGGAACTGGCCGGCCTGCTGACCGCGCACCGCTACACCGACGGTCTCGGTTTCCTGCCGCCCGGCAGCCAGACCTCCAACACACCAGACGCCCGCTCGGCCCTCGGCCGGCACGCCGACCCTGACCAGCTCTGGCAGCAGGAGTTCGGGCCGCCGGCCGGAGCCGGCACCGCCGCGGCGATCCTGGCGGCAGCTCTCGGCCTGCCGGCCGGCATCCTCGACGGCTCCGCCAGCTCCGGCGACACCGGAGACACCCAGGCCGTCGCGATGCAGACCGCGCTCTGGTCAGCGACCTGGGGCTATTACCTCGGCCAGCTCATCGACCCAGCCGCTCTGCGCGGCGTCACGGTGGACGCTGTGCGCGACCACTACCGGCAGTTTGTCCGCGGCCGGGGCACTATGCCAACCCTGCGGCTCGGCCGCCAGCCGTACGGCGTCCTGCCGCTGCTGCCGCTCAGCAGATGGGTCAGCGACGGCGCGAGCGCCACGGTCGATGGACTGGCGCGGCTGCTCACCCGGGTGCGGCCACTGTGGCAGTACGGCGTCGGGCAGCCGGTCACCGCCAGCGAAGGTCCCGCCTTCGACCAGGCCTTCACCGCCGCGATGAGCACCGACGCGGTGGGCCGGAGCTACCAGATCCGCAGTGCGCTCGCCGACCGCACCTTCGATCCGCTGGTCTTCACCGGCGTCGACACCAAGCCGGGCAACGGCGTCATCGACGCCATGATCGGCAACCTGCTGACGCTGGGCAGCAACCCGCTGATCCTCGACGTCTTCAGCGCCACCGCCCAGCCGGTCCGGGCACCGCTCGTGGTGGACCCGACCGACCCGACGCCCGATGCCACGGTACGGGCCGCGATCCTGGGCCTGGCCGCGGCTAACCCGACTACTGCACTGGCCGATGCAGCCTTCCTGAAGCCGCGGCCGCAGGGCCCGGCCACGGTCCTGCATACGCTGCTGCGCCGCAGCCTGCTGCTCGAATACGCGGCCGCCGGGATCAGCCTGGCCAGGATCAGCGCCACGGCTCAAGGAACGCCGGTCATCTCCGCCGGGCAGCCGGCGGCCCCAGCCAAGCCCGCGGGCCCTTCCGAGGCCACCGACCTGGCCAGATCGGTCCCGGCGAGCATGCTGTTCGGCCTGAGCCCGGCCGCCGGCGACGGCTTCACCCAGGTGCGATCCATGCCCGCCGTGCTCTCCACGCCGGTGACCGCGGTCACCGGGCAACTGGCGGCAGGGGAATGGCTCTGGCGTAATCCCGCCAGCCAGCCGAACCTGCGGCGCGATCTCGACCAGACACTGGCGGCGTTCGACCTGCTCGCCGGCTTCAGTGCCGCTGGCCTCGACCTGCTACTGCGCGAGACTCTCGACCTCGCCACCCACCGCTGGACCGCATGGGCGGAGAGTGTCGCGGCCGACAAGGTGGCGCGGCTGCGGGCCGCCACCCCGGCGGGAGTGACCCTCGGCGGCTGGGGAGTCGTCGAGCGGCTGACTCGCCGCCCGAGAGTGCCCGTTGACCCCAGTCTGTCGGCGGGCGCCAGCGGTGGCCCGCTGTGGGGCGACGAACGGCCCGGAGGCTTTGTCCACGCGCCGTCGACTGCGCAGGCCGGCACCGCCGCCGTGCTCCGCGCGGCGCACCTGGCGCACGGCGGCGAAAACGATCTGTCGTGCGCGGTTGACCTGTCGAGCGGCCCGGCGCGAGCCGCGCAGCGGCTGTCCGACGGGATACGGTCCGGCCAGGAGCTGGGTGCGCTGCTCGGGTACGAGATGGAACGGTACCTGCACGACAACTCGGCCGACGTGCTGATCGCGCCCCTGCGTGCCTACTCCCCTCGCTGGCGGGCCAGCGGCACGTTCGTGGAAGGAAATCCACAGGCCATCGTGAGCCCTTCCGCGGTGGTGGACGGGCTGGCCCTCGCCGGCGCCGATCCCAGCGCGGTCGCGCAAGCAGTCCTGCCGACCGGCGCGGCCGCATCCCCGGCGCTGGCCGCCGCGCTCTCTTCCGGCCTCGCCGTGCTGCGCAGCCAGCAGGACGCGCTGGCTGACTTGCTGACCGCCGAGGGAATCCATCACGTGCTGGCCGGCAACAGCGACCGGGCCGGTGCCGCCCTCAACGCAGCGCACCGGGGCGGACTCCCGCCCGACGACTACGACGTGCTACGGACCCCGCGCAGCGGCGCCTCGCTGACCTGCCGGGTGGGCGTGCTGCTGCCGGCCTCGGGCAGTGCGCTGGCCGGCGGCTGGCCGAGCAGCCCACGCGGAGCGGCGGACAGTTCCTGCGCGGCGTGGCTGGCCAGTGTGCTGCCCGCCACGGCCGCGGTGCGGGTGCGGGTGGCGAACGCCGCTGGGGCCGCCAGTGCCATCGCCCTTCCGGCGGCCGCCGGGCTGGGACCGGTGGACGTCGTCCTGGACCGGCCTGAGGTGGTGCGCACCAGGATCGAGCTGGCGCTGCCGGCCGGGGAAACCGTGCTGACCGGCCGTGACCCGGCCTGGACACCGTCCACGGTAGGCCTGGATGAGCTGCTCACCGTGGCGGCCGACCTGCGCGAAGTGCTCTCCGCACGGCCGCTGCGCAGCACCGACCTGCTCATGGCTGGTGCCACGGCCGGGACGGCCGACGAGCGCGACACCGCGGACCTGCTGGCCCGGCTGACCGCGGCACGCTCGTCGCTGCAGCAGGCAGCGCAGGCCGTAGCCGCGGCCGCGGGCCCGCTGGGCACGGCCGTAGCGGCCCCGGCGGCGGGCGGCCAAAGTCCCGCCGGCCTCGCCACCGCGCTCGGCGCCGCCCGCACCGCGCTGGGCGCCGCGCTCGCGCATGGCGTGGTCCTCCAGCTCGACCCGGTGGCGGCGCCGGCCGATGTGCTCGCGGTGCTCGGTGCCGCCACCGCCGAGCTGACACGTCGGCTAGCCCTGCCCGTGCCCGCCTCCGGCGCCTCCGCGGACGAGCTAGGCAGTGCGCTGCGCGGCCTGCTGGGCGCGAACCAGCCCGCTGTGCCGCGGCTGCTGATCGACACCGGCACCGCGGCGGTGGCCGTGCCAGGTCTGGCGGCCGGTGACAGTTACCTGGCGGCGGCCTCGGACCTCGCCGCTGACTGGCTCGATGACGTGGCTGGGGTGCGCGCCAGCACCGGCCACCTGGTGGCGGCGATCCAGGGTTGCGATGCCCTGACCGTCGGCGCCGGGCTCACCGGCGGCTGGCGGATCATCGAACCGAGTGGCCACCAGGCGGCCTGGACCGCCACGCTCGATGCCGCGGCGCTGACGGCCCTCCGCCCGGCCGCGACGATCGTGCTGCGCGCGGCGGCGGGCGCCAAGCTCGCCGCCGGAAGTTACGTGGCCGGGCTGACGGTGGACGAGTGGGTCGAAGTGGTGCCGCAGGAGACCGCGGCGACGTCGGTGGCCTACCAGGCCGACGCGCCCGTGGCCCGGGCGCCGCAAGCCATCTTGCTCGGCGTGGCGCCGGACGTTACCGCAGGCTGGAACGCTGACATCGTCGTCGATCTGGCCCTCGAGGCGCTATCACTGGCGGGGCTGCGGACTGTGGACGTCGAGACCGGCGCCTGGCTCGGCCGCATGCTGCCGGCCATTCTGCTGCCGGACGGTGACGCAAGTGACGTGATCGCGGCCCCGTCCCTGCCATTGCTGCAGGTCGATGCCGAGGTGCTGGAAAGCGGCCGCGCGATCCTAAAGGAGCTCGGCTGATGGGCAGCGTCGTCAACAACCGGCTGGAAGCGATCAGCCGTGGCACCGATCTGCTGCCCGGGCTGCACGCCAAGGTGCATGACGCGACCTGGCTGCTCGCCAGGCAATGGCAGCTCGGCGAGCTGGACGGGGCAGACGCGGGGAGCCCGGTCACTGCCACGCTGGTCACCCGCTATGCACCGCTGACTCACTGGCAGCCCGCCGGAGGGCAGCCGCAACCCTACCCGGGAGCGGGCCCGCTGGAGGAGCTGATCGAGTCCGATGGCGCCGCGCTGCCGTGGCGCGACCGAGTGGCTGCCGGCCTGCGGCTGGCCCGCGCGCTGCGCCGGGCCGGCGTTGGTGCTACCCGGCTGATTCAGGCTTATCCGCTCCCGGTACCTGACCCGGCGGTCGACCCGGACGCTGACCCCGCCGCGCATGCCACCAGCGCCGTTACGCCCGACGAGGTCGCAGCCGTCGGCGCCGTCATAGCCGGGCGAGTGCCTGATCCCGACGCGGTGGCCGCCGCCTTCGACGCGAACGCCAACGCGCTGGTCGCGGCGGCCGGCGGTGAGCAGGCCCGGGCCGCGCTGGCCGCATGGCGGACCTGGTGGGCCGCCCGCCAGCCCGTGGCATCGGGGGCATGGCAGCCGGCCGATCTCAGCTATGCGCTGTCCGCCGCGACGGCCGACGCGACGCTGCCGATCTACCGCGCCGAGCGGTTCGGCGGCGGGACGCTCGACTGGACCGCGTTCGATGTCGCCCCGTCGGCCGGCGACCCGCTGGCCGCAACGGCCGCTACGACAGTCCCCGCGACATCGCCCGGAGCGGCTGGCGCAGCAGGCGCGGCCGTGCCTGCCCCGGTCACCTCCCGCGCCATCCCGGTGCCCGTTACCTTCCACGGTTCGCCGGTCGGCCGGTACTGGCAGCTTGAAGACGCCCAGACCGACCTGGGCGCGCTGGACACCTACCCGACCGAGCTCGGCAAGCTGCTGCTCGCGGAGTTCACTGCCTGCTTCGCGGGCGACTGGTACCGGCTGCCGGTCAGGGTTCCATACGGCTCGGCGGTCCGCGTCGAGGCCCTGGTCAGCACCGACACCTTCGGCGTGGCCACGCTGGTGCCCGCCGCCAATGCGGCAACCGGCGCCCGGCCGTGGCGGATGTACGAGCACAGCAGCGCCGGCGTCCCGGCGGCGGGCCCTGCTGTGGCCGCCGCCGACGGAAGCTGGCTGTTGGTGCCTCCGGTTCTGGCCGGCAGCATGGACTCCGCTCCCGTCGAGGAACTCGTGCTCGCCCGTGATCCCGCCGCCGACCTGGTCTGGGGCATCGAGCACATCGTCACCAATGCCGTTGGCCGCCCGGTGCGCCGCAGCGAGGATCTGCTCGCCCAGGGCCGGATCCCGGCCCCGGATCCCCGGGACGGCCTGCCGGACACGTGGGTGTGGCGGCTGGCCACGAGTGTCCCGGAGAACTGGATTCCGCTGCTGCCCACCCGCGGCCGCGCCGATAACGCCGACTACCTGCTCATCCAGGGCGCGATGGTCCGTTACTCCCGGGCCGCGGACGGGACGCTGACCTCGGTTCCGGTCCTGCCCGCCTCACTGCAACTGAGGCCCGGCATAACCTTGCCGGAACGTGAGGTGCCCCGCGAGGGCGTGACCTTGCGGCGAAACCGCCGACTGGCCCGCTGGGTAGACGGCAGCCGGGTGCGGTGGTGGGCACGGCAGAGGTCAGTGGGCCACGGCCAGTCCAGCAGCGGACTCGCCTACGACGGTCTGCACCCGACCAGCCAGGACATCACGGCATTGGGCGAGTAGCAGAAGGCCATCGGCCGGGTTGACGGCCACATGGATATCCCGCTGGCCGCTTCCAAGTATGACAACAAGGTCCGGCAGCTGCTCGGCGCAGTTCCGGAAATGAATGTCCTGGAGGCCCGGCCGCTCACCGGCCACGGCACCGGGCAGCGCGCCCCCCGGGGAAGGAAGATGACGGCATGGAGCGCTTTACCAACGCGGCGTTCAGCTTCGAGGTCACCGACACCCCCGCGGCCGGCGGGGACGGACCGCAAGGCCTCGCCATTCTCTTGCACGGCTTTCCGCAGGACCGCCACTGCTGGGACGGTGTGAGGTCCGCGCTCGCCGGAGGCGGTTACCGGGTCCTGGCGCCCGACCTGCGCGGCTACTCCCCAGGGGCCCGGCCGGCCGGCCGGTCCGCGTACCGGAACTCCCAGCTGGCGGCGGACGTGCTCGCCCTGGCCGACGCGGCCGGAGCCGAACGGTTCCACCTGGCCGGGCACGACTGGGGCGCCGCCCTGGCCTGGTACGTGGCCGGCCGCCATCCGGGGCGGGTGACCTCGCTGGCCGCGTTGTCCGTGCCGCACCCGCAGGCGTTCGCCCGGGCCCTGATCACCGGCG
>Ga0302181_10000968_pt1 | contig 22247 bp, 17 predicted proteins | sample I_Palsa_E3_3_FD_198786 | JGI IMG/M metagenome (GOLD analysis project Ga0302181, IMG submission 198786) | Peat permafrost microbial communities from Stordalen Mire near Abisko, Sweden - I_Palsa_E3_3 | ecosystem: Environmental > Terrestrial > Soil > Palsa > Peat permafrost | place: Sweden...
CTGAAAGGCGGCGTCGCGAGCGGCGTGGCGTTTCCGTCCGCAATCCACGCGATCTCACGCGTGTTCGACGTGCGCGCAATCGGCGGGACATCGGCGGGCGCCGTCGCCGCCGCGCTCGCGGCTGCGGCGCAATACCGGCGCCTGACCGATGCGAACGATCCCGAAGCGGGCTTCGCGCGCCTCGACGCCTTGCCGTCGCGGCTCGCAAAGGACGATCGGCTTTTCGGGCTCTTCACGCCGAACGCGAATACGCGCCGGCTCTTCGACGCGCTCTTCGCAGCGGGCACACCCGGAACGGCTGCTCCACGCCGCATCGCCGCGCTGCTCGCGGCCTATCCGGTGCCGGCATTGATCGGCAGCGGCGCGGGCTTTCTTCATGCAGTTCTCGCGAGTACGACGGCGCACGCTCCCTGGCGCGCGCTGCATCGCATTCTGGCGGCATCGGAGATCGGCGCGGGAGCCCTCGCCGGCGCCGCCGTCGCGCTCGCGCTCGACGTCACGCGCTTGCACCGCAACGGATACGGTCTGGTCACCGGGGTCGACGACACGAGATCCAACTCCGGCAGTTTGTCTACGTGGCTCGCGGCCGAAACCGAAGCACTGGCGGGGCTCGCGGTTGGGGAGATTCCGCTGACGTTCGGCATGCTCTGGAATCCCGCCGGCGGCGCCGTCGCGAACGGGCTCGAGGAACCGCCCGCCGAGAAGCTGATCGACCTCAGGATGACGGCCACGAATCTCGTCGCCGGCCGCCCGGTGCTCTTTCCGGCACGCACGAACGGCTATTACTTCCGCGTCAGCGAGCTGGCACGTTCCATGCCGCCGCACGTCGTCGCGTGGATGGTGCGCTATTCGCACCCGAGCGAACGCGCATACGCGGAGGACGGCGAGGACCTCGTGCCGCTACCGCCGATCGGCGATCTGCCGATCGTGCTCGCGACACGTATGAGCATCGCCTTCCCGCCGTTGTTCAGCGCCGTACCGCTGTGGTTCGTCGCGGAGGGGGCCGGTGCGACCGCGGCGCCGCAGCGCATGCTCTTTGCCGACGGCGTACTGTCGAGCGATTTTCCGGTCGCGCAGTTCGACGCGCCGCTCCCGCGCCGGCCGACGCTCGCGATCGTCCTTGGCCGGTTCCCCGCCGGCGCCGGCGCGGCGACCCCCGACGTCGTCATGGCGTCGGACGATCGCCCGCACGCGCTGTTCCCCGCCAACGCCGTCGGCGACGTGCGTTCGTTCGGCACCGCGATCGTCGACACGCTGCGGAATTGGAACGATTCCGCAACGGCGCGCTTGCCGGCGTTCCGCGATCGCATCGTCATGATGCGCGTTCATCGCAACGAAGGCGGCTTGCGCCTGCGCCTCGATACGAAGACCATCGAAGTGCTCGCCGATCGCGGCCGGCGGGCCGGCGAGATGCTCGTCGAACGGTTCGCGGCACCGAGCGGGCTCGAGCGCGTGACCGGCGACGACGCGCCGGGCTGGGAGCAGCATCGCTGGCTGCGTTATCGTACGCTCATGTCTTCATTGCGCGACCTGCTGGCGCGCTACGAGTACGCGTGGTACAACCCCGCGCGGGACGACCAGCCGTACGACGAACTCGTGCGGGCGACGGCGCCCGGTACGGTTCCGCGGCGCTCGTACAGCTTCCCCAACGATCCTGCGACGCGCGAGCGCCTCGTCGCGCTCTCGGAAGCGCTCGCGCAGCTCGGTGACGAGCTGTCGGCGCAGACGGCATTCGCCGGAAACGAACCGCAGCCGCCGGCGCGCCTCGAGACGCGTCCCGGGCTCGACGGTTAAGCGCGCCTTACGGCGAGATTGCCAGGGCGCCGTTGGTGCCGGAAACGCTGAGGGTCGCGAACGGCGCCGCCGTATAGGGAGGAGCGTAGACGGTCACCTGATTCGTCTCGATGTTCGCGACGAACAGGTTCCCCGTCGCCGGGTCGACCGCGAGGTTCACCGGGTCGACGAGTCCCGAGGAGATCGTGCGCAGCGCTCCGGCCGTGTACGGCGGCGCATATTCGACGACCGTACTGCTGCCGGAGAACGCGACGAAGAGATTGTTCGACGCATCGAACGCCATGCCGGCCGAGCCGATATTCATGCCCGGCGCGATGCTCGCGAACGGAGTTCCCGTGTACGGTGGAGTGTACGCCGTCTGCGCGCTGTTCAGGTTGCTGACGAACAGATCGTTCGTGCCGGCCTGCACGAGCAGCCGCTGTGGATTGTTCGTTCCGGAAAGCGACGGGGGAATGCTGCTGTACGGCGGCGTGAAGACGGCCACCGTATTGCCGCCCGTGTATGCCGCGCCGGCGACGAAGACGTCGTTCGAGGAATCGACGGCAACGTGCGTCGGCGAGGTGATGTCGGCCTCGAAGATGCTGAAGTTCTGTACCGGAAGCCCGGTATAGGGCGGGGTGAATTCCAGCACGTTGTCGCCGGGATACGCAGCCAGGGTGAAGATGTTGCCCGCGGGCGAGAGCGTCGCGTCCACGACGCCCGGAGCGTTCATCGTCGCGATCGGCACGCCCGTGTACGGCGGCTGGTATGCGGTCACATTGGTGCCGTAGTTTGCGTTCGCGTTGGCGACGAACAGCGTGCACGACGAGTTGACGAGGACCTGCGACGGTAAGCTCACGCTGTTCGAAACCACGGTCGGCGGTCCGGTGTAGGGCGGCGCGAACATTTCAACGGTGTTGCCGAGCGTTGCGAACAATAGCGAACCCGCGTTGATCGCCACCGGGGTGTTGCCGGTCGTTACGCCCGGGTTCGAAACCGAGAACGTGACCGGCGACGTGCCGCCTTGCCCGTTGTAGCTGACGAGCCAACTGTTACCGGTCGGGGAGCCGACCTGAAAGTGCGTCGGATCCGAGGTCGTGAGGGTCGGCACCACCAGGTTGCCGCTCGCGTTGTCGATGTTGCCCGGGCCAATGATGGTATAACCCGCTGCGTCCTGCGCGGTCCACGTCGCCGTTACGTTCGACGGCACGCAGCGCGACACCGAAGGCCCGGGCGTGACCGTGACGGTGAGCGAGGCGGCGATACCGTTCAGCGAAACGAACACCGGATTGACTGCACCGGCGGTGATGTTGACGCCGATGACCAGCTTCGAGAGGACGGCACCCGAACCGTCGGTCGTTGCGTACGTTGAGATCGTCAGTACTTGAGCGTTGCCGGCAGGCGCGTTGGCGTAGGCCGTACAGGTATATCCGTTCGGCCCGAGCGGGCAGCTCGCGCTCCCGAGCGTCAGCGGGACGACCTGCACCGGCGACGAGCCGATTTGGAACGTCACGGACTGCGTCGCCGGAGAGATGTAAGCCGGTTTCCGCCCAGCGGCGGACGGCGCGGGCTTCAGCGGCACCACGATCGAGAACGCGACCTGGCCCGTACCGGAAGAACTCGGGGCTTTCGTCGGCGCGGGAACGACCGTCGAGCCGCCGCCGCCACCGCCGCAGGCCGACAACGCGAGGCTCGATGCGGCGAGAAAAGCCGTGAGACGATGATTCATCGTTGACTTGCTCCGCGATGGTCGGCCTGGATCGTGATCGGCGTCAACGTCACCGTGACCGCGAACACGACCGACTGTCCGTACCCATCGGTCACCGTCACGTTGGCCATCCCCGCCCCGACGACGTCGATGGGGATCGCCGTGACGTCGGACGTCGAGCTCACCGGCGTTGTGACCGTGATGACATTCGTATTGCTGCTCTGCACCGTGTATTGCCCGCGATAGCCGGCTTCTTGGACCGAGACCGTCGTCGCCCCGAGTTGCGTAAGCTGAGGCGAGGTCGGCGGCAACGCCGTCAGCGGCGCCGGTGTCGGCGTGGGCGTGGGTGTCGGGACCGGCGTGGAGGACGGACTGAAGGGCGCGAGATCGGCGGGCTTTCCGCCGACCGGCTGCGCGACGATGAGCAGCGTCGGATCGAGCGTTCCGTTATACGTGACCGTGATAACGGTCGACGGCCCCGCGACCGATGTCGCCGACAGCGTCAGCGCGGCGGACGAGGTGTGCAGCTGAATCGGCGCACTATAGGGAGCGCTTCCGCCGATGACGTTGCCGTCGGCGTCGAATGGGGTCACGACCAGCGTGCTGGCACCGGGCTGGCCGAACGCCAGCGCCGGCTGCAGACCGAGTGCGACCCGGGCGACGACGCCTTCAAGCAGCAGATCGATCGTGGCGACGCCGTTGGGAGCCGGCGGCACGGCGACGCTCGACGTGGAGAGCGCGTTGCCTTGACCGTTGGCGCCGTCGTAGAAGGTGACGATGAACGTCTTCGCGGTCGATTGCGCGACCACGGAGACATTGCACGTCGTCAGCCCATCGACCGTCGTACATCCGGGCGGTAATGGGTTCAGGTTGATCACGAGCCCCGGAACGGTGGCGCCGGGATACACGATGTTGATGACCAGCGAACGCGACGACGGAGAGATGTACGCCGGGCGCCGCAGCGCTGCCGACGGCGATGCGGCCGGAATCGAAAACGAGAAACTCGCGGTGAAGCTGCCCGTCGCCGGAGTTCCGGCGACAGTACCCGTGGACGAGCCGCCGCCGCCGCACCCAACGAATGCGGCGGTCGCGATCAGCGCTAATGCGAACCACGTGCGGTGCGCAGACATCCCAGAAGCCGTGAAACGCGCTCCCCGAAAAACACTCGCGTCGTTCATTGTACGGCGGCGCCTTTCCTTGCCCCGCACAGAGGAATAAGCGCGTCATGTGAAAGAGAAACCGGCCAAGCACACCTTAGCGACGTGCGGTTCTTGGCGAGGTGCGATCATTCAGCCCGCTCGAACTCCGATAATCGCGGCGATCGTTCGATGACCGCTCTGCTGCAGCGCTGCATCGCCGGCGTGCTTGTTTGTCTGCTGGCCGGGTCACCGCTGGCGGCCGCAGCCGATTCCTCGATTCAAGAGCTGGTCGCCAAGACCGTCGCGATCCCGGCCGGGAGTACGGCGACGTTCGAGGTCGGCGTGACCTCCAGCGACACGACGATCTGGAATGCCGGCACCTACACGGTCCAGCTGCTGGCGACGGATCCGTCGGGGACGCTCGTCGCGTCGACGGACGCCCTGCCCGGAGACGACTCGGCGATCCCCGGCCAAACGACCTTCCTGTTCCTCTCGCTGCCGATTCCGATGAGCTTCTTAGGGCCGCTCAACGTCATCGCGCGCCTGAAGCACGGCGGCACCGTCGACGATTCGGTGGCGGTCGGGATCGTCGTCGGGGCAACCACGCTGGCGAACACCGAAGAGACGCAGCCGGTGAGTCAGCCGGCGGCGGGTCAGCCTCCGCCGTCGGGCGCGACGCCGATACCGGGTGCGCAAACGATCCCCGGTCAGCCGGGTATTCCCGGCCAGCCGCCGCAGCCGGTGGCGGCTGCGACGACCGCTCCGGTCGCGACGGCGGCACCGTCGGCCGCGCCGGCTCCGGCTGCTGCGCCGGCCCCCACCTCTGCGCCGAAGATCAGCGGGACGCTCGCGAACAACGACGCGTACGGAAACCCGAGCGCGCAGAGCGGGACCTTGAACCTCAGCGGCGTCGGCGGCGGAAACACCACCTACACGGCGAGCGGCGGCCTCTCGACGACGACCGGCGCCGGCAAGCCTGTCGTCAACATTCAGACGCAGTACGTGCTCATGCAGGTCGGGACGTTCTCGCCGTCCTTCGACAAGGACGTGTTTGCCGGCGTGTCCGGGACGGGCGTCGACTACAAGCGCGTCTGGGACCCCGCCCACACGCTGCAGTTCGCGTTCATCTCAGGCGACCACGCGACGATCAACCCGTACCAGATCGAAGCGGTCTCCTACGGCTTCCCGCTCTCCAGCACGATGCCGTTCGAAGTCACGGGCGGCCTCGAACAAGTCACCGGGCCGGTGCAAACCGGCCAGTACTTCGTGCGCGACGGCGAGTTCTTGGGCGCCGGCCTGGTGGGGAAACCCACCGGAACGACGCTCACCTACGAACTGCACTACGGCGTCACTGACTACCTCGACGCGCTGACCGACACCCAGCGCTTTGACAGCGTGCTCGATCTCGCGCTCGGCTTCATGCTGAACAAGGTGCAATTCTCATTCGGGTACGTTCGCGCGGGCGCGTATTTCGCCAACCTCAGCGCGCCCTCGGTGAAGCCGGACAACGAGGCCGAGACGGCATCGATCACCGCGCCGCTTGGGGTGCTGCAAGCGCAGTTCTCGGTCAACGGCTACCATGACGACCTGCCGGGCTCGAGCCTGCAGCAGGAGACGAACTTTTGGACGGAATCGGCGTCGCTCACGTACCCCTTCCCGAACGGCGACAGCCTGGCGCTGCAGTCGGCGAACGGGGTTCAGCATCAGACCGGGGATCCCTCAGCTCCGTTCAGCGGCAACGACAATACGTCGCTCGCGTACACGACCAAACGGGGGCCGTACGCGATCCAATTGACGTTGACGAGCACGAACCAGCGCGGCAATACCGACTCGTTCATGCACGTCATCACCGATGCGATCACGGTCTCGCGCGCGCCCTTTGCGGGGCTCACGCTGACGGCCGGCTACAACCTCGTGCAGAACAACGCCAACGTCGCCGCTTCGACCAGCATCATGAGCGGCGCGAACGCTTCCCTGACCTACGTGGTGGGTCCGGTCTCGTTCGCAACCCAGATCACGCATTCGCTTACCCACCCGTTCGTCGGCATGAGCACGAGCCCGTCGACGACCTACAACTACGGCCTGACCATCAAGCCGAACCACTCGCCGTACTCGATGTCGGGAACCGTCACGGAGAACGTGGGCCAAATGAACTCTGCCACCGGCGCGCTCAACTTGAACTACCAGCTCTGATGGGACGCGCAGCGGTTCCGTCCGGAGTGCGACTCGCCCGTTCGTGGATGGCGATCGCCGCGAGCGCGTTGACGGCGCTCGCAAGCGCCGGCAGCGCGAGCGCCCAGACGCTGCCGCAGGTGCCGCCGCCATCGTTGATCTCGCCGATGCTCAGCGTCGGCGTGCCGGTGCTCTTCGAGTGGACGCCCGTGAATCCGGGCAATCTCTACAACTTCTATCTGCAGTCGCATACGCGCACGCCGGCAGCGGCGTCGCCCTTCGTTGTCTACTACGAACTGCAGATCTCCGACGCCGCCGACGTCACGAGCCACGTCCTCGTCGACATCACCACGAGCACGACGATCTTCTCGTTTCAAAATCAGAACATCCCGGGCTCGGGCTTCACGAGCCTGCAGCGGCCCGGCCTCCCGCTGCCGGCCGGACTCTATTACTGGCGCGTGCGCGCGCTGGTCAACACCGCCGCAACAGCGTTCTCGTCGATCGGCCGTTTCTCGCTCGACCTCGGCACCGGTGGCGGCATCTCGACGCCCTTCCACGACATGGCGATCACGTCGCTCGTCATCACGGCGCCGGCCTACGTTGGAACGGCGTCGGTCATCGTCGTCACGGTTCAAAACACCGGGACTTTCCCCGAACAAGGCTCGCCGCTGACGATCACCGCGAACGGCGAGCAGATCGCGCGCGTCGATACGCCCTCGACGGCGGCCGGCGAGACCGCGCGCATCACGGCGATCTGGACGCCCAGCCGGCGCGGCCTCGCGCAGATCGCGTCAATCCTGAATTTCAGCGGGCCGAACCCCGACAAGAAGTTCGCTTCGATATCGCCGCCGGTCGCCGATCAGCCCCAGTTCGCAACCGCGATCCATGGAACGCTGCGGCTCGGTTCGCGCGGGTACTTCCTCGCCGATGCGCACGGCCGCGAGATCGCGCTCGTGCTGCTCGCGCCCGGCGCGCAATTGGACCTCCAATCGCTGGTCGGGCGGGCGGTGATCCTGCGCGGCACGATGACCAAGCACCAATCGTCGCTCATCTTCGCCGCCAACCAGGTCGCGCTCGCCCCGTGAGCGCGGCTCGGGACTTCCGCGCGCGCCACGGCCTGATGTCGCGCGCCGCGATCGCTGCGGTGGCCGTCGCGCTCACGTTCGCGACGGCGGAGGCCGCAGCCGTCGGCGTCCTGACCTTCGAGGGTCCGCTGCAGGGCAGTCTCCCCTCCGGCATCAGCGTGCTCTCGTATACGCTCACCGCTCCGACGCAGACGGGGAATCCAGCGTCTCGCGAGGCGCAGAGTGTGCAGCCGGGCACGCTGCAGATTACGACCGACGACACGGGCAGTTCGAAACTCTTGCAAGCGGCGGGATTCGGGCAGCACATCAGCAGCATGAAGCTCGTGGTCGGCGGGCGCACCTACACGTTCGAGGACGTGGTCATCGCGAGTTATCGCAGTTCTGCGTCGGCAGCCTCGCGGGTGCCGGTCGAAACGATCACCTTCACGTTTCCGCGGATGAGCGACAGCTCGGCCCCGACGCTCAATCCGGCGCGGCCGATCCAGAGTACGCCGGCGCTGCCGCCCGCCGCCCAGCCGACTCCGACCCGGACGCCCTAACTCGCGCCGCGCTCGGAGCGCGGCAGCGCGAACGCCGCGGCGTCATCGTCGGCAAGCACGTCAAAGACGAGCGCGTCCGGCGCGCGCGGACCGTACAGCGCATCGAACGCGGGACGGAGCTCCGGCGGGATCCCCGCGACGGTCAGCGACTCGAGGTTGCTCGACCAGCGCTCGATGCGCGCCGCGTCGACGCCGGCGAGAACGCGCGCCGCGACGTCTGCGTCGTCGCGCGCTGCGGCGACAGCGGCGACGAAGGCAGCCTCCTTCAGCCCGAGTTTGTCGAGCACATACGAACTGATTCCGGGCGAAATGAAGTACCGGCCGGGCTGACCGCCCGCCAGGAGCGCTCGTGCCTTATCGATCGTGCGCGGGAGCATCACCAGACCGCCGAGGCGTTCGCGCGGATGACGCGGTGGACGCGCGCGGAGATCGAGCGGTTCCACGACCGTCAGCCTCGCACGAGACACATCGAGAGCACGGTACTGTGCGAAAGCATCCCAGCGCACGCGCTTCGCAACGGAAAACCCGCCTCCTACGCAGCACACGGCAGGCTCGGCCTTTGAGCGCTGCGAAGAGCGCGGCCCCCGAAGCGGACATTCGGGCGTACCCGGAGTTCTAGGCAGATCGACCAGTTTGAGCTGACACTCAGTCCTGCGGAGCATAGCTGGCTTCTCGAAGGCTCGTACAAACGCAGCCTGACGGCCCGTTTTGTCGCGTGGATCTTGCCCTTCGTGGAACGCCTCAATCGGACGTTTTCCAAAGTTCCGAACGTCGCGGTTTTCGACAATGCGGCGTTTGGGTGGCTGGGCGACGTCGAGCGCGAATGGCTGACGATTCGCGCTGAACTCGACGCGGTGCTGGTGCGCAAAGACGAGCTGGCGGGACTGCAGGAGATCCTCCCCGACGTCGCCTCGGTCACGCGCGACCGCGATTGGAAGACGTTCATGCTGACCGGCATGGGCGTGACCTCGCAAAACGTTCGCGCGTGTCCGCACACGTGGCGCATCCTGCAGCGCATCCCCGGTCTTTCGGGGGCGATGTTCTCCATCTTCGAGCCGGGGAAGCGGCTTCCGCCGCATCGCGGCCCGTACAACGGCGTGCTGCGGCTCCATCTCGGGCTCATCGTCCCATCCGGTGACATCGCCATCCGCGTCGGATCCCAGGTCTGCCGCTGGTCAGAGGGCTCGGCGTTGGTCTTCGATGACTCCTACGAGCATGAAGCGTGGAACATGAGCGACGGCGTGCGCGTCGTGCTGTTCGTGGACTTCGTGCGGCCGCTGCGCTTTCCGGCGAACCTCCTCAACGCGCTCCTGTTGAAGCTGGCGACGTTTTCGATTTTCGTTCGCGAGGCAAAACGCAACCAGCGGCGGTGGGAACTCGACTTCTACGGTCATTGACCGGCGCGCTCAGAGCGGCTTTTCGAGCACGAAATTCAGATAGCGCCGGCGGCCCGAAGCAAACGATTGGTGGAGCTTCGAACCCTGCGTGCCCGCGAATTCCCGTGCGAACGTCCGTAACGGCGCGGGGCACAACCTGCGCACGGCCTCCTCCCGGCGCGCGGTATCGAGTTCGAGCGCGCGCGCGACGTGCGGCGTGATATCTTCTTCGAGCACGCACGCAAAGCGCGAGCCGGCAACGGTTTCGCGCAGCACCTGCGGTTCGTTTTCGCGCGGGAAGGTGGCCATCAGGAAGCGGCCGCCGGGTGTGAGCACGCGATAGACTTCGCCCAGAAAACCGCCCAGGTCTCGATAGTGGTGCGCCGATTCGACGTTGAGAGCGACGTCGAACGAACCGTCCGCGAACGGGATGGCGTGCGCATCACCCACCACGAACTCGAGGTTGTGCTGCTGCGCGTAGTGCCTGCGGTCGAACGCCACTTCGTGCTTGTTGATGTCGAGCCCAACGTAACGCCGCGGATGCAAGGCTGCAGCGAGATAGGCTGCTCCGCCGCCGCGCCCGCATCCGATCTCGAGGACATCCTTGCCGGCCAGCGCGCCGCGTGATGCGACGTGGTGATAGAGCTGCAGGCCGAAGCGATGACGTTCCAGCCGCGGATCCAACGTGACGGTCTCGCCGTTTGGATCGGCAAAGCCGTAGTTGAGAACGATCGCCTCGGCGTTCTTGTCGAGTCTCGTCACCAGCGAGTACCACGCGTTGGTAAACAACACTCCCGCCAGCGACGAATAGAAGAATCGCGTGCCGGCATCCTCGAGCCGGTCGGTCAACGTCATGCCGCCCCTAGCTCCGCAGAGCTTGGGCCACGGCGCGATCCTCGCTCCACGCGCGGCCCTCGTTCATGCGGCGTTCGAGCTCGTCCGGACCAAGCGCCTCGCGCAAGGCGATCAGAATCTTCTCGCGTTCTTGCCGCTCCGTGTTCTCGCGCAGCGCGCCAAGCGTCGCAGCGCGCGCGTCGACGTAACCGAGCAATCCGGCCGCTCTCGCAGCATCGTCCTGGGCCTGATGGGGGTCATCCTTGGGACGCAGTGCAGCGATCGCCGCGAGATGTTGGAGCGTGAACGCTAGCGTCGCCTCCCGTTGCGCGTCGCGCAGCGGCACGATGATTTCGCGCGCCTGCGAAAACGCTTCGTCGTAGCGGCCCAGCGCGACGAGATAGGCCGCCATGTCGGATTGCGCGACCGCGATCGAGGGGATGTCGTTCCCCTCGCGGTACGCGGCAAGCGCTTCGCCGGCGATGCGCAATGCGGCCGACGCGTCGCCGGCGCGGAATTCGGCCTCGGCGAGCGCCAGCGAAACGGTCGCGGAGAGCTGCCAGTGTCCCGACGCGGCGGCCAAGTCGAGGGCCTCAGCAAAACATGCGCGCGCGCCTGCGAAATCGTCGGCCAGACAGCGAGCGGCGCCGAGCGCCTCGAGCACCCAGCCGGTGACTTTGTCGGCCCCAAGCGCGCGCGCGCCCGCGAGTGCTTCGCGAAGAACTTCCTCGCCTTCAGCAACGCGCCCCTGAAGGACGAGCGCATTGCCCGCGATCCGCTTTGCCCAGACGAGGAATACGGGATTACCGAAGTCGCGATAGCGCACCATCGCGCGCTGAGCCGCAGCGAAGCTCGCCGCGTGCTGCCCGAATCGCCAGTCGATATAGGCCTCTTGGAGGTCGAGCCGCGCGGCGAGCCCCGCCGGAGTCTCCATACCGACGGTTTGCAGCGCGGCCTGCACCCAGCGGCGACCTTCGGCTTGCGAGGTTACGAACGTCACCGCCGAAAAGCTCGCCAGCCGCTGGCCGAGCGCGACATCGCCTCGGCCCTCCAGCGCCCAGGTCAACGCCGCACGCCAGTTCTCCAACTCGGGTTCGATACGCGCGACCCACTCGCGTGACGGCGTCGAGATCCACTCGCGCTCCAACGTCTCGGCCAGCGTGAGGTACGCGGCGGCATGCGCCCGGGCAAGCGCGGCCGCCTCGCCGGACTCGTCGAGCTTCTCGCGCGCGTACTCCCGGGTCGACTCCAGCAAGCGGTAGCGCGTCCCGCGAAGCCCGTGGTCGACCTGCACCAGTGACTTGTCGACCAGCGACGTCAGCCCGTCGAGCACGGCGAGCTCGTCGACGACGTCATCGATGACGACCGCGCTCGCAGTCTCGAGCGTGAAGCCGCCGGCGAAGATCGCCAGCCTCCGGAACAGGGTGCGCTCCGGCGCCGAAAGGAGGTCGTAGCTCCAGTCGATGAGTGCGCGCATCGTCTGCTGGCGCGGCAGCGCGCTGCGGTCGCCGCCGGTCAGCACGCGGAACCGCTCGTCGAGTTTTCGGGCGAGTTGCCGCGGGGAGAGGACGTTCACCCGTGCCGCGGCGAGTTCGATCGCGAGCGGGATGCCGTCGAGCCGCCGGCAGATCTCCGCCACGGCGGGCGCATTCTCATCGGTGAGCGCGAACGTCTTCTCGACCGAGAGCGCGCGGTCGGCAAAGAGCGCGATCGCACCGTATCGCGCCGCGTTCTCCGACGTGATCTTCGTCGTCGCCGGCACCTCCAGTGACGGCATGCGATACACCTCTTCGCCGGCGATGTTCAATGCTTCGCGGCTGGTGACCAGGATGCGAACGTCGGGACACGCCTGCAGGATCGCGCTCACCACCGAACGCGCTTCGTCCATCACGTGCTCGCAGTTATCCACGATGAGCAGCAGCTTCTTGCGCTTCAGAAACGGGATCAGCGAGTCGATCACGGTTCGGCTCGGCGTCTCCTGCACGTTCAGCACTTGAGCGATGACGCTGGCCACGAGCGAGGGATCGGCGATATTCGCGAGTTCCGCCAGCCACACACCGTCGACCCAGCCGTCGAGCAGTTCGGCACCGGCCTGGACCGCACAACGCGTTTTCCCAGCGCCGCCCGGGCCGAGGAGCGTCACCAGAGCGGACCGCTGCACGAGCGCCGCAACGTCGGCGAGAACGGTGTCGCGGCCGACGAACGAGGTGAGCTGGCGCGGAAGATTGTTCGGCAGCGCATCGAGCGAGCGCAGCGGAGGAAACGCATCGGGAAGGTCCGGTGCGGCGAGCTGAAAGACTTGCTCCGGCCGCGAGAGGTCCTTTAGGCGGTGGTATCCGAGATCGTGCAGGCTTGCATGCTGCGGCAGATCGCCGTGCAGCATGTCGGCCGTCGTCGCCGACACCAGCACTTGACCGCCGTGCCCGATCGCCAGCAGCCGCGCGACGCGGTTCACCGCCGGACCGAAGTAGTCGCCCTCGCGCTCGTCCGCCGTGCCGGTATGAATCGCGGCGCGGACGCGCAGGCCGTCGACGTCGGAAAAATCCTGCGCCCCGAGCGCGCGTTGCGCCGCAAGCATCGCCGCGACCGCGGCTTGGGGCCGTGCGAACGTCGCGCAGAGGGCATCGCCGACCGTCTTGAAGACGTAGCCGCCGTGCTCGTCGACGGCCGCTCGCAGCAGCCGGTCGTGCTCGCGCACCGCCAGCTGCATGGCGGGCCGGTCGGCCTCCCAACGCTGCGTCGAGCCCTCGATGTCGGTGAACACGAAGGTCACCGTCCCGCTCGGCCGCTCTCCGCGCACGGCGCCGGCTGACGCGTCTGCCGATGCGCTGGTCGATGCTGGTTTCAACTCCGGATCGATCATGTCACAAGCTCAGGCGGCCCGGTGCATCGCACCGTCGTCGTCCCGGCTTCCTATCGGCTCGCTCGGTCTCGCGCTCGTTAATGGTGAGATCGCGTTCCTAGAAGCCTAGCGTTTCGTCCCTTCGCGGGCGGTCTCATTTCGGAAGTGCCCGGTGCCAACCACCAGTGCGTCTGTGCCGCCCCGCGAGGTGGCCTTGGCGGCCGGCGTTCCAGGCCCAGCCCGCACATCTCGCCATCGAGCCAGGTCCATCAAGTCGCGCCGACGGTGCGGCTCCACCTTGCGCGGACCGAGCGCAGCAGCGACGGGTAGACGATCAGTTTTCGGAACGGATCGATTGCCGCCATGTAGAGCGGCGTCAGACGCCCGACGCTTCGAACGTAGACGGCGAAATAGAAACGGTAGCTGTTCTCGGTCTCGACCAGCGCGCTCAGCGCCGCGGCGTGTGCCGTGCGATTGGTGAGTTCCGCCAGGTGTTCGTTCTCGAACCGGTAGACGACGCGGAAGGGCCCGTCCTTCAGCCCTGCCGGCGCGAGCGATGCCGCGCGGTCAGCGGGCGTCAGGCGATTCGCGAAGGCCTCCCCACTGGCCACCTCTGTTGGACCGCGATCCCAACCCAACAGACGACCGACAAAGAAGCGGAGGTTGAGCAGCGCGCGTACGGCCGGCGAGGGCGTGAAGAACCCGTCGCGTGCGGAGCATCGAAACGCTTCGAGGGTAATTCCGGAACGGACGCGGGGGAGTTCGACGACCCAGACGTCGTGCAGCGGAACGTCCGCCAGCAGCGTGTGGACGCGTAACGGAAGCTGTTCGAATTCTTGGGACGAGATCTGCGGCACGTCGACGCCTCTCCCGGACTACTTAGCAGAAGCGAACGCATCGCCTCCGCAATACGGAGGAGGTCTAGGGTGGGGTCATCGGAGTTGAGGTCATGCTTTGAATCTCGCCGACTCCTTGCACGCCGCCGGGCGAAAGCGTCAACGGAACAAAGTACTGCGTCGTCGGCGTCGCCGAATGCGGCTGCATCGCGACCGACAGATCGTGGATCGACATGTAGGTCGACGGGGTCTTGGAGCGCCAGTACTGGTGCGCGTGGTTCTTGAGCGTTTTGACGTCGGCTGTGAGCTGCGTCACCTGGCCCTCGAGCGCCGTGATGCGTGCGTCGAGGAGCTGCTCCTGCGAGGGCAGCCGGTTTGCGCCGCTTAGCGGCGAGGTGCTCGGCGTCTGCGCGACTTGGTATCCAGCCGGCGTGAGCGCAAGGAGTGCGACGGCGAGGACGGGCGCAGCGGATCGAAAACTCATGGCGATTCCTCCGATTGGCGTAGGGCCGGGATACGATCGTAGGTCGCGACCGTCTCCGGTCCGTCCACCGGTACGCTTGGCCGTCGCAGGGTGCGGCCGAGGGAGTCGCAAACCGCTCGGTCTTACCGGGCTTTGATACAATCGAAATAGGAGGGCTTTTTCATGCTGCGTCTGTGCACATCGGCAGCTTTCGTGCTGCTTCTCTCACTCGTCGGCGCGGCCGCAGCGCCGGCCGCCGTCGATGCCTTCAGGCCGGCGGTCAATGCGAACGTCACGCGCGTCGCGATCGTCAAGCTCGATGACGGCTCGAAAGCGTTCATCGGGTCCGACAACAAGTTTTATCTGATCGGCGCGAACGGCGTGAGCCATCTCGCTCCGCCCGGCCACTATCACTCCGCCGACGGCGGCTCGTGCTTCAACGTCATGGTTAACGGCGTGCTCGACCCGGCAATGGTCAAGGCGTACTTGGCGACCCAGCACCAGCAGTAACGGAGTTCGTTCGGCGCCGGCCAAGCGGAGGGCCGGCGCCGACGTTGCACTTCGTCGTCGGCTTCAGGCGCGAACGACGAACCGCGTCACGTGACCGATCCCATGCTTGAAACGAGAGCTCGATCGTCCATCGGCGATCGCTCGTGCGCTGTCCGCAACCGCGACCAGTCAACGACGTCGAACGGAACCTCGTCGCCCGAACGGTAGGTGCGCTCTCCGGGCGGAACGATGATGAAACCGCACGCTTCCGCAGCCGTTCGCGTGAGCGAGGAGCACTGGTTTGAGAGCGGCGTAGCGACCAGCCCGGCGTCGCTCGCCGACAATGCGGCAAGTGCTGCGAAGTGCCGGTTTGGTCTCGCGTTGATCGAGCCGTTCAGTGTACGCTCAAGCGGGGCGCGAAGACCTCGACCGCTTCCGCATGAGTCTTGAACCGACGAATGACGAGCCGCCGGAGCAGTATAGTAGCACACCCATCCGCCGGCGACGAAACGTCCGCTCGGGTCACTGCGCGCAATCCAAGGCGCTGCCGTGTGTTTCAACCAACTACGCGCGCGGGAGGTTCTCAAAGGGATGCGCCGCACTGGGGCCGTGAATTCCGCCCAGACGCCCGCGCACGTTTGCCTGTTCGGAAAGCCCGCGCTCTTTGTGGAGGGCAGGCTCCGTCCGTTCGGCGGACCGCGGCGGGCGATCGCGCTGCTCGCCTACGTGCTGCTGCACCGCGAGCGGTCATTGTCACGTGCCGCGGTCGCCGAACTCTTCTGGCCGGACGAAGAAGACGAAAGCGCGCGGGCTTCCTTGCGGCGGCACCTGCACCGCGCCCTGTCCGCACTCCCCGAGGCGCCGCCGGCGTGCCCCTGGGTGATCGCCGATAAGGTGACGCTGCGCTGGAATCCGGACGCGCCCCTGGTCCTCGATACCGCCGACTACGAGCAGCTCACCGTCGCCGGCGAGCTCGAGTCGGCGGTCGCGCTCTACCGCGGCGACTACCTTGAGGACGTTCACGACGATTGGGCGCTCGCCGAGCGTGAACGTTTGCGTTCGCTCCAGGCCGCGAATCTGGTCGCGCTCGTCGAACGGGGGCGCCGCGCGCTCGACTACGCCGGCGCCATCGCGCACGCGCAATCGTTGCTGCGCCTCGACCCGCTGCGTGAAGACGCGATTCGCCGCATCATGTCGCTGCGCTTCGCGGCGGGAGATCGCTCCGGCGCCTTGGCCGACTTTGACGCGTTTCGTCGCCGGCTTCACGAGGAATTGGCGGCGGATCCCATGCCCGAGACCTTCGCGCTCCTCGAGGCGATCCGCAGCAACGATCACACGACCGCTGAGGCCGGAACGCCGCCGGCGGAGGCGCATACCGCGCGCCCCGCGTTCCCCTTCGTGGGGCGCGAAACGGCACTGGCTGCGATGCGGCGAGCGTGGGAATCGGGCGCACGCGGGAGTGCCGTCACCGCGATCGTTACCGGCGAAGCTGGGGCCGGCAAGTCGCGGCTAATCGGCGAAGTGATGGCACTCGCCGAGGCGCAGGGCGGGCGCGTGATGTTCGGCACCACGCGAACGATCGAGACCGAACCGTATCAAGCGATCGCCGAAGCCTTGCGCAATGCGCTCGCGCTGTTGCAATTCGACCGGCTCGAGGATGCGCAGCTCGCCGCGCTCTCATTCCTCGTTCCCGGCGTGCACGACCTCGCGCCCACGCTTTCGCAGCTGCCGCCGCTCGAGCCCGAAGCCGACCGGCAGCGTCTCTTCGATGCGGCCGCCGCAGCGTTCCAACAGATCGCGAAGAAGCGTCCCTTGCTCGTCGTGCTCGAGGATCTGCATTGGGCCGGCTCGGCGACCATCGAGCTGCTCGAGTACCTCGTGCGCAACGTGCGCGGCGCCTCGATGCTATTGGTTCTTTCCTTCCGGGAAGAGGACGTCGGCGCGAACCACCCGTTGCGCTTCTTCTTGCGACGTCTCGACGCCGCACAGCCACGGCACGTCGCGCTGGGACCGCTCGCGCCGGAAGACGTGCGCGCACTCGTCGCGCAAACTGCTCCTTCTCACAGCGACCAACTCGCGCGCGACATCTTCGCGGCGAGTGAGGGTAACGCACTCTTCGCCACCGAGCTCTTGCGCGATCGCTTGAGCGATACCGGCGGCACAGCGTTGCCGGGGGGAATCGCCGATACGGTCGCCGCGCGCGTGCTGCGTCTGAGCCCCTCGGCGCAGGCGCTCGCCGAGACGGCGGCCGTGACGGGCGTGGGCTTTGAGGTCGAGGTCGTACGCCAAGCCTGCGGCTGGAGTTTCGCCGAGGTGTTCGACGCGCTCGACGAACTGCTCGACCGCTCGCTGGTGCGTGAGTCTCCACAGCACCGCGGGGACTTCGCGTTCTCGCATCAACTCGTGCACGCCGCCGTGTACGCCGGAATCGACGAACCGGCGCGCCGCGGCCTGCACCGCCGCATCGGCCGCACGCTGCAGACGCTCTTCATCGATCGCCCGTCGCTCGACGCGACGATCGCGCGGCACTACGACACCGCGGGACTGACGGACGACGCTATCGCGCGGTACTTGTCGTCGGCGCGCTACGCGCTCTCCGTATTCGCCGCGGACGATGCGATCGCAGCTGCGTCGCGGGCACTCGAGCTCGGTCCGAACACGCGCGATCGATTCGAGCTCCACCGGCTGCGCGAAGAAGCCGCGGCGCGCGCCGGCGACCCGTCGCTGCAACGCGTTGATTGCGCAGCCATGATGGAGGTTGCGGGAACCCTTGAGGACGACAATGCGCTCGGCATCGCGCTCTCCCGAACGTTCAAGCTGTGCATTCAAGTCGCGGACCTCGAGGGAGCAGCGGGCGCGATCGACGGACTGCGCAAACTCGGTGCGGGGAGCGTCTCGCCGCGCTGGGCCGTCGAGGCCGCCGTGGCGCAAGCACGCTTTGCCGTGAACGGCTCCGATCATTCGGGCGCGGAAGCGGTTCTCAACGATGCCGAACCGCTGGTCGCCCTGCTCGACGACGGTGCGCTCGCCTTCGAGTATTGGACGCAACGTGCGTTCAACGCCATGTGGACGAGCCCCGCGGCGGCCCGCAAGCATGTCGAATACGCGCGACGTCACGTGGGTGAGGATAGAATGCTCGCCGCGCGGGCGCTCCGCATCGAGGCGAACGTGGCCGACGTCGAAGGCGACGGGCAAGCGCTGCGCTCCGCGGCAACGGAATTGCTCGAGATCTATCGACAGACCGGCGACCTCGAGGGTCAAGCGACGGCGCACCGCAACTTGGCGTCCGCTGCTTGGTACCTGTTCGATGTCGCGGCCGAACGCGAGCATGCCGACCGCGCGCTCGCACTCTTTGAACGCATTCAGAAGCCCAACGCCGTGGCCGGGATTTACATTCATCGGGGAAACAGCGCGCTGCGTTTTGGCGACTTTGCGCAGGCCGACGCGGATTTCTCGCGGGCGCGCTCCATCTGGGAAGCGATCTCCGTACCGGGCAATGCGTGCAACGCGACGCGCTGCTTGGCGAGCCTCGCCTGGTTTCGCGGCGATTACGAACGGTGTCGCGAGCTCGCGAGCGAAGCGCTCGCAGCCGCGCGCGCACACCGCCTCGAGCGCGAAGAGATGGGCGCCATGAATCAACTCGGCGTCGCCGAGCGTGAACTGGGACTGTTCGAGCCAGCGCGCGAGCATCTCGAGGCGTCGCTGCAGTGGTATCGCGAGCGCGATCCGCGGCAGGTTCTCGAAGGGCTGATCGAGCTGATCCCGTTCTACCTCGCGCAGGATGAGCACGACCGTGCCGTAGCAGCCGCCGACGAACTTCTTGCAGGCATCGCGCAGGACGTGACCTGCGTGACGTTTCCCGCCCAAGCGCTCTCGGCAGCCGCTGCGGCATACGAGGCGGCCGGCGATCTCGATCGTTCTCACGCGCTCGAAGCGCGGGCGCGGACGCTCGTCTACGAGCTCGCTGCTCGCATCGACGACGAGCCGAGCCGCCGCGGGTACCTGGGGCTGACGGTGCACCGTGCGATCGTTGCTGGCGGCCCGCCGGAACCCGCGCCGCAGACGCGGACCAGGTAGCCTGAACGTTCGCCCCGGAAGGTGGACGGTGCGGGGACGGTTGCGGGCTAGAGTGAGCGCGTGGACACCCGTTCCGGCGAGCAGCTCTTCACCCTGCGCACCTGGCTGGAATCACCCGGCGACACGCGCACGATGCGAGGACGCATCGACCACATCGGTTCGGGCCGACGGCGGTATTTCTCCAACTTCGGCGACCTGTGCGACTTCGTCGCAACCGCGCAGACCCTGCCGCCGGCGACGGTTTCCGAATCCGACGGGGACGAGTCATAGGGCTCGGTCTCGAGCCGCTTGAAAGCCGCGGCATGGCTCGTGTTACCGGGATCGGCGGCGTGTTTCTCCGGGCCGGCGACCCGGATGCTCTCGGGGCGTGGTATAAACGCCACCTCGGCGTTCCATTCAATGACGGCTTCGCGAAGTTGACGTGGTCGGAGGATCCGGATCCCAACCCAGTTACGGTCTGGGCGCCCTTTGACGTTGATACGACGTACTTCGGCTCAGAGAAACAGCAGGTTATGGTGAACTACCGCGTCGACGATCTCGACGCGCTGCTTTCCGAGCTGGCCGCCAATGGGGTCGAGATCGCTCCCGAACGAAACGACGACTCCACCGGACGCTTCGCCTGGATCACCGACTGCGAAGGCAATCGCGTTGAACTGTGGGAGCCACCCCGGCGGTAGGGAGCTCGGCCTTGATTGAACTGCTGATTCTGCAGCCGACGCCTTTCTGCAATCTGAACTGCAGTTATTGTTATCTGCCGGATCGCCGCGTGACGAAGCGCATGTCGCAAGCGACGCTCGAGGCGGCGTTGCAGAACGCGTTTTCCAGCGGCATGGTCGGCGACGAATTGACGCTCGTGTGGCACGCCGGCGAACCGCTCGTCATGCCGATCGAGTTCTACGAGCGCGCCCGAGCGATCGCCGTTGAATTGGGGCAAGAGCGTGGCGTCCACGTGCGGCACTCGTTTCAAACCAACGCGACGTTGATCAACGACGCATGGTGTGATTTCTTCGAGCAGCCCGATGTTCTGGTAGGCGTCAGCGTCGACGGGCCGGCGTTCCTGCACGACTTGCGCCGGCGGACGTGGGACGATCGCCCAACGCACGCGCGCGTCATGGCCGGAATCGACCGCTTGCGCGCTCGGGGTATCCCCTACTACGTCATCAGCGTCGTAACGGATGAGGCCCTCGACCACGCCGACGAACTGTACGCATTTTATTGTGAGAACGGGATGCGGCGGGTCGGCCTCAACGTCGAAGAGATCGAAGGCCCGCACAAGGTTTCGTCACTGAGCGGGAGCGGCGCGACCGAACGGTACGCGGCGTTCTTAGGCCGCCTCTTCGATCTCGCCACCGGCGGCAGCGAACCGCTGGAGATCCGCGAGTTCGAAGGCGCGATGTCGGACGTCACCTATCATGACTGGCGACCGGTCGAGATTTCCCAGGAAGCCCGGGCGGGCAGCATCGTTTCGGTCGACTGCGACGGGAACTTCTCGACCTTTTCCCCGGAGCTGCTGGGAGCGCAGCACGAGAACTACGGCAGCTTCGCTTTCGGCAACGTGCACGACACGTCGTTTGCAGCGATGTTCGACTCGCCGGCGTTCCAGCGTGTCGCGCGTGATGTCGCGGCGGGCGTCGAGCGCTGCCGCGCGACCTGCACCTATTTCGATTTCTGCGGCGGCGGCGCGCCGGCGAACAAAGTTTTCGAACACGGGACCTTCGACGTCACCGAGACGCTGTTTTGCCGCTTCAGTAAGAAGGCCGTCGTCGACGTCGTGCGCGGCCGGCTCGAGCGCGGCTTCACGCGCGTTCGATTGTCCCCGCCGCTCGCCGCGCAAGCCGGGACACTGCTCGAAGCGCTCGATGAGGCACCGCCGGCGTTGTTTCCCGCCTTCGCTCTGGCTACGGCAGCGTTCTTGGGTGCAAACGTTGCGAGGCTACCGGACGACGCGCGGGCCGATCTCGTCGGCGTCTCGTCCTCGCACACGGCCCGTCTCGACGGCGTGTTCGCGGCAGTCAATCTCTCGTCGCAGAAAGCGCTCGTCCAGACGGAATACTCGGCTGCGCGACTCGCGCCGCACGAAGCCGCGGTGTTCGAGACGGCTCAGACGGTCGTGATGCCGTCGACGGCGGAGCTTGGCGTGTGGCTCGTGTTTCGCAGCGCGGCCGCGCTGACGCGACCGGTCGAGACCTCAGACGTGAACGTTGACCCAGAGCCCGTTATGCCAGTTGTGCCAGCCGTTGCCCCAGTTGTGCCAACCGTTGCCCCAGTTGTGCCAACCGTTGCCCCAGTTATGCCAGCCGTTGCCCCATGAATTGGCGTTATGCCAGTTGCGCCAATTGCCCCACTGCGCGAGTTGCGACGGCATGACGCCGGACTGCACGACGGGCGCAGCGTCAACGGCCGGCTGAGTCGGACTGGCCTGCGCCGCGACAGCCATCGCCGTGGAAACGCCGGTGAGCGCCGCCGATGCGAACACGACCACACCCATCTTTTGGACCAGCTGTTTCGCGTGCTCGTTCATGGCGCGTACGTTCCGCCGGTCCCCTCGAAACCCTCGTCGCCATGCGCCCCTCGAGGCCGCAGAAAGTAGGAGCAATTCCTACTACCGTTTCCGGGTGCGCGCGAGGCAGGGTTTGGCGACGGACCGCGAAGGATCACATCCCGCTGAAAGGACGTCCAGCATGCTTCGTCAGCAGTTCGCGTGCGCGCTGATTCTCACGATCGCCTTCGTCGCCGCGGCCTCGCCGAGTCCGGCCGCGAGCTCGACTTCCGCGATGGTTGCGCAGATCGACACGGCATGCGCGAAGGCCGAAGCGATGACACGCTCGCGCCCAAGCGCCATCTTCGCGCGCACCGACACGATGACGATGGCCCACGACCCGTGGCACAAAATCAGCGAGTCCACCTATCACGG
>Ga0302181_10000970_pt1 | contig 22238 bp, 17 predicted proteins | sample I_Palsa_E3_3_FD_198786 | JGI IMG/M metagenome (GOLD analysis project Ga0302181, IMG submission 198786) | Peat permafrost microbial communities from Stordalen Mire near Abisko, Sweden - I_Palsa_E3_3 | ecosystem: Environmental > Terrestrial > Soil > Palsa > Peat permafrost | place: Sweden...
GGAGCACCGATGACCGCTGAGGTTTCGACGACCGCCTTCACCGGCACCGGTGAACTCGTGCTGCCCTCGTACGAACGTCCTTCGGGGCTGCACCCGCCGCTGGACTTCGCCGGGTACCGCTCGACGGTGCTACGCCACCCCAAACGCCCGCTCGTGCTGCTGCCGCACCGGCTCACCGAGGTAACCGGGCCGCTGCTCGGCGCCGACCTGATCACCGCCACCGACTCCGACCTGACCATGCAGCACGCCGGCGAGCCGCAGGGACAGCGGATCATCCTGGCCGGGCGGGTGCTCGACTCGGACGGACGGCCGGTGCCCGACACGCTGATCGAGATCTGGCAGACCAACGCGGCCGGACGCTACCGGCACTCGCGCGAGCACCACCCGGCGCCGCTGGACCCGAACTTCAGCGGGATCGGGCGTGCCATCACCGACGCGGCCGGGCGGTACCGGTTCATCACCATCGAGCCGGGCGCCTACCCGTGGGGAAACCACCACAATGCCTGGCGTCCCGCGCACATCCATTTCTCGCTGTTCGGCCGCGCGTTCACCCAGCGGCTCGTCACCCAGATGTACTTCCCGGGCGACCCGCTGCTGCCCCTGGACCCCATCTTCAACTCGGTGCCCGATGAGAAGGCCAGGCAGCGGATGATCGCGGACTTCAGCATGGATCTGACCCAGCCCGAGTGGGCGCTCGGCTACACCTGGGACATCGTGCTGCGCGGCCGGGGCGCGGCCGTGTTCGAGTGAGTACCGTGTTCGAATCGGCACACACAGAGTGGGAGCGACGCGTGCCAGGGATGACCCCTTCGCAGACCGTGGGCCCCTTCTTCGCGATGCGGCTGCCGTGGCCCGATGGCCCGTTCGTGGTGGCCGACGGTACTCCCGGCGCCATCACGATTGTCGGCCGGATGTACGACGGTGCCGGGAACGTCATCCCCGACGGACTGGTCGAGACCTGGCAGGCGGGCCCGGACGGGCGGTTCGCCCACCCGGACGACCCGCGCGGCGCCACGCCCGGCGGCTACTACGCGTTCCGCGGCTTCGGCCGGTGCCCGACCGCTCCGGACGGGTCGTACCGCATCGTCACCCTCAAGCCCGGCCCGCTGCCCACCCCGGACGGCGCCATCGAGGCGCCGCACCTGGACGTGTCCGTGTTCGCGCGCGGCCTGCTCGACCGGGTGGTGACCAGGCTGTACTTCCCCGACGAGCAGACCGCCAACGCCGTCGACCCGGTGCTGTGCTCGATCAGCGAGCCGGCCCGGCGGGCCACGCTAATCGCCGTGCCCGAACCCGAAGGCGAGCTCAGGTTCGACATCTGGCTGCAAGGCGAGCGCGAGACCGTCTTCTTCGATGTCTGAAGTGAGGCTCGCGGCCTCGCTGGACGGGCCGGACGGCGCGCCGGTCCTCGTGCTCGCCAACCCGATCGGCACCACCCGGGCCATCTGGGCGGCGCAAGTTCCCGTGCTGCAGGAGCATTTCCGCCTGCTCAGGTTCGAGCTGAGAGGGCACGGCGAACCGGGTGCCCGTTCGGCCGCCCCGCCGGGACCCTACTCGATCGCCGAACTCGGCACCGACGTGCTCAGCCTCATGCGCGATCACGGCGTCACCGCCGCCGCCTACTGCGGGATCTCCCTCGGCGGCATGATCGGGCTCTGGCTGGCCGCCAACGCGCCGGAACGGATCTCCTGCCTGGTCGTCTGCTGCGCGGCGATCACCCCGATGCCGTCCCGGCAGGCCTGGCTCGACCGGGCCGCGCTGGTGCGCTCGGCCGGGATGGCCGCGATCAGCGAGATGATTCCGCCGCGCTGGTTCACCGCGGACTTCATCGCGCGCCAGCCCGCGGCCGTCTCGGCGGTCATGGACATGCTGCTCGGCACCGACCCGCAGGGCTACGCCGGCTGCGCGGAGGCCATCGCCGACGTGGACCTGGCGCCCGCGCTGAGCGCGATCAAGGCGCCGACGCTGGTCCTGGCCGGCGCGGAAGACCTGGCTGCGCCGCCCTGGCAGGGCGCGCGCACCGCCCTCGGCATCGCCGAATCCCGGCTAACCGTCATCCGCGGCACGTCTCACCTGGCTCCCTACCAGACACCGGGCCCGGTCACCGCCGCCATCCTCGGCCACCTCGTAGGCTAGGAGTCCGACTGCTTGTGGGGAACCCGTCCCCCAGACCCTCCTCGGGAAGGGACCGCCGTGCTGCCCTGGTCCGCCGACCTCGCCGGCCGTATCGACGAGCGTGTCATCAGCAGCGAGTTGCTGCGCGGCAACCCGCTCGGTGACCCGCACGAGCGGCCGCTGCTGGTCTACCTGCCGCCGGGCTACGACGACGATCCCGAGCGCAGGTACCCGGCCGTATACGTGATCCAGGGCTACACCGGGAACGTGGCCATGTGGCGGAACCGGTCGCCCTACCGGCTGCCCTTCCCCGAAGCGGCCGACGCGGTGTTCGCCAGCGGCGACGCCCCGCCCGCGATCGTGGTCTACGTCGACGCGTGGAGCAAGTACGGCGGCAGCCAGTTCGTGGACTCACCGGGCACCGGCCGCTACCACTCCTACCTGTGCGACGACGTCGTGTCCTGGGTGGACGCGCGCTACCGGACCCTGCCCGACCCCGCGCACCGGGCCATCATGGGCAAGTCGAGCGGCGGATTCGGCGCGATGATCACGCCCATGCTCCGGCCCGACCTGTTCGGGGCACTGGCCACCCACGCGGGCGACTCGCTGTACGAGTACAGCTACCTGCCCGCATTCGCGGGCGCCGTGCGGCACCTGCGTCGCTACGACGGCGATATCTGGCGCTGGTGGGAGGACTTCTCCTCACGGGTGGCCTTCACCAAGGAAGAGGACATGGACCTGCTGGAGGTGCTCGGCGTGGCGGCGTGCTTCTCCGCGCAGCAGGACGGCACGATAGACCTGCCGTTCGACCCGGCGACCGGGGCGCTCCGGCCGGCCGTGTGGCAACGATGGCTGGACTGGGACCCGGTCCGGATGGTGCCCGCCCATGCGGAGGCCCTGCGCGGGCTGCGGGCCATCTGGATCGACGCCGGAACGCGGGATGAGTACCATCTCGACCTCGGCGCCCAGGCGTTCCGCGGCGCGCTCCGAGACGTGGGCGTAGCCGACGAACTGGTACATTTCGAGCTCTTTGACGCCGGCCACGGGGGCATCGACTACCGGTACCCGCTGTCACTGGCCTGGCTCTGCGGCCGGATGGCCAAGTTACGGAACGTAACCACACACCAGAACCCGCCGTTCCGTCTCCTTCACCTGCGCTCGTCAACAAGATCGCGGTAACTTTGGGCACTCGGGCTGGCCAAACTCCTTGTGACCAGGGCCGCCGGCGTGCTGCGTGGACAGGTTAAGTAGCGGCTAAGAAGCCACCGGCCGGCTCGGCGGTCTGGTACGTTTCCGGCGTATCGGGAACGGGTCAAACCCCATGGAACATTTGAATGGAGTCGTTATGCGCAAGAGCGGGTGGGCGGTAGCTGCCGCGGGGATCAGCTCGCTGGTACTGCTGCTAACCGCGTGCGGGGGATCGTCGTCGTCGTCATCGTCGTCAGCCGCGGGTAACTCCAGTTCGACCCCCAAGGCCGCCGAGGGCCAGCCCTCCAGCGCGGCGGGCCTGCCTTCGCCCGGGACCACGGTCTTGATCGTGCAGCACTCCGACCTCGGCTGGGTGCTTGCCGAAGCCAACGGCCAGGTTGTGTACACCTACGGGGCCGACACCAAGGGCGGATCGCCGAGTTGCACCGGTTCGTGCGCCGCGATCTGGCCAGCGGTGACCGGCCTGCCGATGGCCGGCCCGGCTGACGCCCTGCCCGGCACGCTCGGGACGATCAGCGAGACCAACGGCGCCAAGCAGATCACCTACGACGGCCTCCCCTTGTACACGTTCAAGGGCGCCGCGCCGCTGAGCACGAAGGGCAACGGCGTCGCGGGCAAGTGGCACGTGGTCAAGCTCACGGCGAGCGACGTCACATCCACTGGCTGAGTCCTGGCTTACCCCGAGGGATCCGGACACCGGGTCCTGTGAGGAGAGACACGTTATGCGCAAGAGCGGGTGGACGGTAGCTACCGGGCTCGGTTCGCTGGTACTGCTGCTAACCGCGTGCGGGGGATCGTCGAGCTCACCCTCGGCCACCGGCGCGGCCTCTGGGACGGTAGACCAGAGCACGGCCTCCTCGTCGTCGTCCAGCACCGGGTCGACCTCGGCCTCGGCCGCGGCTACCTCGCCATCGTCGTCCACGGCGACGGGGCACGCCAACGCGACGCACTCGAGTTCGGCACCCAAGCAGACGGCCGGGCCCCAGCCGAGCAGCAATGACGGGGTCACGTTCCCGCCGATCGGCACGACCGTCCTCATCGTGCAGCACTCCAACCTCGGCTTTGTGATGGCCGAGGCCAACGGCAGCGTCGTGTACACCTACGCCAAGGACAGCAAGGGCGGACCGCCGACCTGCACCGGATCCTGCGCCTCGGTATGGGCTCCGGTCACCGGCGTGCCCAAGGCCGGCCCCGCCGACACCTTCCCCGATGCGTTCGGCCTAGTCACCGGGGCAGGCGGGCACAAGGTGATCACCTATAACGGGTACCCCCTGTACACCTACGTCGGCGCGCCCCCGTTGAGCACGAAGGGCAACGGCATCGGCGGGGTGTGGCACGTGATCATGCTCTCCGCGGGTGACATCTCGTCGTAGATCCGCAGTTCCGGGCGTTCCCGGGCCGGCCGAATCGGTCCGGGAACGTTCGCCTCAGCTGAACGGAGACGTCCCGGTGGCCGGCCAGACGGTGCCGACCCAGCAGCCCGCCAGACCGCGCGGGCTGCTGGTCATTTACAGCGCGCTGATGCTGGCCATGCTGCTGGCCGCGCTGGACCAGACGATCGTCGCCACCGCGCTGCCCACCATCGTGGGCGACCTAGGCGGCCTCAGCCACCTGTCGTGGGTGGTCACCGCCTACATCCTCGCCACCACGGCCACCACCCAGGTCTGGGGCAAGCTCGGCGACCAGTACGGCCGCAAGTACCTGTTCATGGCCTCGATCGTCATCTTCCTGATCGGCTCGGCGTTGTCCGGGCTATCCAGCAGCCTGACCCAGCTGATCGCGTTCCGCGCGCTGCAGGGCATCGGCGGCGGTGGCCTGCTCGTGCTGACCCAGGCCATCATCGGCGACGTCGTCCCGCCGCGCGAGCGAGGCAAGTACCAGGGCGCGTTCGGCGCCGTCTTCGGGGTCGCCAGCGTCATCGGCCCGCTGCTCGGCGGGTTCTTCGTGGACAACCTGTCCTGGCGGTGGGTGTTCTACATCAACCTGCCGATCGGCGCTATCGCGCTCGTCGTGATTACCATCGTGCTGCCGGCGACCTCGACCCGGCGCCATCACAAGATCGACTACCTGGGCGCCACGCTGCTGGCTGGCTTTGCCACCACCGTGGTCCTGGCCACCTCGTGGGGCGGCACTACCTACCCGTGGGGCTCGGCCGTGATCATCGGGCTGTTCGTCGCGTCCATCGTGCTCATCGCGGGCTGGTGGGTCTCCGCCCGGTACGCGGCCGAGCCGGTGCTGCCGCTGAGGCTGTTCTCCAACCCGGTATTCAGCGTGTGCGCGGCCATCAGCCTCGCGGCTGGCTTCGCGCTGTTCGGCTCGATCTCCTACCTGCCGCTGTTCCTGCAGGTGGTACACGGCGTCTCGCCCACCATCTCCGGCGTCTACCTGCTGCCGATGGTGGGCGGCCTGCTGATCACCTCGATCGGCAGCGGCCAGCTCATCGCCAAGACCGGCCGGTACAAGCTCTACCCGATCGTCGGCACGGCGGTGCTCTGCGTCGCGCTCTTCCTGCTGTCCCGGCTGGACGAGCACACCTCGACCGCGATCACGTCGGTCGATTTCTTCGTGTTCGGAATCTCCCTCGGGCTGATCATCCAGGTCCTCGTCATCGCCGTGCAGAACTCGGCCGACTACGCCGACCTGGGCGCCGCCACCTCCGGGGTGACGTTCTTCCGCAGCATCGGCGGCGCCTTCGGAGTATCGGTGTTCGGTGCCATCTTCTCCAACCGGCTGGCCGGCGAGCTGGCTTCGGCGCTGCGCGGCGTGACGCTGCCGCCCGGGCTCAAGATCGCGAACGCCGCGGCCGACCCCGAGTTGCTGAAGAAGCTGCCCGCCGCGATCCGGGCGGACGTGCAGCACGCGTATTCGCTGGCCTTGCACCCGGTGTTTCTGTTCGCCATTCCCATCGCACTGGTCGCATTCGTGCTCTCCTGGTTCCTGCGCGAGGTGCCGCTGCGCGCCACCAGCTCGGTCGGCATCGGCGAGGGGCTGGGCGCTGCCCCGCCGGCCCGCTCCTCGGTCGACGAGGTGGAGCGGTCGCTGGCCCGGCTGGGCGGCGCGGACCTGCGGCGGCGCGGCTACGAGCGGCTGACCGCGATGGCCGGTCTCGACCTGCCCGCCGGGAGCAGCTGGATCCTGACCCGCCTGGCCAAGCAGGGTCCGGTCGCGGGGGAAAAGCTGGCCCAGGAGGCCAACGTGACCACGGACTACGGCCGGCCCTACGTGGACCGGCTGGTCTCCGAGGGCATGGTCGTGCGCTCCAACGGGATGCTCGAGCTCACCGACTCCGGCCGCCAGGCCGCCGACCGGCTGTTCGCGGCCCGGCGCGAGGGGCTGCGTGAACTGCTCGCCGACTGGTCGCCCGAGGAATACGCCGAGCTGGGAGAACTGCTCACCAAGCTGTCCCGGGCCATGCTCGGTGAGGATGCCGATCGGCACCTCATCAGCGCCGAGCCGGCCGCCACCACCCCGCCCGCCGCCGCCACCCCGCCCGCCGACAGCTGACGAGGGTTCTTAAGCCCGGGGCTCCGGCTTCCGCGCCACCACCACGCAGTAATACGATTCGCCGGCGTTGGCCGGCACTTGGTCACCGGGGTCCGGCCGCCATCGCGGCGGCCAGGTCAGGCCGGGCTCGATCAGTTCCAGGCCCGAGACGAGCTTCATGACGGCGGCGCGGCTGCGGACGTGGGCCTGCTCGGTCGCGTCGTCGAAGAGCCGCTCCGCTTCGTTGACCTCGGCCACGGTATCCGGCGTGACGTGCGAGATCGCGACGTGGCTGCCGCCCGGGAACGGGTCGAGCAGCGCGGCGACGAGCCCGGCCGGGTCCGACTCATCGGAGACGAAGTGCAAGGTGGACAAGAACAAGAACGCCGTCGGCTCGCGGAAGTCGATCAGGCTTCGCAGCGCCGGGTCGTTCAGGATCTCATCCGGTTCCAGTAGGTCCTGCCCGATGATCGCGGCGTTGGGCACGTTGTGCAGCATGGACCGGGCGTGGGCCAGGACCACCGGGTTGTGGTCGACGTAGACCACCCTCGCCTGCGGGTCGGCGGCCTGGGCGATCTCGTGGGTGTTGCCGACGGTGGGCAGCCCGGCGCCGATGTCGACGATCTGCCGGATGCCAGCCTCGTTGATCAGGTAGCGGACCACCCGGCGCAGGAAGGCCCGGTTCCACTGCACCGCGAGCTGCACGTTGGGCAGCTGAGCGATCAGCGACTCGGCCACCGCCCGGTCCTCCGGGTAGTGGTCCTTGCCGCCCAGCAGGTAGTCATAGATACGCGCCGCGCTTGGGATGTCGGGCCTGAAGCTGGTCCGCCAGTCTCCGTCGTCAGTCACTGAGCCCCCCCAGGCCGTGGCCCCGCTCGCGCCCCAGACCTCGCCAGCATGCCGAGGGTATGAGACTCTGGCGGGGCGGCGCATCGCCCGGATGGTGTAGGCGATTGTGTATTTTTGGCCACCGGGGCGGGGGCGCGGCGCGCCCGCCAAGGTTCACGGTTTCCAGGCCACGCCTGCCTCGACGTTAAGGATCGGCGGCGAATAGATTTTGCCTATGACGGGTGAAGCGGGCCAGCCCGCGCCGGCTCGTCGGTTGGAACTCGTCAATGATCCGGCTGACGGGCTCGGGGCCCTGCTTGCCGCCGGGGCCCGCGCGCTCGAGGCCGATGGTGATCTGCGGGCCAGCCGGCGAAGCTTCGAGCGGGCCTATCAGCTCGCCGAGCGGGCTGGTGAGGTGCAAGCCATGGGCCTGGCCGCGCTGGGCCTGGCCGGGCTGTGGGTCTCCGAGCGCCGCACCGTCACCGGCGCGGTGCAGCTGGCGGCGCGGCTCGAGTACGTCCTGGCGCTGCTGGATCCGGACTCTTCGCTGGCGCGGCGCATCCGCACCCGGCTGGCGGGGGAGGCCGACTATGTCCAGGGCGGGCACGAGGCGATCCTGGCCGAGCTTGACGCCGCCCGCGCCGCGGCCGATCCGGAGCTCCTGGCCGAGGCCCTGAGCCTGGCTCATCACTGCCTGCTGGGCCCGGAGCACGTCCAGCGGCGCCGGGAACTGGCCGTCGAGCTGATCAAGGTCAGCTTCCGGACCCGGCGCCGCAGCGACTTGCTGATGGGGCTGCTGTGGCAGACGGTCGACGCTTATTCGGCCGGTGACCCGCACGCGGGACGGCACCTGGGTGAGCTACGCGATCAGCTTGAGCAGCAGAACCACCTAGCCGTCGCGTTCGTGGTCAGTGCTGTCGACGTGATGCTGGCCATCCGCGCGGGGCGTCTGGACGAGGCGGAATCCCTGGTCCGCGCGTGCGCCGCGAACGGCGCTGCGGCTGGCGACATCGACCATGAATGGTGGTCCGGCGCCCAGCTGGTGACGATTCGCTGGTACCAGGACCGTCTCGCCGAACTGCTCCCGGTCCTGCGCGACCGGGAGCACTCCCCGGACCTCAGCCCGGTCGACAACTCCGCGGTCGCCGCCCTGGCGGTCGCCGCGGCCCAGGGCGGGGACCGGCGGACGGCGGCCAGCTCGCTGCGGGCCCTGTGCGGCAGCGATCTTGCCGGGCTGCCGCGATCCAGCAGCTGGCTCGGCACGATGAACGGGATCGTGGAGACCGCCGCCCTGCTCGGCGACGCCGACGTGTCCGCCCGGGCCTCCGAGCTGCTCCGCCCGTACGCAGGCCTGCCGATGGTCGGCAGCCTCGCCGTTACCTGCTTCGGTTCGGTTCAGCACGCCCTTGGCGTCGCGTCCTTGACGTCTGGGCACCTGGACCAGGCCATCGATCAGCTGCGAGTCGCAGTCCAGCACAATCTCGCCCTAGCCCACTGGCCCGCGGTGGTGGCCTCCAGGCGGCGGCTGGCGCAGGCCTACCAGCGCCGCGGTCAGCCGGGAGACGCCCAGGCCGCGCGAGGTGAGCTGGAGACGGCCGCGAGCGAGGCGGTGGCGCTGGGCTTGCGCGATCTCGATGAGGGTGCTCGCGAGCCAGCTGGCCTGGTCGCGGAATGCCACCGGGTCGGCCGGAAGTGGCGTCTGGCCTGGCGAGAACGGAGCGTTCTGATGGAGGACAGCATCGGGATGACCCATCTGGCGGTGCTGCTCGCCAACCCGCGCCGGGAGATCCTGGCCGCCGAGCTGGCCGCCGGACTGTCCGCGCTCGGTGCCGCCGGCGAGGGCGGCTCGGCCCATCCCGTGCTGGATCAGGCGGCCATAACGGAGTACCGGAACCGTCTGAAGCGTCTGGACGCCGAGCTTGATCAGCGGGAGCCCGTGGACCCCGAAGCCCGCGCCGAGCGAGACTGGCTGGTCGCCCAGCTGGCGAGCGCGGCGGGGTTCGGAGGCCGGGTCCGGTCTTTCCCCGATCAGGGCGAGCGCGCTCGCGTCGCGGTCGGCAAGGCCATCCGCCGGGCCCTGGCCCGGATCACCGAGACAGACCCGATCCTCGGCGAGCACCTGCGGCAGACCGTGCACACCGGCGTCCGCTGCTCCTACTGGCCGGGCTGATCAGCCCGGTCCGTGGCCTGATCGCGGATCAGGACGGCGAGCCGTCGTACGCGGCGCGCAGCCGGGCTTCGGCCGCGGGCGGCGCGTGCACGTGGTCCAGGCCGAGCAGGGCGGCGCCCACCACCGGCGGCACGTCGATCACGCGGACCTGCGCGCGGGGAGCGGCCTCGGCGAGCTGTTTGGTGATGCTGTCCATCAGCAGCGGGTTCCGCGCCGTGATGACGCCGCCGCCGAGAACAACCGGGGTGGCCTGGCCGGTGAGGTCGAGGCGCCGCATCGCGGTGATGGCCATCACGGAGATTTCATCGGCCAGGCGGTTCACCACGGCCCGCGCGACCGGGTCGCCCTCGTCCGCGGCCTGCAGCAGCAGCGGCGCGAGGCCGACCAGCGCGTAGTCGTCGATCTTTCCCTGGTGGATGCCGAGCGTGATCTCCTCGACCCGTTCCACCCCGAAGTGGCTGGTCAGGCGCCCGGCGAGCGTCGTGCCGGGACCCCGGCCGTCCTCGGCGCGGATCGCGTGCCAGAGGACCTCCAGGCCGAGGCCATAGCCGCCACCCCAGTCGCCTGAGATCATGCCCAGGGCCAGGTACCTGGTCACCCGGCCGTCGGGTGCCACGCCGACGGCGTTGATGCCCGCGCCGCACACCACGGCCACGCCCCAGTGCGCCTGCGGCCCTTCGGCTCGATCGGCCAGACCTGACCGCAGGATGGCAAAGGTGTCGTTGACCACGGTCGCGGTCGGGCTCCAGCCCTGGGCCTGCACCGCCGCGGCGTGTTCGGCCTCTTCTTCGGGCAGGTCGGCATTGGCCAGGCAGGCCACCGTGTGCATCGCGACCCATCCCGTCCCGTCGGTCCGGTAGCGTCCGCTCAGCTGGGCCGCGGCCTGCTTGACCACCGCATCGAGGATCAGCACGGTCGGGTCGACGCCGACGTCATGGGCGTTGATACCGGGCCCGCGGGCGGACGCGAGCAGCGTGCCGTCGTCGGCCACCAGGGCCACGTCGGTCTTGCTGTTGCCCCCGTCAATGGCCAGCACGGCAGGCGTGAGCTCCGCGGCCTGCGACGGTGCCAGCAGCCGATCGTCAGCCAAGACCGGAACCCTGATTCCCGGCCAGGGCGAACGCGAACAGGGACGCGGCGGTGTAGTCGTCGGCGGGTTCCACCGAGGGCCAGGAGACCACGTTGTCCTCGTAGCCGGCGGTCGCATTGTTGAACGGCGCGAACTGGCCCGCGCTGCACGCCCGCATCCCCGAAACCGTGCCCAGGCCGGTGAAGTTGGCGATGCCGCTCGGGCCGTCGGTGGTCGCGCCCAGCTGGAGGTCGCCGCTCCCGGTCAGCGAGCCGGCCAGGTTGGCGACCTCGCTCTGCATGCAGTGCGGGAACACCGTGCCCGCCCCGACCACGAACGAGCTGCCCCAGGCGTTGGCGCCCAGCGCGAAGTTCAGCTGCTGCTGGGCAAAGGACTCAAACGCGGCCGAACCACCGTACTTCTGATACAGGGCGTCGGTGATGAACAGGCCGAACGCGTGCGGCGAGGCGTCCTGCGGACCCAGCTGGGTACCGAGCGCGAACGGGTCACCCTTGGCCCAGTCCTCGCCGGTTCGCAGCTGGGCGGCCATGTCGCTCAGCAGCGCGCCGGGCGCGATGGGGTCGGTTCCGGCTTGCTGCATGGCCTGCAGCAGCTCGGCCTCGGCGACCGCCCCGTTGTCGTAGAGGTTGAACGTATCGCCGTCGGCCGGGTGCCCCTGGGCGATGTAGGCCCGGGCCCACCGGGCCGCGGTGGCCAGGTCCGCGCTTAGCCGCGGGGCCGGGGCCCTGGTGGCCTCGTCGGCCAGGGCGATCTCGGCGGCGCCCCATGCCATGTCGCTCTTCCACTCGGTGCCCGGGTAGTAGTCGTGGGGGAAGGCCGTGACGATCTGCCCGACGTCGGTAGTCTTGGCCATCGCATACACGCCCCGGGCCAGGCTGAGCAGGTGCTGGGCCTGTGCCGGGTCGCTGCTGGCGTCGAGTTGCGCGCCGAGGGCGAAGTCGGCCGCGAACCGCCCGGCCAGGTCGGGGCTGACCGGCTTTCCAGACGGGGCCGCCTCGAACACCGGCCGGTACTTGACGAAATAGGCGGTCGGGCCCGGGCTGCCGCCCGGGCTGACGTTCAGCTGGTCCTCGGCCTGGGGCAGGAACCAGAAGTTGTAGTCGCCCTGGATCGTGTTGCTCGCGTTGCCGTTGCCGATCCCAACCTGGGCGTACAGCACCTTGAGCACCGGATTCCACAGCTTGGTGATCCACTGCAGCCCGAAGGCGGCCTCCGGCTGCAGGGCCGGGTAGGAGCCGGGGCCCCGCTTATTAGATAGGGCGCGGGCCGCGATCAGCATCAGCGCATCGGCGTAGCTGGCCGTGTAGGCGAACTTCTCGTAACCGCCGCCGGCGTCGAACCAGCCGCCCGCGACGTCGACCGGCCCGCCGATCTTCTTCAGCGTACCGAGCAGGTTGTCATTGCTGTCGTAGGCCGGGTCCGCGTAGACGTAGGCGCTCTCGTCGGTCAGGTTGGCGGGCTGGCGGCCCAGGACCGACCCAACGACGTCCGGGCCGTCCCGTTCGGAGGTGAAGTACCGCACCGCGTTATCCACCAGCTGGCCGTACAGCTGGGCGCCGGTGCCGATGGTGAACGCCGGGGAGACCGCGGCCGCGGGGGACAGGACCCGGACCTGGTACTGGCCCGGGGTATCCAGGCCCGAGAAGCTGAGCTGGTACACGGCGCGGTAGGCGGCGTTCCACGATCCCACGTCGGCGGCGGACGTGCCCCGGTAGGCCACCCCGTACGGTGTCGTGACCTCGAAGCTCACCGCGGTCACCGGCCGGGCCAGCATCACGAACGCCACCTTCGGCCCGTTGGTCGGGTACCCGACCTGGTTGACCCGGACCTGCGGGGCGGCCAGCGTCGCGCTCGCTGAGGCGGGTGCGGCCACCGCCGCTCCCGCGACCACAGTAACAATCGCACAGGCGCTGGCTACCACGCTGCTGCGCAGGCTCATCCTCGGTCTCCTTACGCCCAGGACAGGAAGGGTGCGTTCTCGGCGATGAGGCGGTCGGTCAGGCACTGCGCCGTATCGGCCTGGCCGACCAGGGGGTGCGCGAGCAGGGCGTCGTACACCCGGTCACGCCCGCCGCGGATCGCCGCGTCGAGCGCGAGTTCCTCATACGCGTACACGTGCGCGATCAGGCCGCGCAGCAGCGGCTCGACCGGTGGATCGACCGGGACCGGCGCGGCGCCGTCGGGGCCGATCACGGCCGGCACTTCGATCACCGCGTCGGCGGGCAGGAACGGCAGCGTGCTCCCGTTGACCGTGTTGACCACCTGGACGTCGCGCCGGTCGCCGCGCAGCGAGACGAGCAGGTCCACCGCCGCCTCGGAGTACCACGCGCCGCCGCGCTGGGCCAGCTGGGCTGGCTTGCGGTCGAGCCGTGGGTCCGCGTACAAGCTCAGCAGTTCGGTCTCCAGCCGGGCCACTTCCTCGGCGCGGGTGACCGACCCGCGCTGCGCGGCGACCACCGCGTCGTGGTCGTAGTAGTAGCGCAGGTAGTACGAGGGCACCATGCCCAGGTGCCGGACGAGGCCGGCGGGCAGTCCGGTGTGCGGCGCGATCTCGTCCGCGTGGGTGGCGAGCAGGCCGGGCAGCATGTCCTTGTCGTCCACCAGCACCGAGCGCTCCCAGGTCAGGTGGTTCAGGCCAACGTGGCCGAGCTGCACCCGGTCCGGGGGCACCTCCAGCAGGGAAGCGAAGTGACGCTGGAACCCGATCGCCACGTTGCACAGGCCGATGGCGCGGTAGCCCGCGGACAGCAGCGCCCGGGTGACGATTCCCACGGGGTTGGTGAAGTCGATGATGAATGCTGAGGGCGAAGCCCGGCGGCTGGCCCGTTCGGCCAAATCCAGAACAATGGGTACGGTGCGGAGCGCTTTGGCCAGGCCGCCCGCCCCGGTGGTCTCCTGGCCCACGCAGCCGCAGTCCAGCGGCCAGGTCTCGTCGCGCCGGCGGGCCGCCTGACCGCCGATCCGCAGCTGGAACACGATGGCATCGGCGCCGTCGGCGCCGTCCTCCAGGCTGGCCGTCCAGCGGACCCGGGCGCGATGCCCGTGCGCGGCCATGATCCGGGCCGAGACGGGCCCCACGGCGGACAGCCGCCCGGGGTCCGGATCGACGAGCACCAGCTCGCTGACCGAAGGCAGTAGCCGGCCGATGCCGTCGGCCAGCTCGGGCGTGTAGGTGGACCCGCCGCCGATCACCGCGAGCTTCACGAGAACGCCTTCACCTGATCGGCGCCTGCCTGCTGCGCTACGTGGCAGGCGGCGTCGTGCCCTGGTCGCAACTCGGCCAGCACCGGCGTGACCTGGGCGCAGGTGTCAATGGCGAGCGGGCACCGGTAGCGGAACCGGCAGCCGGGGGCCGGATCGATGACCTTGGGCGGCTCGCCGCGGTCGGTCTCGGCCGCCACCGACAGCGGCGCTCGCGGGTCCGGTACCGCGGACAGCAGAAGCTGGGTGTACGGGTGCCGAGGGTTGGCCAGCACCTCTTCGATCGGGCCCGACTCGGCGATCTGCCCGGCGTACATGACGATCAGCCGGTCCGCCACGTACCGGGCGCTGGCGATGTCGTGGGTGATGTACAGGACGGACACGCCCATCGTGTCTCGGAGCTCGGCCATCAGGTTCAGCAGCCCGATCCTGATCGACACGTCCAGCATCGAGACCGGCTCGTCGGCCAGGATCAGCTTCGGCCGCATGGCCAGCGCCTGCGCGAACCCGACCCGCTGCCGCTGCCCGCCGCTCAGCTCGTAGGGGAACCGCTCCAGCATGTCCGCGCCCAGCCCGACCGTCTCGAACACCCGGGCCGCCTCGGCCGAACGCCCCTGCGCCGATAGCTCCGGTCGGTGCAGCTTGAGGCTGCGCAGCACGCCGTGCTGGACCCGGAGCACCGGGTTCATCGAGCCGAACGGGTCCTGGAACACCATCGGCACCAGGCCGCTGTAACGCAGCCGGTCGCGGCGCGAGCGGAGCTGCGAGACCGGCTTGCCCTCGAAGTAGACCTCGCCGCTGGTGGGCTTGGAGATCCGGGCCAGCACGCGGGCGATGGTGGACTTGCCGCTGCCGCTCTCGCCGGCCAGGGCCACGATCTCCCGCTCACCGATGGTGAAGTTCACATCGTCCACGGCGTGCAGGGTGCGGCGGGACAGCGCCCCGCCGATCTTGAAGTGCCGGGTCAGGTGATCGGCCCGCAGCAGCTCCGTCGAGGTCATCGGGTCAGGCTCCCCTCGTGGCCGGCGTCGACCGATCCGCCTCGACCGGCAGGCTGCCGTCCTGGCGGCGCAGGCAGCGCACGAGCGCCTGGTCCAGCTGGTACAGCTCGGGGGCCACCTCGGCGCACCGGTCGACCGCGTACGGGCAGCGCGGGTGGAACCGGCAGCCGGTCGGCAGGCGGCCTAGGTCGGGCGGGTTACCCGGGATGCCTTTGAGCGGGACCTTGGGGCCGCGGATGGACGGGAAGGCCTCGAGCAGGCCCTGCGTGTAGGGGTGCAGCGGCCGGTCGAAGACGGTCCGGGTGGCACCGAACTCGTCCACCTGGCCGGCGTACATCACCATCAGCCGGTCGGAGAAGTGGCTGATCAGCGACATGTCATGGGTGACGAAGATGACCGCGAAGCCGTACGTAACCTGCAGCTCCTTGATCTGCACCATCAATGAACGCTGAGCCACCACGTCCAGCGCGGACGTGGGCTCGTCCATGATCACCAGGTCCGGCGTGAACAGCATCGCCATCGCGATCATCGCGCGCTGCCGCATCCCGCCGGACAGCTGGTGCGGGTAACTGCTCAGGTGCACCGGGTCGATGCCGACCATGCGCAGCACTTCGGCCGACCGGGCCGCGATCTCCTCCCTGGTCGGCTTGCCGTGCGCCCGCATGGCGTCCTTGAACTGCGCCCCGATCGACTTGACCGGGTTCAGTGCGTTCATCGCGCTCTGCATGACCAGCGACATATCCCGCCAGCGGATCGCGGAGAGCTGCTCGTCGGTCATGCCGACCAGGTCGGTGCCCTGGAACGTGACGCTTCCCTCGGCGACGCGAGCCGGCGGAGAGAGCAGCTGGGCGATGGCGAACAGCAGCGTCGACTTCCCGCAGCCCGATTCGCCGACTACGCCGAGGAACTCGCCACGGTTGAGCGTGAACGAGACGTCGTCCACCGCCCGGACATCACCGCGATCCAGGACGTAGTCGACGCACAGGCCGCTGACCTCGAGCACCGGAACGTCAGACACGCTGCTCTGTACCCTTCATCTGGCGCACCTTCCTCACCGGTCGCAGGGCCGGGTTTCCGATCTCGTCGAAGGCATAGTTCAGCAGGGCGAAGCCCGCGCCGAGGACCGCGATGCAGGCGCCCGGCGCGATCGCCCACAGCGGCTCGCCGGTCTGCAGCGCCGCGTTGTTCTGCGCCCAGTACAGCGTGGTGCCCCAGCTCACCGTGTTCGGGTCGCCCAGCCCGATGAACTGCAGGCTGGACGCGAACAGCACCGCGTACAGGGCGTTGGTCAGGAAGCTCGCCACGATCAGCGAGGTCATGGTGGGGATGACTTCCACCACGATGATGTACAGCTTCCGCTCGCCGCGGACCCGGGCCGCCTCGAGGAAGTCTCTGTCACGCAGCGTGAGCGCCTGCGACCTGAGCTGGCGCGCGGTATAGGACCAGCTGGTGAGCGTGATCGCCGTGATCAGCACCAGCGTGGTCCCGCCGCGGGCGTAGGCGGCGATGATGATCAGCAGCGGGAACAGCGGGATGACCAGGAGCACGTCGGTCAGCACGTTGAGCGAGTTGTCCCAGATGCCGCCGAGATAGGCGGCCGCGATGCCGATCAGGACCGCTATCCCGGTCGCAGCCAGCCCGACCGCGAACGCGATGATCAGCACGTTCCTCGTGCCCCAGACCAGCTGCGAGAACAGGTCCTGCCCGTAGTGATTGGTCCCCAGCAGGTGGGCGGTCGAGATCCCCAGCTGAGGGGTGTAGGCGTCCTGGGTCGGGCTGTCCCGGGCGATGACCCACGGGAACAGGGCGATCAGGATGAAGATCACCAGCAGGATGGTGCCGATGGTGGCCTTGCGGTTGGATCGGACGGCGCGGCCCACGCGGGCGAACGCCCGGCCGGCGGGCAGCTGGGCGCTGCCTCCCCATTGTCTCGGGCCCCCCACGGTCTCGGTGGGAACCCCGGAAACTGGCATGGCCATGGCTAACGCGCCGTCCTTGTCCGCGGGTCGAGCAACGCGGTAAGGAGGTCCGCGACCAGGATCGCGAACAGCACCGCGACGGTGATCAGCAGGAACAGCCCCTGCATCAGCGGGTAGTCCTCGCCGGACACCGCCTGCAGCAGCATGTACCCGACGCCGGGATAGTTGAATACGTACTCGATCAGGATCGCGCCGCTGACCACGAAACCAAGCGACATCGCGAAGCCGGTCAGGTTCGGCAGGATCGCGTTGCGCGCCGCGTAGTCGAACATGATCCGCCGGCCCGGCAGCCCTTTGGCTCGGGCCATCCGCACGTAATCCTCGGCCAGCGTGGTGATCATGGTGTTCCGCATGGTCAGGATCCAGGTGCCGATGGTGGTGATCAGCAGCGAGACGGCCGGCAGGAACGCATGGTTGATCACGTCCTGGAAGAAGGTGAAGTTGAGACCTGGTGTGTCGGTGGTGACGTAGTAGCCGCCCTGGCTGGGAAACCAGTGCAGGGTGAGGCCGAAGATCAGGACCAGCACCATGGCCACCCAGAAGTACGGGATCGCCGAGGTAATCACGAACGTCGGCGGCACGATGCTGTCCAGCTTGCTGCCCCGGCGCCACGCCGACACGATGCCCAGGCCAGTGCCGAGGATAAAGGCCAAGATGGTGGCGACGCCGACCAGGCCGAGCGTCCACCAGATCGCGCTGCCGATGACCGTGGTGACCGGGGTCGGGTATTCGGAGAGCGAGATGCCCAGGTTGCCGGTCAGTATGTGCCCCAGGTAGCTGCCGTACTGCGAGAGCAGGCTCTGCTGCGAGTTGACGCCGAACAAGATCTCCAGCGCGTGCAGGGTTTGCGGGGTGGCGCTCAGGTCGCGGAACTTCGTCAGCATGGCCAGCGCGGGATTACCCGGCATCAGCCGCGGCAGCAGGAAGTTCAGGGTGAGCGCCACCCATAGCGTGACGACAAAGAAACCGAGGCGGCGCAGCGCGTATCTCAAGCTTGTCTGCTCCAGTGAAACGGGAAGGGTCGTTCGGCGGTTAGCTCACTTCGGAGCCAGATGCAGGAGCACCTGCTCGTTGTCGGGGAAGGCGTAGGCGGACGGCTGGGCGTACGGGTCGCCCGGCGTCGGCCAGCCGGTGAAGGGCCCGGTGTCGTACTGGTACCAGTCCACCGCCTCGGTGACCGGGATGAACGGCACCTGGGTCACCATGACCTGCTGGATCTGGTTCATGATGCTCTGCTGCATGGACGTGCTGGTGGTGGTGGCGTACTCGTTGAGCAGCTTGTCGGTAGCCGGGTTGCTGTAGCGCTCGTAGTTGCTGGCCGCGGTCTTGCCGACCGGCGCCGTGTCCGCGGAGTTCAGCCAGTTGTTCAGCTCGTAGTACGCGCTCGGGCCGAAGGTCTGCTGGTCGTAGTAGGCCAGCTGGTACTTGCCGAAGAACAGGTCGGCGTCGAAGTCGGTGTTGGACAGGTCGTCGGGGGTGATCTGGATGCCGACCGCCTTGAGATCCTGCTGGATCACCTGCATCGACGCGACCCAGTCGGAGTAGTCGCCGATGTTGATGACGGTGAAGGACAGCTTCTGCCCGGCCGCGTTGGTCATGATGCCGCCGGCACCCGGGTGGAAGCCGGCCGAAGCCAGCAGCGCCTTCGCCTTGGCCGGGTCGTAGCTGTTGCCCCAGCTCGTCAGGGCCGCGTTATCCAGGCTGCTGGAGAACGTCGGCGTGACGATGCCGGCCTGGTTCGCCGGCGGCTCGTAGCCGGACTCGCCGATCGTGGAGACCTGGTTCCTGTCGATCGCGTACGACATGGCCTCGCGGACCTTGACGTTGCTGAGCAGCGGGTTGGTCAGATTCGGGAGCAGCGAGACGTTCACCGTGGGCGGGAACCAGTAATGGAAGTTCGGGTTCCTCGCGGTGTAGAAGGTCTGGATGCTCGGGATGTACTGAGCGCCCCACTGCGCGCTGCCGTTGGCCAGGTCGTCGTTGGCCGTGTTGTTGCTCGTGTAGGCCGGGTACTGGATCTTGGCCACCTTCGGCTCGCCCGGCTGCCAGTAGTGCGGGTTGGCGGTATAGGTGATGTTCTGCGGGCTGCACTTGCTCATCAGGTACGGACCGGTGCCGACCGGTTTCGCGATGGGGTTCGTCACCGGGTTGCCGAGCGTGGACCAGATGTGCTGGGGCACGATCGGCGTCTGGTCCGCGATGTAGTAGAAGTACGGCACGGCGCCGGCTGTGCTGAACGTCATCGTGACCGTGTTGCCCGTCGCGGTGACGCTGGCCAGCACCGACCAGACACCGGTCAGGTCGAGGGCCGGGTACTTCTTGATCAGGTTGAAGGTGAAAGCGACGTCCGCTGCGGTCATTGGCGTGCCGTCGCTCCACTTGACTCCCTGGCGGATCGTGAAGGTCAGCGACTTGTTACCCGGTCCCCAGGTCCAGGAGGTGGCGAGCATGGGTGTGGTCTTGCCGTTCTGCAGCGGGTTCACAAAGACCAGCGGCTCGTAGACGAAGCCGACCGACAGCAGGGTGTCGGACGTATTGAGCGGGCTGAAGCCGCAGGTCCAAAGCGCGCCGTTCTCGTTCGAGATGGTCAGCGTGCTGTTCGTCGATGTCTGGGCGCTGCCGGAGCCGGAACTGGAGCTGGCGCCGGCGCTACAGCCGACCGCGAGCAGGCCGGCCGCGATGATGACCCCGTATCTGGTGAGGCGTCTCATGCCGTTCGTCCTTACTGCCGTTTCGTCCGTGGAGCACGTCCGCGAAGCACGTCCGTTGAGCGGGTCGCGGCGGGGGAGCGTCCGAAGCCGATGCCAAGATTGGCCAATACGGAGTTGCCCCTTCCGCGAAGTTTGTTAGGACAGTATCCTAACTATCTGTCCGGGACAAGACTCCGGACGAACTGACGCCGGGCCTAAAGGAGGCCGCAGTGACAGCCCTGTCGGACGATGCTCGCGTGGACACACCCGGGCGTCCGGTGTCGGCTCTTCCCCCGCCGGACGGCCCCGGGGCGGGCCTGTTCGCGGCGCGTCCCTCGCTGATCAGGGCCATGAACGAGCAGTTGCTGCTCGAGTACATCCGCCAGCGGGGCCCGTGCTCGCGGGCCGAGCTGGCCCGGGTTTCCGGCCTGTCCAAGCCCACCGTGTCCCTGGCCCTCGGCAACGTCGAGCGGGCCGGTCTGGTCCGCATGGCCGGGCAGCGGACCGGCATGCCCGGTCGTTCGGCCCGGCTGTACGAGATCCGGCCCGATGCCGGGCTGGTGCTGGGCCTGGATATCGGGCACGAGTATGTCCGCGGCGCGATCGCCGACCTCACCGGCGAGATCAGGACCAGGGCCTCGCTGCGGGCCCGCGCCACCAGCGTCCGGGCCCGGGTGGCCGAGCTGGTCGAGCTGGCCGACCTGCTGTGCGCGAAAGCGGGCGTGACCCGGTCGGCTGTCACCCAGACGGTGATCGGCAGCCCCGGTGTCTACGACCAGCGCCGGAACGCTATGAAGCTCACCGGCGGCCTGCGCGGCTGGGACCGCCCGGCAGCGCTGGCCGGGCTGCGCGAGGCGTTCGGGTCATCGCTGGTGATGGAGAACGACGTGGACGCTGCCGCCCTGGCCGAACGCGCGCTCGGCCACGGCCGGGAGGTCGACAACTTCGCCTTCGTACACATCGGCACCGGCATCGGCATGGGGCTCATCCTCGGCGGTCAGCTGGTGCGCGGGGCCCACGGGGTGGCCGGGGAGATCGCGTTCATGCCGCTGTCCGGCGGCGCGGGCGCCGATGAGCACGAGGCGCGCAAGCGCGGCACGCTCGAGTCGGCGGCGTCGGCCGCCGGGATCGTCCGGGCCGCGCGTCGCGGGGGGATGCGCGGCCCGGTGTCCGCGCGGCGCGTCTTCGAGGCCGCGGCGGCCGGCGACGGGCGGGCCCAAGCGGTCGTGGTCGAAGAGGCGCGGCTGGTGGCCAAGACCATCTGCGTGGTCATCACCGTCGTCGACCCCGACCTGATCGTGCTCGGCGGCGGGATCGGCCGGGCCCCGGGCTTCGCCGAGTCGGTGACCACCGAACTCGACCAGATCGCCCCGGTGATGCCGGCGATCCGGGTCAGCGCCCTCGGCACCGACGCGGTCACCGACGGCTGCCTGGCCGCGGGCACCGAACTGGCCTGGGGCCAGGTCATGACCGCGCTGCCTACCGCAGGATCGGGCGACGGCGTGCGGCCGATGCCGTGAGCCGCCGTAGCTGGTAAGGAGCGCAGGTAGGAGGCCCCGTTGAGGTCCACAATGGTGCCGCTAGCCCATTCGGCCTGGTCAGAGGCAAGGTAAACGACCGCGGCCGCGATCTCCTCGGGCGTCGCGACCCGGTTGAACGGGCTCTGCGCGCGGATCTCGTCGCCCCGTGCCGAGTTCAGGTCGGCCGCGGCCATCTCGGTTTCGACGTACCCGGGCGCGACCATGGCAACCGAGATGCCGAACGGCGCGAGCGCTCGGGCCATAGACTGCCCGAACGCGTTCAGTCCCGCCTTGCTGGCCCCGTAGGCCGGGTGCCGGGGCTCGCCGCGGAATGCGCCGCGCGAGGTCACGTTGACGATCCGGCCACCGGTACCCTTCATGTGCTGGACCGCGCACCAGGTCGCGTTGGCGGCCCCGGTGAGGTTGACGGCGATGGTCTCGCGCCACGCGTCCTGCCACTGCTCGTAGGACACCTCGGTGATCGGGTGCCACACGTAGATCCCGGCGTTGTTGACCAGGACGTCCAGCCCGCCCAGCTCGGCGGCGGCCTGGTCCACCATCGACCGGACCGCTGCGGCGTCGGCCAGGTCCGCGCGGACGACCGTGTGCCCCTCGCCGGGCAGGCTGGCCAGCACCTCCCCGGCCAGCGCGGCCGAATCGCGGTGATGCACCGCCACCCGGTCGCCCTGGCTGGCGAACGCCTGGGCCACCGCCCGGCCGATGCCGCGGGAGGCCCCAGTGACCAGGACCGCGCGCCCGGTCACTGGTCGCCGCACAAAGACAGCAGCTTGGTGGCGGTGGCCCAGTTCCTGGCGGTGGCGGCCAGGCCCGTCGTGGCCGGGGTGCCGATCACGCGGAAGAGCACCTGGGCCAGTTCGCTACGGCCAAAGCCCTCGGGGGTGTGCACGAACAGGGCCGGGCCGATGGCGGTGACGGTGTCCTGGCTGCCCTT